>VTLG01015837.1_pt1 | contig 19609 bp, 24 predicted proteins | sample 4694571 | NCBI WGS metagenome assembly VTLG01 (sample SAMN12604809, study PRJNA352737) | marine metagenome | biome: ENVO:00000447; feature: ENVO:00000209|ENVO:00000569|ENVO:01000036; material: ENVO:00002151; isolation source: viral sequences binned using virsorter ...
AGCGGGGCTTCGGCCCCGTTCTCTAACAGGAGGAAAAATGGCAGACGCAGTAACAAGTCAAACAATAGTCGATACAGAAAAAAGAGTTGTAATGAAATTTACAAATCTTTCTGATGGTAATGGTGAATCAGCAGTAAAAAAAGTAGATGTCTCAGCTTTAACAGCTCATCCTGATGGTACCGCTTGCTCACAAGTTACAATTGATCAAATTTGGTATGATATTGGTGGAATGAGACTTGCAATCTATTTTGATGCAAGTACTAGTGCATTAGCATTAACCATAGGTGGAAGTGCAGCAGCAGGTAATATGGGCGGGCACATGGACTTTAGATCTTTTGGTGGCATTAAAAATAATGCTAGCTCACCGACTGGTGATATTGACTTTACAACTAGTGGACATACCAATCTAGATCATTACACAGTTATTCTAGAAATGCGAAAACAGTACTAGGGGGTAACGCATGGCGAATACTACTTCTGGTACAGTCACTTTTGACAAAACATTTGCTGTTGATGAGATTATCGAAGAAGCTTACGAGCGAATCGGTTTACAGTCAGTAAGTGGCTATCAATTAAAAACAGCTAGACGTTCTTTAAACATATTATTTCAAGAATGGGGCAATAGAGGTTTGCACTACTGGGAAGTAGGCGACACTAATATTGATTTGGTTGAAGGTCAGGCTGAATATACTTTCTATAGAGCATCAGGAGATGGAACTTCTTCTACTACAGTAGGTGGAACAAGTGGATCTTCAACTTATGGTATAGCTGATGTTCTTGAAGCAACTTATAGAACTGGTCGAGGAACTACATCTGAAGCAGATTCCGCATTAACAAAAACAAGTCGAGCAACTTATTCTGGATTAGCTAATAAATTGTCTAAAGGAACACCTGTTAGATTTTGGGTTCAAAGGTTCGTGGACAAAACAACAGTACATTTATATCCAACACCCGATTCAACAGCAGCATCGAAAGATGTTCACATTTATTTTGTAAAAAGAATTCAAGACGCTGATGCAACTTATACAGATGCAACAGATGTTCCATATAGGTTTGTTCCTTGTATGGCGTCAGGTTTATCTTTTTATTTAGCACAAAAATATGCACCACAAAGAGTGCAAGAATTAAAATTATTATATGAGGATGAGTTAGCAAGAGCTTTAGCAGAAGATGGATCTTCTAATAGCACTTATATAACTCCGAAAACTTATTATCCGGGTACTTAATTATGTTTGCAAAAGGAAAATACGCTAAAGCAATTTCAGATCGATCAGGAATGGAATTTCCATATTCTGAAATGGTTAGAGAATGGAATGGCATGCTAGTTCATAAATCTGAATTTGAAGCTAAACATCCACAACTAGAACCGAGAGCTTATGGAGCAGAAGGGCATGGGTTATCCGATGCAAGACCGGCAAGAGCTGAAACAGATGCTCTAGCAATTTTAGGACCCAATCCTTTTTCAACGGTTGCTTCAGGATCTTCTTATATTAATGTTTATGAAAAAAGTCATGGGAGAGATTCTGATGACACAGTAAGATTTCGAGGACCTGTTTGGACAAGTTCAGATCCTGACGGTTTTCAAAATCCTGTAAACTTTGATGGTATTAGTGGATCTAATATTGCAAAATCTGCAGGTTACTCAATTACCGTTGGAAAACGAGATTCAAGTGGTGATGTAACTGCAACTGATGATTACTACTACTTTACTGTAGATACTAACACTGCTACAAGTGGAGGAGTATCAGGAGGAGGCAGTAATTGCACGGCTGGACCGGCAACTTTAGAGGATTAATATGGCAGGATTTACTTATTCAACACTTACAACAGCAATACAAAATTATACTGAAGTAGGAACTTCTGTACTATCAAGCACGATTACTGATCAGTTTATTGATAATTCAGAACTTAGAATACAAAGAGATATTCCTATTGATGCAGATAGAAGAGAAGTCATAGGTAATTTAGTTGCTTCTAATGATAGTGTTCATGCTCCTGCTGGAACTTTATTTGTCAGAGGTGTTCAAGTTTATACTTCAACGACTGCAGCAACAGGGGCTAATGGCTGGTTGATTAAAAAGGATATTAGTTATTTGCGAGAGTACGATGCAGCTGAGACGACAACAGGAACACCAAAATATTATGCAATGTCTGGAGGAGGAGCAACAGGAGCTGGAGCTACAACTTCAGGAAAAATTACTATTGTACCTACCCCTTCGTCAGCTTTTATGTATAAATTACATTATAATGCGAGACCTTTGGGATTAAGCTCGGCAAATACAACAACGTATTTAAGTCTTAACTTTGGCAATGGACTTTTATACGCATGCTTGGTAGAAGCATTTAGCTATTTAAAAGGCCCAATGGATATGCTACAACATTATGAACAACGATACCAAACTGAAGTACAGAAGTTTGGAGGAGAACAATTAGGTCGAAGAAGACGTGATGATTATACGGATAATGAACCTCGTATACCTGTTCCGGCTCAGACACCGTAAGGATAGAATATGGCAACACTAACAGTCAAAGTAATAGAAGAAATAACATTAAACAATAACAGCTATAATAGTGAGAGATCATTAGATATTTCTAGTGTTAATGAAATTGCTAAACGAATCGTAACCATTTCAACAACAGAAACTGGGTTGTTAGGTTTTGCTACAGCTTCTTCAACCGATTTATCAAAAAGTTATCTAGCAGGTCAGTTTGACGAAGATGATGTTAGATACATTAGAATTACAAATTTAGATTCAAGCAACCACCTTACATTAACTTTTAGAGATGAAGACAGTACAGAGTTTGCAATCAAAGTCGATGCAGGTCACTCGTTCATTTATCCAGGTGATAATAGTGGTGGCGTTATCGATACGATGCATGCAGGAGGATCTGCATTGACGGTATCTTTAAATGATTTGGTTGATATTACAGCAACCGCAGATACATCTTCTGTTGACGTAGAGGTATTTGTAGGAAGCGCTTAGGATAAAATATGGCATCAAGTTATACAGGTCTTGGTACAGAGTTGATGACAACCGGCGAAAATGCCGGAACATGGGGTACAACTACCAATACCAATTTACAAATTATAGAACAAATTTCTGGTGGTTATACTGCACAGTCCATAGCGGGCGGTGTTCAAACAACAACGTTGTCCGTTTCTGATGGATCAACAGGTGCTGTTCTTGGACATAGAATTATAGAATTTACTGGAACGATTACTGGAAACCAAACAGTAACTATTCCTTTGGATGTTCAGCAGTTATACATTCTTAAAAACGGTACGTCAGGTGCGTATACCGTTAATTTTAAATATGTTTCTGGATCAGGAAATAGTGTTACGTTTGCAGCAACGGATAAAGGAACTAAAATTGTTTATGCCGCTGCAGACCACGCTACTAATCCAAATCTAGTTGATTCAGGTATTTCATCTACTGGAGCACATGATTTAGATGGTAATGAATTTATTTTAGATGCTGATGCCGATACAAGCATTACAGCGGATACCGATGATCAAATAGACATTAGAATTTCTGGAGCTGATGATTTTCAATTTACAGCCAATACTTTTACAGCACAAGCTGGCAGCACGATTGCTGCACAAGCCTTAACGGCGACTACGGTTACAGCGAGTGGTATCGTAAAAACAGATGATACGACTGAAGCAACTTCGACAACGGATGGTTCCTTACAAACGGATGGTGGATTATCTATAGCTAAAGATGCGGTATTTGGTGATGATGTTAAATTATTAAGTGATTCTGCTGTATTAAGTTTTGGTGCAGATTCAGATACAACTTTAACTCACACAGATGGCACAGGATTAACTTTAAACTCAACAAATAAATTAACATTCCAAGATACAGGTACATATGTAGGTTCAAATGCTGACGGAGATTTAGATGTAGTTTCTGACGGTACAGCCGTTGATTCTATCAATTTAGAATCTGCTGGAGGAATTACTTTAGATGCAGGTACAGCTGGAAGTGGTATCGTCTACGAAGATGATGGCACGGAGATGGCTCGTATTCATAACTCATCTAGTGATGTAATTTTTGAATCAAAGGTTTCTAATAAAGATATAATTTTCAAAGTTAACGATGGTGGATCAGCAACTGAAGTTGCAAGATTTGATGGTGATGTTTCAGCATTCTTACTAGCATCTGGTAAGAAATTAATGATTGGTGCTGCAGAGGAATATCTTTCAGGAGATGGTACAGACATTTCTTTCACAGTTGGTTCAGGTGGAGACATAAACATTGGCTCTGATATTGGAGTGACTTTTGGTGATGATGGGGAAAAAATTGAAGGAGATGGAACAGATTTAACAATTCTTTCTAGTGGAGTTTTAAATATTGCAGCAGGTGGAACAACAAATCAAATTAAAATTCAAGATGGTGCAGTTTTACCAATTACAGATGATGATATAGATTTAGGAAGTTCTTCTTACCAATTTAAAGATGCTTATTTTGATGGAACTTTAGAAGCAGATGCAATCACGGTTGGTGGTACATCAGTTTTAACAGGCGGTGCGGTAACAGCAGTTACCTCTATGTATAATACAAGCTTGGCATTGGGGTATGGCTCTTCTCATGCTAATATAGATTTTAGTACAGATAACAGCATCATTTTTGATATTGATGGAACTCAACAAATCACATTAGCTGACGGAGTTTTAAAACCTGTAACAGATGATGATATTGATCTTGGTACTAATTCTTTAGAATTCAAAGATGCCTATTTTGATGGCACAGTTACAACTGATGCATTAACAGTTTCTAGCACAACGAATTTAGATGGAGCAATTCAAGTCGATAATACAATAACGGTTGGTGTTGATGATACTGGCTATGATGTAAAATTCTTTGGAGATACAGCAAGTGCTTACATGCTATGGGATACATCAACTGATGATCTTGTATTAGCAGGTGCAGCAGGAATAGACCTCGCCGGGGATATTGATGTTGACGGCACAGCTAATTTAGATGCTGTTGATATAGATGGCGCTGTACAAATAGATGGTGCAGTCACTGTTGGTGTTGATGACACTGGAGTAGATGTTAAATTCTTTGGTGCTACATCTGGAAGTTTCTTATTATGGGATCAATCAGATGATGCATTAGAACTAACAGATTCCTCTCCAATTAAAATTGGTGATGCTGCTGATATGCAGATATATCACGATGGAACAAATTCATATATTACTAACGGAACAGGTGCTTTAAAAGTTGCAACTGAATCATCAGGTATTGCAGTTACAATAGGACACACGACTTCAGAAACAACAATAGCAGATAATGCAACAGTAACTGGAAATTTAAGTGTTGGTGGAAACTTTGATGTTACTGGTACAATAGATTTTAGTGACTCAGCAATTACAAATGCTGGGGATATGCAATTAGATTCAATAACTGGAGATGGTGATACTGATACAGCAATTACTTTTTCTGGTTCAAATGTTATTACAGTTAAGGCAAATAATGAAAATCAATTTACTTTTAATGATGGTTCAATATTACCAGTTACAGATAATAATATAGATTTAGGTTCTAGTTCATATGAATTTAAAGATGGATATTTTGATGGTACATTATATTGTGATACATTAAATTTAGCAGGAACTGATCATACATCAATTGAGGACCCGACTGCCCTTGCAATTGCCCTCGGGTAGTATATAAAGGAATTTTAGGAGGAAAAATATGGCCAATACGTTCAAAGTCGTGACTTTCGCAGCAGAGCCCGCAAGTGCTGGCACCGCATACACCATGTATACGGTAGCAGGCTCAACAACTACGGTTGTACTCGGTTTAATTCTTACTAACATTCATACAACTGCAGTAACTGTAGAAGTAGAGCTTGTTAGTGATACAGGAAGTAGAGGTGGAGCTAACAATGTTACCAATGGTACATCCTTTTTAGCGAAGGATGTAAATATCCCGGCGGGAACTTCACTTGAATTATTATCGGGCGGTAAAGTCGTTATGGAAACAACTGATGTTTTAAAAATAGATTGTTCCGTTGCGGATAAAGTTTCAGGAACACTGTCTATAATGGAGATAACGTAAGATGTATATCGGAAAAGAGCCTGGAGAACATTTTACCTCCTTTCAAACAGAAACTTTTTCTGTATCAGCTACTACATCGTATACTCTTTCATATGCTGTGGCCAACGAGAACGAACTTGCTTTATTTGTTAATAACGTAAGACAGCAACCAGGATCTGGAAAAGCGTATACTGCATCAGGGACTGCATTAACATTAAGTGCGGCAACTGCATCGACGGATACGATGTACGCAATTTATTTAGGAAGAGCATTACAAACTATAACCCCTGCGACTAATAGTATTACATCAGCAATGTTAGCATCAAGCGCTGCAACAACAATGACTGCAGGTGCAGGAATAACAGGTGGTTCGGGTACCGTGTACAAATCAGAAGTTGTTAAATTAGGAGATATTATACATACTAATATTATTATAGATCTTACAGGATTAAATTCTAGCGCTGCAGGAGACATTATTGGAAAACAAGCAACAGCTAATTGTCACCTTGGTCAAATTACAGCGGCAGTTAATGGTACAATTTTATTTGGAGAAATTAATTGTTTGGAAACTCCAGCAGGTGGAGAGCCAGACATAGATGTTTACACAGCAACAGTTGCAACTGGAACTGAGGATGTTGCAATTTCTGGTTTAACAGAAACAGCAGTATTAAACACAGGAGCAGATTGGACTTTAACAAAAGATCCAATGGCTTTCACAACAGTTCCTCCAGCCGATGGATATTTGTATTTAGTTGGATCAGGAGGCGGAACAGATGCAACTTATACTGCAGGAAAATTCCTGATTAGTTTATGGGGATATTAACCCATGGCTTTAAGTAAAGTTGATTATAACAGTTTAGATGTTACGGCTGTAGCAAGTAAGGCAGTAGGATGGGATTCAGATCCAGATGCACTTGCAACGTCTACTCTTGGTGGTGCTTGGACTTTACTTTCTACACAAACAGCTTCATCAAGTGCAACATTAAGTTTTACATCAGGGTTGGATAGTACCTATGATGCTTATTGTTTTAGGTTTTATAATATGCACCCAGCTACTGATTCAGCACATTTCTCATTTAACGCTTCTGCTGATTCAGGATCAAATTATAATGTAACAAAAACAACAACAGCTTTTTATGCTTATAATCAAGAAGATGATGGAGATGCGGCTCTATCTTATTTAACAGGATTAGATTTAGCTCAAAGCACTGCGATTCAAAAAATATCAGGAACAATAGGTAATGCAAATGATGAAGCTGCATCAGGATATTTATATTTATTCAAGCCATCATCAACGACATTTGTAAAGCATTTTTTATCACGATCTCAAACTCATGGCAGCAATGATTCAAATGCCGATATGTATTGGTCAGGTTATTTAAATACAACTGATGCTGTAGATGCGATTCAGTTTTCCATGCACTCAGGAAATATAGACGCAGGAGTAATAAAATTATATGGCATTAACTAAATATACATGGAATAGTTTTAATGTAACACCTGTTGCAAGTAAGGTAATGGGGTGGAATTCAGATGCAGATGGCCTTACAACTATGTCTTCTGGAGCCTGGACTTTAATCAAGACATTAACTGCTAGCTCTAGTGCTACTTTATCTTTTGTTGATGGAAGTTCAGATGTTGTTTTGGATAATACTTATTCAGTTTATTTATTTCATTTTATTAACATTCATCCACAAACAGATAATAAATCACTCCAATTTAATTTTTCAATAGATAGCGGAAGTAATTATAACGTAGAAAAAAATTCTTCTTTTTGGGAAGCATCACACGATGAAAGTGATGCAGGTACTGCTTTACAATATAATGCTGGAAATGATTTAGCACTTGCAACAGGATTTCAATCTATGGGTTTTGTTGATAATGATAATGACAGCAGTAAGTCAGGCTATTTATATTTATTTGAACCCAGCAGTACAACTTTTGTGAAGCATTTTATAAATCAGCAAAGTTTTGTAGGTAATACTTCAGTTGCTTATCAAACGTTCGTTTCTGGTTATGCAAATACCACTTCCGCTGTTGATGCAGTACAATTTAAAATAAATAGTGGAAACATAGACGCAGGAACAATTAAACTTTACGGATTGGAAAAATAATGGCTTTAAATAAACTAAATTATAATAGTCTGAATGCAACTCCGACAGCAAGCACTGCACTTAGTTTTAACTCAGGTGCAGATGGACTCGAGGCGTCTGGTACAGGCGGAAATTGGACTAAGATTAAATCATTAGCGGCTTCTTCATCTTCAACTGTATCTTTTGTTGATGGATCAAGTTCAGTGGTGTTTGATAACACTTATAAAGAATATATGTTTATGTTTATTAATATACATCCGTCAGCAAGTGCTAAATTTTCATTTAATCTGAGCATAGATAGTGGTTCTAATTACAATGTAGCAAAAACAAGCTCTGTATTTAGAGCTTATCATCAACATACTGGTGGATCATCTGGACTAGGTATTCAAACTGGATTAGATTTAGCACAAGGAACTGGTATTCAGAATCTAGGAGAAGCCATAGGAACAAGTGCTGATGATAGTTTATCAGGCTATTTACATTTTTTTGAACCAAGCTCAACTACCTATACAAAACATTTTACAGCAGTTGTGTCACACGAAAGTGGTAATTACTCATGGAATGCGTATTGTGGTGGTTACGCAAACACAACATCGGCAGTTGATGCTGTTCAGTTTTCTATGCATTCAGGAAACATAGACTCAGGAACAATAACCTTGTATGGATTAACGTAGTATGATAAAAAATAAAAAAGGAGTAAATTAACATGAGTTATATTGGGCGAAAACCTGTTGTAGGAAATTTTCAGGTCTGTGATGCTTTAACTGCAACCACAACGGCCGACTACACTCTTCAAGTGGGAGGAACAAATGTGACGCCCGAATCGGCGAACCATATGTTGGTTTCACTTAATGGAATTTTACAGGCTCCTGTAACATCTTTTACTGTGTCGGGGGCCACTTTATCGTTCGCTTCGTCGCTGACCTCAAACGATTCGATCGACTTCGTGATATTATTGGGCGATGTGCTCGATATCGGGACGCCTTCGGATGGGACCGTTACGGAACCTAAACTTGCTGCAAATACAGGTGGCATCGTTGATTGGCAGGCGGTAATTACATCAAATACTACAATGGTTGCTGGTCGAGGATATTTTGTAAATACAAGTTCTGGCGCGATTACAATGACACTTCCTGCTTCAGCTGTAAGAGGCGATGAAGTTTGGATTATAGATTATGGTGCAACATTTGATACTAATAATTGTACCATTGGAAGAAATTCACATAAGATACAGGGAGCGTCGGCTAATTTAACTGTTGCAACTGAACGCGCTGGTTTCACCTTAGTCTATGTAGATTCTACACAAGGCTGGTTATTGAGAGATAAATAAAATGGCTGACTATAACGATATTCGCTATAATGTTGGCTATACGAAGGCAGGGAATTTAGTTTTCATTAAGAAATTAACTGCTAGTTCTAGTAGTACGTTATCTTTTGTCGATGGAACTTCTGATGTGGTTCTTGATGGTACTTACGACGAGTATCTATTTGTTTTTAATAATATTCATCCAGCAACTGATAATACACATATTACATTTAATTTATCTATTGATAGTGGCAGTAATTACAATGTTACAAAAACTACTTCTAACTTTGCGGCATATGCTAATGAAGGAGATAGTAATACAAGTTTAGGTTATGAAAGTGGTCACGATTTAGCACAAAGTACAGGAGTTCAGAATTTATTAAATGAAATAGGTAATGATAACGACCAATCAACATCAGGCTATTTATATTTATTTAATCCATCAGATACAACTTTCGTGAAGCATTTTTTATGTACAACAATAGGTGTTTCGCACCATGATTATCAAAGAACTATGTATGTTGCAGGATATGGAAATACTACATCAGCGGTTGACGCAGTTCAATTTTCAATGTCATCAGGAAACATAGACGCAGGAACCATTTCTTTATACGGACTAGGAAGCTAATTATGGCAAATTACGTAGACATTAAATATAATTTTACAATTGGATCTGGAGCTACAACGGGAGCTATGGTTTTAATTAAATCTATAACTGCATCTTCAAGTTCAACTGTCAGTTTTGTTGATGGAAGTTCAGATGTTGTTTTGGATAATACCTATCCGCTTTATAAATTTGAATTTATTAATCTTCACCCATCACACGATAATTTGGATTTACAATTTAATGGTTCTGCGGATACAGGTAGTAACTACAATGTAACAAAAACTACTTCTTTTTTTAGAACAGAACACGATGAAGGTGACACTGGTACCGAACTTGCATATAAAACTGGAAGAGATGTAGCACAAGGTACTGGTTTTGCAACCCTTATTGGTGGACCTGGCAATGATAATGATCAAGCAACTTCAGGCTATTTATATTTATTTAATCCATCATCCACTACTTATGTAAAACATTTTCTAGCAAGTGTTAATACAAGCACAGATGATAATAAAAGCAGATGTAGTTTTGTAGCTGGTTACTTTAATACTACGTCAGCTGTTGATGCAATACAGTTTAAAAATGCTAGTAATAATATAGACGCAGGAAAAATTAAACTTTACGGAATTAAGGATAGTTAATGGCAACTTACGCAAGTATAAAATATGATATGACCCTTTCCTCTAGTACAGTCGGAGGAGGAAGTCTGACACATATCTCTACACAAACGGCTTCATCAAGTGCAACATTAAGTTTTACATCAGGAATAGATAGCACTTATGATGCTTATTGTTTTAAATTTATAAACTTACACCCAGCAACTGATGACGTAAAATTAGTTTTTCAAGGTTCTACTGATGGTGGATCTAACTATAATGTAACTATGACTAATACTTATTTTATAGCTACGCACGATGAAGCTAATACTGTAGCAACACTTGCATATGCAAGTGATGATGACCAAGCACAAGGAACATCATTTCAAAGACTAAATGAAAGCACTGGTGCTGATAATGATCAAAGTGTTTGTGCTGAATTTCTTTTATATGCTCCATCAGATACAACTTTCGTAAAACATTTTATGTCAAGATCAACATCTCAATTTGATAGAGTAACAGATACTTATTGTGCTGGATATTTTAACACAACATCAGCTATAAATGCTATGCAGTTTAAATTCAATTCAGGAAATATAGACGCAGGATCAATTAAATTATATGGAGTATCGTAATGGCACTTAAATTAGCAAACAATCAATCTATGTCAGAAATTACGTCTCTCCCATCGTCAATTTCTTCTGGGGCTTGGACTTTAATTTCCACAACAACGGCGTCATCAAGTGCAACAGTCAGCATCACGTCAGGAATAGATGATACTTATAGTGTTTATTGTTTTAGATATTATAATATTCATCCAGCAACTGATGGTGCAGAATTTCAATTTAATGGTAGTATTGATGGTGGAAGCAATTACAATGTGACCAAAACCACGACTTCGTTTTTTGCTTTTCAGTATGAAGATGACACCTCAACTAGTCTTGGATATTCAGCAGCCAATGATTTAGCACAAAGCACAGCATTTCAAAACCTTGCTGATGATGTAGGTAATGATAACGATCAATCGGCATCAGGATTTATGTTCCTTTATGAGCCATCATCTACAACTTTTGTAAAACATTTTCTTAATACTGGAATTCATAGTATGGACGATAATAGAGTAAATAATAGACGACAAGCGGGATATTTTAATACAACATCAGCTATTGATGCTGTGCAGTTTAAATTTTCTTCAGGAAATACAGATGCAGGAGTAGTGAAATTATATGGCATTAGTTAAATATAACAATCAATCCATAGCAAGTATTACTGAAACAGGAATGACATCTGGTGCTATGACTTTGATTAAATCTCAAACCGCATCTTCAAGTGGTACAATAAGCTTTATTCATGGAACTTCAGATGTAGTTTTGGATAGCACATATCCAATTTATGTATTTGAATGGATTAATATGCACCCAGCTAGTGATGATCAATCCTTTTTATTTCAAGGGACAACAGATGGTTCTAATTTTAATATAAACGTTACAAATACTTCTTTTACAGCTAATCATAATGAAGCCGATGATGGCACTCAACTTGCATATAATGCAGCTTATGATAGTGATAATGATACTTCTTTTATGGTTGGGGGTGCAAATGTAGGAAATGATAACGATCAAGGAGTATGTGGTTATTTATATTTATTTAATCCATCTTCTACAACTTTTGTAAAACATTACATATCACGTAATCATTCTTATGGTGCTACTAATTATGCGAGATCATTTTTTGTGTCAGGTTATTTTGATACCACATCTGCTGTGACAGGAATGCAGTTTAAATTTGCATCATCTAACATGGATACAGGAACAATTAAACTTTATGGATTAAAGGATAGTTAATGGCTCTTTTAAATAGACAACTTATAAAATTAAATAATAGAGGAGTAAGATCAGTAAGTGATTTTGGTGGAACAACATCTTTGGGTAGTTGGAGTTTTATTAAAAAATTAACTGCTAGTTCTAGTGGCACGTTATCTTTTGTTGATGGAAGTTCTGATGTTGATTTGGACAATTCCTACAAGGAATATATATTCTTTTTTCACGACATACACCCCTCTGCTACTGGTGCTGGAACAAATTTTTCGTTCAATGGCAGCATAGACACGGGATCAAATTACAATGCTACAAAAACAACGACATTATTTAGAACTTATAATTATGAAGCTGGTGGCACTACGACATTAGGATTTGATGATACACCTGCTCTTGCGCAAGATACTGGTTTTCAAACTTTAACAACAAATAATACTAACCCAGCCGATGGAAGTAATGTAGGTATCTTGCATCTTTATGATCCATCTAGCACAACGTATGTAAAACATTTTACTTGCGTAACATGTCAAAATACTTTTAATGGCGAAAATTGTATGAGCAATTATGTTGCAGGTTATTTCAATACAACATCCGCCGTTGATGCTGTTCAATTTAAATATGCTTCGGGTAATATAGATGCAGGAACAATATCCTTGTATGGATTAAGTTAATATGGTAGAGAATAACAAAGGAGAAAAATATGCCTAGATATCACAATATAAACGGTGTAAAAGTTCAGTTTACAGCTGAAGAAGAGACAGCTCGAGATGCTGAAGAAAAAGCATGGAGTGATGCAGCTCCTGCTAGAGCTTTAGCTGAACTTAGAGCTAAAAGAAACAGGCTCTTAGCTGAAACAGATTTTTATGCATTATCTGATGTAACTCTTTCTGATGATATGAAAACATATCGTAAGGATCTCAGAGATTTACCAGCAGGTAAAGACACCGTTGATAAATGTAATAACGCGACATGGCCTACTAAACCATAAGGCATAGAAATACAGCTATGCTTCAGAAATTAAACTTCGCACCTGGTTTTAATAAACAAGTCACAGCGACTGGCGGAGAAATGCAGTGGGTGAGTGGAGATTATGTGCGTTTTCGTTATGGGTCTCCCGAGAAAATAGGAGGTTGGTCTCAATTAGGAGACATTACCTTAACGGGAAGAACAGTGGCGATGCACCAGTTTGTTAATGCCAGTGGTATTAAATACTCAGCCTTGGGTACAAACAGAATTTTATACGTCTATTCTGGAGGTGCGTTTTATGATATAACACCTCTTAAGAGTACAACAACTTTAACCAATGCCTTTACAACAACCAATGCATCAACAACTGTCACGATCACGTTTGCAAGTGCTCATGGAATGTCTGCTGGGGATATTATTCTTTTGGATAATTTTACTGCTATCACCGATTCTAATTTTAGCTCTGGTGATTTTGACGATAAGAATTATATGGTTACCTCCGTTCCAACCACAACAACGATTACGATCACGATGGGATCAGCGGAAAGCGGATCAGGAGCAACCACATCTGGTGGAATCAGAGTAAAACATTACTATTCAATTGGACCTTCTGTTGAGGAATCAGCAGCCGGTTGGGGACTAGGACTTTGGAGTGGTGTTAAATTAGGAGTTGGAGAATCAACTTTGGATGGTGCTCTAACTGATGCATCAACAAGTATTGTACTTGACGACTCAGCTTCCTTTCCTGCTACAGGTACCGTGGTCATCGATGACGAGCGTATTGCTTACACATCCAATACTTCAGGTACAGAAACTTTAGGAGGATTAACCAGAGGATCAGACAACACCACAGCAGCAGCACACTCAGACGGAGCAACCGTTAAGAATGCATCCGACTATACGAAATGGGGTGCATCACAAACAGGAGACATAGTAACGGCGCCTGGTTTATGGACTTTAGATAATTATGGAAATAAATTAATTGTAACGATTACAGATGGTGCAACTTTTGAATGGGACTCCGATGCAACTGGAGCTACATCTACAAGAGCAACGATTGTTGCCAATGCTCCAACAGCAGCCATACAAACTTTAGTATCAACACCCGATCGTCACTTAGTATTCTTCGGAACTGAAACAACAATTGGAACTACATCCACACAAGATTACATGTACATTAGATGGTCAGATCAAGAGAGTATTGATGCATCAACTTCATACACACCTTCATCAACTAATACGGCCGGTACACAAAGACTGGCTGACGGATCACGGATCGTGTCAGCGATTAGAGGTCGTGATTCAATTTATATTTGGACCGATACATCTATGTTCGTTATGAAATTTGTAGGTGCACCTTTTACTTTCTCCTTTCAACAAGTTGGAACGAACTGCGGATTGATTGGTAAGAACGCTTGTGTAGAAGTGGATGGATCTGCATACTGGATGTCTGAAAATGGTTTCTTTAGATATACTGGTAAACTAGAATCTTTACCATGTTTGGTTGAAGATTATGTTTATGATGATATTAATACAGTTCCTAAAAACCACATCTTTGCAGGATTAAACAATTTGTTTGGTGAAGTGACTTGGTTTTATCCTGGTAGTGGTGCAGCATCAAATAATAGATCAGTGACTTATAACTATATGGATTCAACAGGTGAAAGACCGATATGGACAACAAGCTCTTTAGCAAGATCCACATGGGCAGACTCTGCAATTTTTGGAAAACCTCATGCAACGGAATATGATTCATCAGCAACGAGTGACGCAACCGTTGGCAATACGGATGGTGTTACAACATACTATGAACACGAAACAGGGACCAATCAAATTAAAGCAGGGGCAACCACTGCGATTGCAGCAAGCATTCAGTCTGGTGATTTCGATTTAGATCAAAGAGGATTAGCCGGTGATGGAGAATTCATGATGAAAATTAGAAGAGTGATTCCTGATTTCTTACAACAAACAGGAAGTGCAAGAGTCACCTTAAACTTAAAAAATTATCCAACGGACACAGAAGCGAGTTCCTCTTTAGGACCTTTTGAGGTAGATTCGGATACAACAAAAGTAGATACAAGAGCTAGAGCTCGTGCGATCGCTTTAAAAGTTGATAACACGAGTATTACTCAACACTGGAAACTAGGAACCTTCAGATTAGATATTCAACCGGATGGAAGAAGATAATGGCTAAAATTGTACAATCATTAACACAGCCTGGAGAAGAGTACGATCAACAACTTCAACAATCGTTTGTGAGGGATGTGGATGGTGTTATACAGAAACTAAACTCAACATTTCAACAAGATTTAAAAGATGAATTAGAAGCCGTAAACTTCTACCTAGCATAATGGCAAATACATTTGTAAATAAAAAGAAGGATTTAACCAGCACGTCAGCAACGACCCTTTATACGGTCCCAACAGCTACGACGGCTGTGATTAAGTCTATCCTAGTATCAGAAGATTCAGGAAATGCCGACACCATTACTGTAACCATAACAGACACGGATGAGGCTGTTTTTAGCCTTTTTAACGTTAAAGCTATATCAGCTAATGCAACATCAGAATTGCTGTCAGCACCTTTAGTCGCCCAGGAGAGCGAAATAGTTAAGGTTACTGCAGCTACTGCAAATAGGCTACATGTCGTACTTTCAGCCTTAGAAATTAAACCAAGAGAAGTTACAACATAGTCTTGATTTATTAGGCTAAATTAAGTAAAGATATAAATTCAGGTGAAATCCCTGCCTTTAACAAATAACCAATATAACTATGAACGGAACTTATACACAAAGACGTAGAACTCAAATGGCAGGCGGAGGAATTATGACCCAGATTGGTAAACCAGGAGGTTTGGTTGAACCAGGTATAACGAATTATGGGGCATTGGATTTTATAACAAAACCAATTAAAAAGGTTGGAGAGCGACTTCGTAAACTTTTTCCAAATGAGATAGCAAACGTTGCAGCGAAAGCTGCACCTTTTGTTGCGCCCTTTAATCCACTAGCAGCAGGTATTATGCGTGGTGTGGGTCGATATGACAAAAGAGGAGATTTTGGTGATGCATTAAAACAAGGGTTATTGACTTATGGTGGCGGACAAGCAGCAAGATATTTAGGTGGAGCAGGAATGCAAACAGGTATTGATCCTAGAGGTGGAATGGGAGGCGGAATGCTTACTTCTCCTATGGGGACACAATCAGGAATTGGAGCAATGATGAGTGGACCAGCAGAAGGAACTGCTGCTTTTGCTAAACAACAGAGTATTCCATTAACAAAAACTCAAAGGGTATTTGAAAAAGCTATAAACTTTGCAAAAGCACCTTTTAAATCATTAGGTGAAATGGAGAAAGGTAAAGCGATGCTCACTGTCGGTGCAATAGGAACCGGAGTATCCTATGTTATAGACAAACTCGTTGGACCAAAAGATCCAGGTGAAACAATGGAAGAGTATATGACAAGAAGAAAAGGTACAATGTCAGAATATTTAAGATATTATTACAAGAACGTTAATCCATTAGCTTCGGCGGACGAAGTAGAACAATTCGTAACAACAAACACAAGAGAGTATAGCTCTCAAGGCGGAAGAATTGGATATAAACATGGATCAGGCATAAAAAGTCTAGATGCCGGTGCACCAAGTATTACTTATGAAGGAGATATGAAAACAGCTTCAGCTCCAGATCCAATGGATGCATTAAATGATATGTCCATAGAGGTTTATGGAAAACCTCTTCATCAATTAACACCAGAGCAATATCAAATGTTAATTGATATGGCCAATGAACAAGCTGCTGCACCAAGGGAAAAAAGAGCCATGGTAGCACTTGGAGGATTACCAACAATACCAGGAACACCAAGAATGGCTCCTGATGGATTAGAATATGATATGAGTCAAAATGGTGGCTTTCAGCCCCTAGGCGCTCAAGAAGGTAAAGATGATGTTAAAGCTAATTTAGCAAAAAATGAATTCGTTTTCACAGCTGATGCTGTAAGAGGAGCAGGCGATGGAGATATTGAAACAGGAGCACAAAGAATGTATGATACAATGAAACGATTGGAAGGAAGAGTGGCATAATGGTTAGAAGAATTGGATACCAAACAGGTGGAATACAAGAACAAAGAATGTTACAGCCAGAATATATCGAGGCACTCGGTAAAACATATGCTGGTGAGTTAACAAGACAAGCAGGAATTCCTGCAATTACAACAGCAACTGCACAACAGCCAGGTGAAACAGCTGCTCAATGGCAGCAACGTCAAGCAGAAGCACAACAATTTGGAATTCGAAAAGCAGGGATGGCAGAGCTTATGCCTACTGTTGCAGGACGAGATCCTTTACAAACTGCAGCTTACGCACAAGCAACCGATACAGATTTTGGACTTGGTGCTTATCAACCTCATTTAACAACGGCTGGCGGATTAACAGGACCTATGACTGCTCAACAAAGAACAGATTATATGAGTCCTTATCAACAAGACGTTATTGATAAAACGTTAGCTGAATATGATATTCAAGCAGGGAAAGGTTTGAGTGCAATTGGAACACAAGCAGTTGGCGCAGGAGCCTTTGGTGGTGGACGTCATGGAATTGCTGAAGCAGAGTATCAATCCATGAGCGATAGGAACAGAGCTTTACTTCAAGCGCAAATGTTAGGACAAGGTTTTCAACAAGCACAACAAGCAAGACAACAAGATTATACAAACGTTATGAATTTAGCACAACAAACACCCGCACTCGTAGGACAGCAAATTGCAGGTCTAGGAACATTGGGTGGTGGTCAACAAGCTTACCAACAATCATTATTAGATGCATCAAGAACAGGTGCGCAGATGGCGACTTATGAACCACAACAAAGACTCGGGACTCTCGGAGCAGGGATCACGGGCCTTATGGGTGGCACAGCAGGTTTTGGTACTCAAGTAGGACCAGCGGCACCTCAGTCTAGCCCACTTGCTTCTGCACTAGGTATTGGTGCAACGCTTGCAGGTATCTATGGAATGGGAAGATAATGGCAAGAATACTTAACAGACCCATGTTCAGAAAAGGTGGATCTGCTAACGAAGGCATTATGCATGGTTTAGTGGATCGAAAAGGATATGAAACGGGTACCAACCCTTGGACAAAAGAAGCTATGGAAGCTTATAGTCAAATAGAACGACCTAGAGATACAAGTATGTCTGAAATGTTAGTTGGTGGCGGATTAAATTTAATGTCAGGTCGAGGAGCAGGTAGTGGATTAATGGCTAACGTTGCTCAATCCTTTGACGAACCTTCTAAGCAATATTTTGCAAGTGCTCGTGGAGCCAGAGACTTTGATCGTAAACTTAAAATGGCTGCTACTCAAGCAGGGCTTGAACAAAAATGGAAACTAGAACAAATAAAAGCTCAGTCTAGTCCGGATACAGCTTTATATAATACTTACTTAGAAATGGGTATTAAAGAGGGTTTCTCTGGAGTAGAGTCTCAACGTTATGCTCAATTCCATACAACTACAAAAGAAGAACTACGACAAAAAGTGGGTAGTGAACGAGTTGGGGGTCTTATCGATTTTGATATGACTGATGAAAAACAGTTAAGAAAAAGATTACCTAAACTTAAAAATAAAATCGGACACTATTTCTTTGATCCTTATGATGGTAAAATTAAAAAATTAGTAAGTAGAAACGGTCAATTAGGTTTTGAAGAATTCAATTCAGTAGCTGATATTACAGCTGAAGACCTGGAAATTGCTTCAACTAGCACTGATTCTCCATACCAACCATTAGACACAACAGCAGCTGAAGTCCCTACAGAAGAAGATATCTTCGCAAAAAGATTTCCATAGGAGGGTAAATGGCTAAATTTGTCCCATTATTACCAGAAGAAGATGGCAACGAAACTAGCTGGTACACAGCGGGCGCTGCCGGTATTGCATCAGGTGTATTAAAAGTTCCCGAAGGAATATTTTCTTTAGCAGCGGAACTCATTGATCTTGGATTCGATACAAACACTGCAGCAGGTATAGAACAATTTTTTGATACCTTAAATCCGTTTGAAGAAATCGCAGAAAAACATGGAGCCGGTAAACTAACACAGGCTTTAGTTTCTATTGGAGTTCCAAGTACAGCAGGATTTAAATTAGGAAGTAGACTAGCAAAGAAAGCATTACAAGCAAGACAAACAGGAACGTCTTTTAGTA
>VTLG01002731.1_pt1 | contig 19607 bp, 35 predicted proteins | sample 4694571 | NCBI WGS metagenome assembly VTLG01 (sample SAMN12604809, study PRJNA352737) | marine metagenome | biome: ENVO:00000447; feature: ENVO:00000209|ENVO:00000569|ENVO:01000036; material: ENVO:00002151; isolation source: viral sequences binned using virsorter ...
GGAATTTTTTTCAATTCCAAGAGTGAGTTTCCCACTCGTATATCCCAATGTTCCAAACTCATTCTCCTTTCAGAATGTATTCCAAGTTACTAAAGACAGTTTTATTTTTTACTCTTTAGACTCCTGGGGTGAGGTTTGGTATATCCGTGATGAAATTTACCCCGTGACCATTGAGTCCATCCTAACGAGTTGTAGTGCATTTGTTTTTTTCCACAATGACGACATATACCCATTGACTCTTTACCATTAGGTGAAGGTAACATCCAATGATGAACACATGGTTTAATCATAATTCCAAATTCATAACTGTCTGACTCATACGTTTTGCCGCTACCTCACAATATTCCTCGCTAATTTCTATGCCTATAGCTTTTCTTCCTAAATCTTTAGCGGCACGTAATGTAGTGCCACTTCCCATAAATGGGTCAAGGATAGTATTAACTTCTGTATCTACTTTGCCAATGCACCATTTCATTAGAGGGAGAGGCTTTTGCGTAGGATGAAATCTTATCTCTTTATTCTTCATATTTTCCTGTAACATTCCATTCCATTGATAACGATATAATCTTGTCGCTTTCTTCATGTTTGTCCATGCCATCTCACAATCAGCAAAATCGGTTAGACCATTGACCTTATCCCATATTAGCCAACATGATGTAGGTGGCAAATCGTAATAGTTCCCACCAAAAATAATTTGTGTTCGACATTTATCACGTAATTTATCTAGTAAAACTGATTCAATTGGTTTATCATCCCAATCGGCTGAGCCATAATCCTTTGATATAGCCAAATTCCCCCTTGATTTATTCTTTCCTTTTGCTTCGCCAATACCATATGGTGGGTCAGTTAAAAGTAAATCTACCTCTTTTAAATTAGGTAATACATCTCTACAATCAGCGTTGTATATTGTTACTGAATCATCTTGGTAGTACGGTTTCATTTGCTATCCTTTCATATAGTATTGCCAGGGCTGTAGCTGCCTGTTGCGGAACTACTCCGTTTCCGAGGTATCTGAGTATCCCAGTACGTGAAATCGTATCCAGTTTTCTTGCCACCCCATTAACCATTCCACGAATTTCGGATTCAGAAGTTTTTGCGGTTGCTGGGGCGAGGTCTCCTCTGTATTTGATGATGTCGTCCCAGATTGGATTGTTTGGTCTTGGTGCAAAAGTTGGTCTTTCTCCGTGGTTGCCCATGTTGCCTGTTTGTGGAATACGTTCACTTGGTCTCTTAGATTGGCTGGTGTCTTGCGACCTTTCCTTGTCCTGGTAGCTTCCCTGTCCAATGTCTCTTGAGACTTCGGAGGTAACGTGTCCATTGTGTTTGGAGTTATCCAGTTCTGTGCTTCCCACGTCATTGCTGCTCCCGCTAATCTCACTTTGTCCGCTATTTTTTTGTAATTCGTGTTGGGGCCAACGTCCTTGTAGTCCCTTGCCGTTGGCGTGGGCCAAGATGAAGATTCTTTCACGTTTGTGGGACGCTCCCACTTCGGCTGCGGGTAAAGATATCCATTCTGCATCGTACCCGATTTCGGCAAAGTCTCCAAGAATTGTGTGGAGTCCTCCTCCCACAAGGAGACCTGGGACGTTTTCCAGGAAGAGGAATCGAGGTCGTACCTCAACAGTGATTCTCTTGATATGGTCCCAGAGCCACCTTTCGTCTTCTTCCCCTTTCCTGCTCCCGGCAACTGACCAGGGCTGGCAGGGAAAACCTCCGATGACTGCATCCACTTTTCCAATGAACGGCTTGCAGTCGAAGGTGTTGGAATCAGTCCATATAGGTGCTTCGTCCAGCTTTCCTGAGAGTATTTTGTCAACCAGTAACGCTCCTGCTTCAAAGTCTCTCTCCACATAACAGACTGGCTTAGGCTCCGACAAACCGAGGCTAACGAGTCCTTGTCTAAATCCCTCATCGAGCATTCCGCTTCCCGTGTAGAGGGAGATGTAGGTGGTATGTATAGCCACATTAATTTCTCCTTTTAAGATATTGTCTCATTCAGTAATCCATCAGAATCTGGTCCAATAACCCTGCCCTTTTTGCTATATCTACAAACGTATCAGCTTCCATCATTACCCAATTAAGATTCCCAACATTTCCTTTTCGGCTTTGAGTAACACATAGTATAGGTAGTTGGTCACCTACAATACTTGCCTTAGCCTGTTCCATACCATCAGATAAGCGTGTTGAAATAGTTTTACCTGCCTTTACCTCTATGGATAGGGTAGGGTGTTCTATATCAGGAGCATCACCTCTCTGTCTACCTGTTACGGGTACACGCTTACCACCTAGTAACTCAGCCCACTGTCTTTCGATAGCTTTCCAAGCACCCCTGGTTTTAAGTGCCATCAGGAGTCCATTCTCCGTCAGGGAATACTTCATCTGGGTCTATCAAGGGTTTATCTTCTGTATAATCAGCAAATGGTGTCTGTCCTTTCTTCAAGGCATAAAAACCATCCCAAAAATCTTTACGTAACTGAGTTATGTTTTGAATTTTGTTAGCTTTAATTAATGCAGAATCTGACTTACCCTGTTCAGAAGTCAAAAACTGTAACAGTAAGTTTAGTGATTGAGCCTTCTTGATAGATACATCAGTTGTTAACTTTGCCGTACTTGTTGGTTGGGTAGGTTTAACCTCACCAGATTCAACAGGTGTTGGTACTACAGGAGTAGTGGTGGGTGTGTCAGAAGATAATTCCATTTTCTTTATCCTACCTTTATCTCCACGTAGTACAAGAGATACTTGAACTACTGCTCCTTCGTCAAAGGTTGGTCCTTCGTACTTATCATATCCTAGAAAATTACCATCATCTCCTAGTCTAGCTTTACCTTGTACGTTCCAAATAAGACCTGTATATCCATTTTTATTTTTATTCTCATCTTCTTCAAAGGAGTATCCAGGATTCTCAAAATTATTAAATACCCTTCGTACAGTAGCAGTTACAGGTAAAAACCCTGTTCCTGAACCCTTAAACTCTTCATCTACTTCATATGGCCAACTATCTACTCTCATTATTGCCCTCCCTTTAGGGTGTTGATTTCTGATTCCCATTTCTCGAAATTGTCTTTGTATAGTCCTGATGGACCACCATCACCACGTCTCCACCTACGAACAGTTTCGATACTTGTACATCCTACTCTATCTTGTATTTGTCTCATCGTAATACCACTTTTTACTAAAATGTCTATACGTTCAGCCCAACTTATATCATTCATAATACCTCCTTTAGGTCTAGCTATAAGTTTAATAATATTATATAACAACAACCACGAAAACATCAACTATCAATCCACCATTTTTCTACTTTTTCTGAGTTATCTTCACATCCCCCACAAACAAATGGTGCTTTCTCTGGACATTCTTGACCTTCTCCAAAGATACAACCTTCAAACCATGCGTGTTCACGTAACCATCTATCCTCGATAACACCTTTGAGAAGTTCATCCCAAAAGTCATCCCAATTCGGGCTATCATCTGTTACTTTCCAAGCAGGATGAGTTCGGTTTTCACACATTTCGTTATATATGTCGTGGATTTTTTTCATCCTGGTTATAACCGACAGTTGAAATGCTTCCTCTTGTTGTTTATTCATTTCCATTTTTACCAACCTTTTGGATTCCATAAAGTTTTTGTCACATCTTGTTGCGTTTCAGAAACACCACCATCACCCCCCTTAAAGGGGGTGAGTGGTTCATTGTGTGTTTTTGTCACAGGTGAAACGTTTTGTGAAACGTCTTTAGGTATATAATATTGACTACTGTCATTATGTTTAATTTCGTTTCTGTCTAACATTCTTTTTAGTGTCGTTCTTATAGTATTGTTGGGAACATTTGTTTGTTCCGATATTTCAGCAGGTGTTAATTGCATACCATTTTTTAAGAGTGCCAATATCTGTTGCTTGACAGGTAATTTTGTAACCAAATTTTCATATTCTGCTAATTCAGCTTCTGAGTAATGAATAGAAGTTGTATTGCCATTATCGTCTGCTTCAAATTTTGCAGTCAATCCAATCGGATTTAATAAACCATTTGTTCTGTTACCTTTTTTGTGAAATAATCCTATAGTAGAAAAGTTTTCACCTTGTTCTTGTTGTTTTTCAATTTTCCATATATTTCGTGCATAGTTCCAATAAAATATAGAACCAAAAGGTGTATTGTCATCACCACTTTTTTTGGTGTGTGTAATACCAATACTAGAGATATCTAGCATATTCATACATTCAAAATAAATCCTCGCTGCCTCAGCGTCATTTACATCTTGCCCTGCACTTGCAACTATTGAATCAACAAGTACAAGTTCTATCATGTTTTCAGAAATATCTCGTTGTATATCATCCATATGGTCCACTAACGAACCTGCCATTTTTTTATACATGATTGGATAATCAGGTTCTGGTTTATTTGCACCATAAAGTAGAGCATTTTTTACATAATAAAATTCATCTTTACTTGATTCCCAATCTAACATAAGAACAGGTTTTGGGTTACTTTCTACCCATGTACCTGGGATTATAGTATGCCCTAAAGCAACACTTATTAATATTGCTATACCAACTGTTGATTTACCTTCACCACCCATACCCATTATCAAACTAGGTTGTTTTACCCTAGCAAATGGCCTTAACATCCAAGGAGATGTACTCTCTGGAGTGTAATGCCTCATATCAATAGCATCAGACCGAGGGTCGATACTATCAGCTACAAGTTTTGCCACCTGGTCTATTGCTACCAACCAATTCTGTTGCTCTCTATCGTTTAGTTGTCGAATAAGACCTGCTCTTGCAGAAGATGACAGTAAATTTATTCTTACTGGTCCATAAAATTGTGGATTCGATTCTATTCCAATACGTATCCAACAATGGATTCCATCATTCTTCATATTTATTCTACTGGCTTCAATAGAGAATCCTGCATCTAACCAACGAAATACTCTTTTATTCGCTATATTCACATCTACTATTGGATTTTCTAATCCTTGACCTTGATATGTAGTATCGGATATTTGATATCTCCATGCACTTTTTACAATGTTTAGTAATTCAGTCTCTTTCATTGGTGGAGAACATCTCTCTCTAAACTGTTGCATTATTGCAATAGTCATATCTTCTGCGATTCCCTTTTTTCTAAAATAACCAGCTAACCTAATCCCTGCATCATTTCTTTGACCTTCAGGTACACCATCAGTAAGGTACTCGGTTACCCATGTGGGTTGCTCTGATACTGTTTTGTTCTCTGAAACGTCTCTTTGACGATTCTGTGGGTCGTATGACCTAAAGAACCGTGATAGTGAATCCCATGTTGAAACATCTTTGTCTTTATGAACAGAATATTTTTTTCCGTCAATCTCGCTAGGAGGAGCAACAATATATCCACCTTCATTTCGTATGTCTAGTTTTTCAAGAAATCCTGCACCCTGTGGATAAATAGGATTGTATAACAAAATGTAATGATAACCTTTTATAGTTTTATGTATAAGTGTTTCTGGACTGTCTGTTATTCCATTGTCTGTTAAAGCTTTCATTGCTTCTTTTCCATCAATATCAATTACTGATATCCCAGACTGTTGACCTGTAGCTATCCCAATATTGTATTTAGGATTCTGTTTCCACCATTTAGTTATCTGTTCTATGTCGGTGGTGGCACTTTTAAAACCATCAGAGGTTGCAGGTGCTTTAGCATTTTCTTTTAGGGGAAAAACTCTCCACCCTTTTTTAGCGTATCCTATTGCCTCATTTAACATCATAATCCTTTCTTAAATAAATGTGGTAACACAAGAAGATGACTACGAGATGAAACGTAGAATTGACAGGGAATTTTTTGTTTACCAGGAAGGATTCCCTACTTGCGTTACCACAATAAATAGTTTACTTCATCTAACCTTCCATGTGTACCTATTTTTCTTTTATTTCTATGTATCTTTTTTCTTGTACTTTAGCATTTCTGATAATATCTCCTACATCACCAGAAGAAGTTATGTACTTGTTAGCCTCTCTAACACTAACTTCTTTCTTTTCTTTTGTAACAACTAACTTATCAAATTCTTCATCAGAAATAAACTCTTTTATGGGTTCAAGAAATGATGGTTCGTATATAGGAGTTCTTTGAATCCGAACATTATATTCATTTGACCAAAGTTTCTTGTGTTCCTTACCAATACGTTTGTCGATTTCATCATCTAGCATTTGCCTTCGGTATCGTAGAACATTTTGTTCCTCTCGTACCTGTTTAGCTAATGCAATGACTGTTTCGTCATCCATTCCTGGTAAATCCATTTGTAATGTATGCCAATTATCCATAATTATTAATTCCTTTCTTTATCTGAAATGGTGGAGGTGGTGGGAATCGAACCCACGTTAGTAGAAAATAAGGAAAATCTACTGTATACCAATCACCCCCATTGTTATTATTTATTATCTAAAAAATGTTCATCACATGGTTCATAGATATTTAATCTATAACTTTTTGTTAATCCCTTTTGACTAGAAATAAGACATCCTAGACGTTCCATACGATTGATTCGTTTTTTTATCCATCGTTCACTATTGCCGCATCTGGATGCTATTTCTTTTATTTTCATAACTGATGTTCTACCATCAAGTGATTCTCCAGCAAGTATCATTAATATTGCTAAATCAACTGGGAGTTTTTCCTCAATTTGTTCCCAGTGTTCCCTAGCCGATGAGGAAGCTCTAATCATCGACCCTAATGATTCATAGTGATTAATTTTTGCTAGTTGCTTTTCTACACTATCTGGTTGATGTATTTCGTGATTAAGTTTTATTACTTCCTTTTCTAATTCTGTAACTCTTTTCTTCAAGTCTCGTACCCAACTTTTAGTTTGGATATAGACTTGAGTTATATCGTGTTCAGTTTGTGTTATTCTGTCCGTCATTTCTTTTTTTTACTCCTTCGTTCCATATGTTATTTACGGAAAAAATTACATTTCTATGTTTATTATTAATCACTACTCCGTTTTCTCTTATCACTGTTGATACTTCAACATTGGTAATTTTATTGTCTTTCATATCTATATAAACTTCTGTTGACATTATTCCTCCTTTACACAATCTGATATATCTATTTCTAAATCACCTGCCTCCTGGACCAACATTTCTTCAGGAAGGGTTTCTAAATATTCCTGTACTGCTAGTTGAATCAAAGCTACTGTCTGTGTAGATATTCCTTTACGTTCTATAGCGTAATTTGTGTCGTCAAGTATCCTATTCACAAGTAATAATCTATCGTATATACCCATTACTCATCCTCCATATCGAGTATTTCACATTCAACATTTAATAACTTGGTATCAACTCCATGAGTGAGTTCGTTCCAAGTAGATTCATCTTGTAGCATTTTGTTAGCTTCTTCTTCGCTGTTTGCTTCTATTACTTCGTGCCAAGTAGCTACAAACATTACTTCATATCTCATTATTTATTCTCTCCTTTCCAACCTTCGTAAAACAAATCGGGAAAATTACTTGGTTCGCCACTCTCTTCACAATCAAAACAATAATGTTCTTCTTCATTACACTTCACTAAAATTATTGTTCCACAATTACCACAAGTAACTATGTTTATTCCTATTGCTTGTATTTTTAATAGCAATTCTAATTGACTATCTTTACTCATTACTTATTCTCCAATTCTATAGCTGTTAAAAGTTCAGTTATTTTATTTCGGATTTCATGGAATTTATCCAGGTGAGCTTGATTGTTCCATAATGTTTCCATGAAGTTATCGTCAATATTATTGTTCACGTGTCTCCATAAATATTCACCTAAAGTATTATCTACTTCTGAAAAATATTTGTTATAGATTTTTTCTTCTTCTTTATCCACCGTTATTCTCCTTGTATATTTCGTTGCCCATTAATCCACTCATCATCTCTATAAATGCAACTTTTGAGTCTGCATCGTCTAGGTGGTCCAAGATATATTGAATTTCTTTTGTGTAAATCATCTGTTGTTCTCCCTGTGTTTATATTCCATTTCATCTCGATATTCTATGTAACATTCAATGCACATAGACTTTACATTTGGTGGTAATGAAACACCACCTACGAATCTGTCATCAGTAGCTAGTATCTTTTTATCAACAAACTCACTACACGTCTGACATTTTATCTTTATCATCTTTAAAACTTTCATCTTTATTTTCCTTCCTGGAAATGTTAGTTGTTACGTCTTTGTTATCTGGTAATAATATCTTTTCAAATATTATGTCTAACGACTTTGCATAAGCTTTTAAATATGCGTCATCATTTATTTCTTTCATTATTCTTCTCTATCTCACTCAAGTGTTTTGAGTAGTCGATAACCATTGATTTCAACTCCTCATTTTCTTTTTCCAATTTTTTAAGAGTTATCCAATTTGGTCTTACAAGAAGAATCTCATTTTCTTTTTGCAATTCCTTATTTTCTTTTTTTAGTTCCTCTAACATCGAATGTACTCGAGGATATTCTTTTTCAAAATTCTTTTTGCTTGTAGTCATTTTAATCTCCTTAAGATTATTTTATTTTGTTTATATCATACCACAACCACAACAACTTGTCAATTCTTATTTGTATTTCCTTTCTTAATTTATTTATATTTTTAATACATAGTGGGAGTTGCTTTTTGTTGTGCTATCTTTTGAGCTTTTGTAAACTTTTTTACTTTCCCATTTAAGACATACCAATTAAATGGTGTATCACCAGGAGCAAAAACATTTAAATATTTTTCTATTGTTGCGAATAATCCAAAAGTAGCATGAGCATAAACATAATTATTTTTATTTTTTAAACTTATCTTTATACAATTCTTTTTTGCATCTTCTTCAGTGTTTCCTACATATTGCATTTTATTTTTTCCTTTCTTAATTTATTACTTACAGATAACCGACAAAGTATCCATCTTCATCAGTTATAGAAATTCTTGCTTTGTTTGGGTTCTTGTCAATCTTTACAACTTTGTAAATCCAATCATCATCATTGTTTAATTTTGATGTAAGCTCAATTGCTTTGGATATTGAAAAGATTGTTTCTATATGTTTTATAATTTGCATTTTATTCATAATCTTTCTTTAAAAACCAATTTCACTTTCTGGATTTATCATCATTACTATATAGTCATGTAACTCCAGGTATTCTTTCATTTTTCCAACTGCATCTAATCTATCTGTTCGGCAGGGAACACCTATTTCATTGGCATTACAATCAAGAGCTAGCTTAATTTTTGTTCCTAATTCAGCTAATCTTTTTATGTCATTATCTGTTAGAGTATTACTCATTGTTATTTTCCTTATTTATTTCTACTGCGTTAGTGCAATACAGAGTATCTTCATCTTCTGATAGCACTGTTACAGTTTCAGTTTCGTTTGGATAATGACCGTTAGCCTGGTCCATTGGTAAGCCTTCGGTGTTCCAAGTAAATTTTATTTTCTTTCCTACGTTACTCATTGTTATTTCCTTATTTTTGTTAGTTACTATATCGTGATAGTGATTATGCATTATCACTAGGTTTAATCGTGTCAAATCCTATACCCATAAATAATCTAAATATTCTAGTTGGCAGTCATAACACATATAACCTTTTACTGTTACATTAAATTTTTCATCATTTAGAATGAGTTCTGCTTCAGCATCACTAGGTATTCGATTGACGAATAACCCAGAGCCTAATGAAGTATCTTTATTGCAATGTGTACAATGTTCACCAATATCAATATTTAAATTATTTATTTTTATTTCAGTCATCATAATTTATTCCTTTTCTATACCTAATTTTTTTATTAGTCTATTGTAAAGTTCTACATATCTTCCCCGGTTATACATTCGTTTTTCTTCTCCAAATCTAAATTGCATTTTATGATTGTATATTTCAATATCTTCAGAAGTTAGAGCAAACGATTTTATAAAATCTTCTTTATCTATGCTACTAATAGCAGATTGAAGTTCTTCTTCTGTTAGTGTAGTAAGTTTTTCATTATATAAAAATGTGTACATTTTTTTATTCCTCATCACCTGGACATAGTTCTTCAGATAAAATACATGGTGTTATCTCCATATAATCAACACTGACTAAATCCCTATTGAATGTTACCTTTACACCATCTGAATAATCATCTTTTGATGTAAAAATATCTTTTATTATTTTATTTTTGGAATAAAATATTTCACCAGTAGTTTCATTTTGTGAATACTTAATTTTAATAATCTCATCTCTTATTACAGATTTTATATCTATATCTTTATTTAATATTTCATTACCTGTTGGTAGATAACCTTCATCTCCATACATCAGATGATAATGTCTTATTTTTGTTTTATTTGTCATAACTATTACTCCTTATGTAACTTTGTATAACTTATTTGTTTTTTGCTATTTGATATTTTTCTGAATACTCTGCAAGATAATTTAACATATAGTTTATTTTTTCATCTCTTGAGTTGCGACTATAAGTAGTTTCATTTTGAATTGATTCCATGTAGAAATCACCAAATTTTTCATTTGAAACCTGGATTGGTAAACCGCAAAAACTACAATCAGTTATTGATTCTTGCCCTCTGACATCATCAATCCAGTATTTATTGCTACAATTTACACATTCTGTATATTGATCAGATTCTGCATGATCAATTACAATTCTTTTCCCATAGTTTATTTTAGTAAATACAGGCAGTTTTACCTGTTCGTTATTGTTATTTATTTCACTCATAATTATTCTTCAGTTATTCCTACTAAATATCTATCAGTTTCTATTTGTAAATCATTTTTAAATATTCTTCTTGCTTCCGCAATAGGATAATCATAAAATGTTTTTTTGAATGGTATGTCATAAGGTTCGATTGTCGCGAACATTGTAAAACTTCCATTGTGATGTTTTTCTATTCCTCCTGTAGAATATGCCCATGCACCATTTTTACCTTTTATATTCATAATTTATTCCTTATTTCACTAATTCTTCATACTTTAATTTTTCAAATTCTTTTAGATCTTCTTTACTAATAGATTTTTTCAAGAATTTTTTATGTTTTATTCCTAATGCTTTTCCTTTTAAGTTTGTAATTTTTATATACAAAACATCGTCATAATCTATTTTTCTTTTATTCGATTGACTACCTTCTATCATGTTTTGAATTAAAAATAGTTTAGATGTTATTGGAACGCTTGCATTAAATTTTCGATAACTATGGATTGAGATATTCCAACCATCCCTATATTTCATTTCTTCATCTTGTATATCCCAATACAATGAACGTATTAAGTCATCGCTATCAGGTAATTTACCAAATAACTTATTTATTAATTTTTCCTGTTCAGATGTAATCATCTTTTAATTTCTCCTTATTTTTTTTTATAAAATTAATATTTTTTCCACCTCATGGGTAACGTGTAAAATTCGCTCAAATTTATTAACTCCTCTCTTTTTTTATTTACAATTAATAAAACTATTTTTTATTTATCGAAATAATTTTCCAACTTTTTTTATCCAGTTCAATAGCACGTTTTATTAAACCTATATGTTTTCGTGTTGTTACACTTCTAAAACCTGTACATTTTTCTATTTCATCTATGGAATAATCCCAAATACACTTATCGTAAATATTGGCAATTTTTAATCCATAACTAAAAAGACTTCCATCTCTAGCAGTTAAGTTTTGACTGTTCATAGATATTTCCCAATCATTTTTGAGAAATTTTTGTATGACTTCTTGATTTGTCATTTTATTTAATCCTTATTTTTTTATTTATAAACCTGGATTCGATTCCATGATAGTGAAAACTAAATAATTTTTATATTGTCAGCTAATAAGTGAAGTATTGTAGAAACAATAATTATAATCTTCTAGTTACCAAACGAATCAATTGATTATCTAGTTTTCATTTATCACATTTTTAAATCTTGGTTTGATTTTTTTTATTAAGTTTTATTTTTTGTGTACTTCTATTATATATTGTTATTGTTGTTATTGATAGCTTGTCAACACCTTTTTTAAGTTTTTTTTTATCAATTTGCAAGTTTATATATTTTAGTTTTTCCTATAACTCTAGTATTAACGCTCTTTTCCCTGTATGGGTTCTTATACATATTCCCCACAGTGTTTAAATAATCTTTAGGTTTTATATTCCTGAAACATTCAGCAATGTTTTTCTTACTTCCTATATAACTATTTATAACAGGGATTAAAATCCTTTTTCTCTTTCCTTTTGAATCGGCAACACTAACATATTTAAATTTAGTTTTTGGATTCAATAAAGTATTTGAATGAATCATAACCTTTAACCTTCCTAATTGTTAATTTATCAATAGTTAAATATTACAGGAAACAACAACAATAATAAACAAAAAGCAACCCCTTTTTTAACTATTTTTGAAATAGCTTAAATAAATATTTAATAATTCTCCCGCGTGAGTAAAAAAAATAATTAATTAGCTCATACTTAAATGATGCGATTCTTTAGGGATTATATATTTAATGTAGATCATCAATTATTTTCATCTATTCAGCCTGGATCTCCTGGATTGCCTGGATATAATCACCAGTAGTGCCGATACACGAAGCGGTGTATATATATATTGGGGTACACCCTTCTTGCGCTGAGTATGATATATTAGTTTAGGTGTTTCAGTAGCGTTTCTTAAGTGTGACAAGTGTTTCACTGAGTATAGAATCTACCGTTTCACCTATTACCCCCCCCTTTTAAGGGGGGAATATGAAACGAAACATTAACTAAGTTAATTAGGTTAATATTAAGTTAATTAAGTTAAGTTAAAAAAAGAAAATAGATAAAAGAAAAAAGGATATGTTGATATATGGCTTCAAGAAGTGCTGAGTATTACAGGAGTCATCCTGAGGCTAGGGAGAGGAAGATGTTGTATGATAGGAAGTACCATAGTACTCCTGCGAGGAAGGCTTACAGGAGAAAATTGGCGAGGGTGAGACGAGCTAAAGGAGTTATGGGTAAAGGTGGTAAGGATGTATCTCATACAAAGTCTGGTGGTTTTCGTATGGAGTCGGTGAGTAAGAATCGAGCAAGGAATAGGGGGAAAGCATAATGGCTGGTAGAGCAAGGAATTATTCTGCTAGGACAGCAGGAGAAGTATTGAGAGACAAGGTTCTTTACTTATATCCTGAGTGGAGAAGTTGGAATAAGTTGTTGAGGAGGATATTTATATTGCTTCCTAGTTATGGAGCTGGTGAAGATGCCATAGAAAATATCTGTGACGATTTTGAATTGAAAATTGATAAGACGATGGATGCCGTAAATAAATCAGCTAGTTTTCAAAAGGCCATGCAGGAATATGTCGATAACAATTATGAATACCGAACCGGTAAAGTTGCTGTTGGATGGCTAAAGTCAAAACCAAGATTCATAACTTTTGCAGTAAAATGGTCACATCTTCAACACGTATATATGATGGAATCCGCAATGCCAGCGTTCATAAAGGCAGAAACCGGAAAGGTATCTGCTCCTGAAACAAAACTTATAGAAAAAGCAGGACTTCTTGGTATAGAATCCATAGTACATCAGCAAAAAGAACCCAAAACTGAAGAAAATGGTGCTGTTACATATAGCGACAGCGAAGAATCGTTATACGAACTAGACAAAACATTCTCCAAGGAGGAGTAAATGGCTTTTCAATATACTGCAAGTCCATGGCAGAAAAAACTCCATGAATCTGATGCACGTATAAAAGTCATATGGGCTGGTCGTAGAGCAGGTAAAGGTAGAGCAGTTTTAACGGAACTGATGAGAGCCATTACCCAAGCATCAATTTCTCCGTTCTTAGCATCAAAAGAAGTTGCCGAAGCTACCGGTGTAAGAATCGGACATAACTTAACCCCTACCCTAGAGCCTCAAATTCATATATGGATAGTCGCTCCTTCATACGCTCAATCAAGACAGGCATGGAACGAACTAAAACAATTCATGCCGAGTAACCTTGTCGTAAGACGAAAACCCGGACAAGGTGGTGGTAGAGGTTCTGGATGGAACGAAGATGAAAAAACCGTATGGCTCAATTTACAAAAACCTAACCTGGCCAGACGAGAAGTGTATCTGGAGATAAAATCCGCTGATGACCCAGAATCCTTACAGACAGCAGGTCCTGATTTTATATGGATTACTGAGTCTCAAGATATAAAAGAAGCTGCATGGAATAAGTTACGACCAATGCTGAACTCAGCAGGTAGACTAGGAAAAGCCTGTGTCGAAGGTATACCACCTTTCTCCAGGTCACACTGGTTTGCAAGATTATATAGATACGCTTCAGAAAATCCTACATCCGAATATCAAGGTTTCCATGCAACAAGTTTTGAAAATGTATTTCTGACAACCAGACAGAAAAAATCTATTGATGAAGAAAAAAATACCATGCCAGACCAAGTATGGGAACGTATGTATCTGGCAAAACAACCAGACGGTGGGTCAGGATTCTTCCGTGGCACTAAAATTGACGAAGCATCTATCGGAAAAGAAACCTGGAGTCCAGAAAAAAATAGAAGATACGTAGCCGGACTGGACTTGGGTAAAAGCCAAGACTATACAGTATTTATCGTAAAAGATTCACGAACAAGAGAAAGTGTTTATTCTTTGGAAATGTCCGGTACGGATTGGGTAAATCAAATAGAAAGTATAGCAGCAGAGATTGACAGATGGGGAGTTGATGATGTACGAATAGATAGTACAGGGCTTGGAGATGTGGTCTTTGACCATCTAATGTCAGCAGGGTTACCTGTGACACCTTTCAAGTTCAGTATGCAAAGTAAATATCAGTTATTTCAGAATTATTACATTGCTTTAGAGAACGGAGATGTCTCCTTCCCAAGTGAATGGATAACACTGAAAAAACAATTAGAAGATATATCTATCCGCCCTACGGGCAACGGTGGTTATACATTTTATACAGAATCACAGCAACATGATGACTGGGTAGATTCGGAACTGTTAGCATTAATGGCTTGCGACCCTCCCGGCTCAGAAAGCGGAGATTATGGATTTGGCAGACCAATAAAAGGCATGACACCGATAAGACCGACACCAGTAAAAAGACCATCGAACTTTATTCAAAAGGTTCGAGAACGAAAACGCAAGAAATTTTTAGACAACCTTCCTGATGAAGTCAGAGAAGAAATTCTTACAGGATAAATTTAATGGTTACAATACAAGGAAATCCTAACGTAGTAGACGAAGCAATAAATTTAGAATCTTCTAATCCTATTGACGAACCCGAAATGTCTATGCAATGGGTACGAGAGATGAAGGAAAAAGGAGGACATGAATTTAGAGCTTTTAGGAATCAATGTGAAAATGCCGATGAATTTTTCCTAAATAATTTTGAATTCTCCGCACCAGATGGTGGTACTATGATACGTCTAGGTACAGCTCAATCGGTGATAAATACCCTTGTATCACACGTAAAACCCCAATTTCTGGATATATCAGTACCACCTCCTGGACCAAGAGGTCAAGCAAGAGCAGAAATGATGGAAAAGTTTCTAACAGGCGCACATCATATGATAGAACAAAAAAGCCCTGTTCATAGAGAACTGACAAAACACGCAGGACTATACGGAATCGCATGGGAAAAAGTAGAGTTTATCGCTAATGAATGGTCAGACTTCCCTGAAGTTCCACCAGAAGATGGAGGAACTGAATATAGAGAACTCGTAAAAGAAGTATTAGAAAAAAGGTCAGTATCATGGCCGATAAAAACAGTTGCGGTAAATCCACAAAGTCTTATATGGGATACAAATAATGGAACTGCTCCTAGATGGGTGATAAGTGAATCTGAAGTAGACGCTCAATGGGTACAGGCACATTTTCCAGAGTGGAATAATCACAAACGAGGTTATGTACAATTCTGTGAAATTTGGACTCATAGTCAGGTAGCATATATGGCTGACGATAAATGGTGTATGATGCCAAGAAAACATGGATATAAAAGATTGCCATGGGTTATGTATTGGCCGATGATGGGTTTACAAACAACCGAACTTGCACCAGATGATTTGTATAAGGGAATACTAAATGGTTCGTTTGATATGTTGAAAGCACAAAGCCAATTAGCATCTCATTATATTGATATCGTAGCAAAATCCGCATGGCCTACCCTAGAATTTACAGGTCCAATCGGAATAACCGAAGAGGTTCAATCAAGATGGGATGATACACCAGGTGCAAAAAATATAAAACCACCTCAAGTCAATGTTAATGTTTCTGATACTCCAAGACCACCGAGTGAAATTGGTGTAGCTAAAGAATTTTTAGATGAAGCAATAGAAGCTAATACAGTACCCGCAGTTGCTAGAGGACAAAGACCAAGTGGAGCAGCATCAGGATATCATACTGCTGTACTCGCAGGAATTGCGTCACTGAACTTCGGTGCAGTAAAAGAAGCTATGGAACGAGGATTGCAGGATAAAGGTGAAGTTATATTACAAATAGTAGAAAATGTTATACAAGACAGAGTAACTGTATTTGGAAAAACCGAAGCAGGTACATTAGATGCAACAATTAAACCATCTGATATAAACGGACATTATGTAAATATTGTTAGAATTAATTCAGTCTCTCCAGAAGAACAAGAACGTAGGTTGAATCTCTGGTCGAACCTTTGGAGAGCAGGATATGTCGACTTGGATACCGCACTTAGAAAAGGTGGAGTCGCAAACCCGTTGGAAGTAAGAGCAAAAATATTGGAAGAACAATTTTTGACATCACCAGAAATACAACAACAGTTGCAATTAGCAGCAGCACAACGTATTCCTACAATACAAAATCTATTACAAGCAGCAGGTGGTACATCTGATGCAGAAATAGAACAAACTGCTCAAAATATTCTAAATACACAGGGAGCACAACAATTACCGAATCCCGGAAATTTCTCTAGTGTAAATCAACCACCAAGAACTAACGAAGCGGCAAGAGTTGCTCCAACAACAAGACCGGTAATGCCGGGTTCTATTCAGGAGATGAATCAAACAGGTGCTGCAATAGCTGGACCTCGAACAGGAAATGTACGAGTACCAGCAGCAGATATTTCTCCAGGAGCAAGAGGATAATGGCAAAACCACAACACCCATTAGAAATAGCATATAGTAACTTTGACGAAACGGTAAAAAGACATTTATCGCAAGTAGAAAAGAATTTTAGAAACGTAAAAAATATACCTGAAGTAAAAACACCACGGAAAAAAAGAGGAGTTTTTGAAACTCCCTTTGGAGGTCAAATCTAATGCCCTATGTAACACGATATAATGAATTTACAAATTCAAATGAAAGAGTATGGATTCCAGAGACTACATCTTCTTCTTTCTCCTCAATGCCAGAGTTTCTTCCTGGTGGAGGTGGGATGCCTTCTGCGGCAGGACCATTTCCAGGAGGCGTAACGACTGGACCAGGTTTTGCATCAGAAGAAGATATGTTTGGGTATAGTTCAAATCCAGGGAGAGTAACGACTGGTGGAAGAAATCAAGAGATGTATGAAGATTTTGGTATGCCAGGAGCGATGCCACAATTCACCCAAAGAACAGATTCCTTTATAGCAGAAGACGAAGCAGAAAGAGCTAGATTTGCCGAAAGAGCCAGAGAAGAAAGAGAAGCAAAAAAAAGGGAACAGGGATTGAAACCAGATATAAGAGTAAAAACATTTGATTGGGATGGTCTTATTGGTTCAACCGCATATGACGAATGGGATGTAAAAAGGAATATATATAAAGATGTTTTTGATGTAAATTCTTTATATACAGGTCAATGGAAATCTTTTGAAGATGTTTTACGTGACGAACTAGGTGAAGAAATACCAAAGTCAGGTGTAAAAGGATTTAATCAAAAACGTAATAGTCTTTTAAAATTAAGAGATTGGTATAATGATGAACGCTCAATAAATCAAAGAAGCAGAACAGAAGAAGAATGGAAAAAAGCAGGATTACCAGTAGGAGATTTTGGGGTTAATGGTAGATATGAAATTACACAAGAAGATTGGGAAAAATCTGATATAGGTAAAAAATACCTAAAAGATAATCCACCTGCAATTCCTTCAAAGGGGTATTCGAGGACTGAACGTGAGAATTTAAAAGATGCGTTTAGTAATTTTAATAGTCAATGGAGTCAAAATTTCAGCAAAGGGAATCCTATTTCTAATCTGGATTTCTTTGTATCAGGTGAGGATACGGAAGTTGTTGAAGATGATAGGGCAGGAATAGATGATGCTTTTGGAGATGCTTTTGATGTTGATGGGGATGATGGTGAAGTAATAATTCCTGAGCCTGAGGGTATAAGAGAAGGTGATGCGAGGCAAAATTACATAAGTGATTTCTTGGCGGGTCAAATCCCAGATTGGGAATGGTTAGCTACTGTAGGCCCAGATGAAATGTCAGATGAAGCTAAAAGAGAGTTGGCAGAAGCATCATGGAGAGATGCAACCGATGAAACTAAAAGTAAATATGGAGTAGTAGGACCATCACCAGAACCAGTAGTAACAACCGAAGGTACAGATGGAACAAAGATACTAACTGATACTTCAGCAGAAATTAATGCGTTTCGGGCATTAGCTGATTATTCAGGTCAATCATTACCATCCATTATAAAAATGAGTGTTGATGGTACATTACCTTCAATACCACCAGCTTTATTAGAAGAACTCAAACGACCACTTATTAGGATAAAACAGGCAGGAAAAGATGCTTTTGATAACCCAATTACAATAGATGTCGATATACCTAATCCTAATATAGAACCGTTATTTAATATTTATAGAACACAGTTAGATACACAAGTAGAAGCGTTTAGGTTAGCAAAACAAAAAGACATATCTGATGCAGATAATGCTGCAAGATTTAATCAAGCGTTGGTATCAGCTACAGGTGGTCTTGCAGGTACAGGAGCAGAAACAGATTTTGACCCAACAGCTTTAGCGAAACAAGAACAAACAATGGCACGAATCGGTGCTACAGGAGGTTTAGAAGCTCTAACACCGCAGCAACTACAGGATTTTCAGCAGCAACAGGCATTAATTGGTGCTACCGGTGGATTGAGTGGAATAGAAGGTGGGTTGACACCAGAGGCACTTGCTCAACAAGAATTACAAAGACAACAAATATCAGCAACTGGAGGATTGTCAGGACTTACTCCATTCTCAGGCGCACCTACTGCATCAGAAGCCGCTAGAATACAGCAACAGTTATTTGGAGCAGACCCGGCACGAGCTATATCTTCAGCAAGAAGCCTTACCCCATTTGAAATGGCACAACTTCAATTACAGCCATTACGTATGCAGCAAGCACAAGAACAAGCACGTAGAGAGGAAGAGCAAAGACAATTTAATGAACAACTAGCAATAAATCAAAGAGCGCAGGAACTTGCAGAATTAGAATCCCAACGTAGATTAGGATTACAGTCTGGCCAGTTACAGCAACAAAGACAGTTAGAATTAGCAAGATTATTTTCAGACCCTACTGCTGTAGGTTCGCTAAGTGCAATATATGGTCCACAGTTCTTTGAACAAGAACAAGTATTTGGAAGTCCGTTTGCAGGACAAACAGGTGCAGTTCAACCGTTACCAGTACAAAACCAACAGCAACCGTCTTTTACACCAGCTACAAATGTATCTACACCTTTTGGTTCG
>VTLG01006223.1_pt1 | contig 19600 bp, 16 predicted proteins | sample 4694571 | NCBI WGS metagenome assembly VTLG01 (sample SAMN12604809, study PRJNA352737) | marine metagenome | biome: ENVO:00000447; feature: ENVO:00000209|ENVO:00000569|ENVO:01000036; material: ENVO:00002151; isolation source: viral sequences binned using virsorter ...
CCGCTCCACCGCCACCGCCACCGGCTGATCCTGGGTTGTAAGTTGACGGCGAAACGCATCCTCCGCCACCGCCGCCACCGCCAACAACAATCACTTTAACCAAAGTAATGCCGGTGGGCCTGGTCCATGTGCCGCTGCTTGTAAACACTTGCATTGATGTAAAGCCAAACCCTAAACCACTTGCTAATTTTGCAGCACTGACGCTTCCATCAACAATCTTAGCTAGTGTAACCGAGTTATCAGCCGGTTCATGTGCAGGGATTGTAGTTGTGTAAGTGGCCTCGACCTTGCTTACACCCGTAGCAATTGCAGCATCAAAAGTAACTGTAGTTCCACTAATTGCATAAGTGTCACGGTGCTGAGTAATACCATCAAACGTAATGATGACATTGTTTTCAGTACCGGGATCAGAGGACAACGAAACCTGTGTTGAAGACCCTGCCGTAAACTGCGCCCCTGCTGTATAAGTATCTACAGTAGGTGTGCGTACTTGTCTTAGACTAGGATCAGTACCATTTAGAAAAGCCATGATTCACCCTATGTTTGAGATAGGTAAGAAACAGTTGCTTCCAACTTACTAGTTGCATCTGCTTTCATTTGAATTGCATCACCAGCACCTAGTACAATTTTTCCTTGTACTACAGATAGTGTATCGGTTACTGGAATACTAATTCCTTTGACTACATACCCAGAATCACCACTTGCTCTATTAATATTAACATCTAATGTAGCTGCATCAGTAGCGTGTATATTTGCTACTTGCAAACCAATAATCGTAATAATTTCTGAACCACCAGCAGTCAAAGCACTGTCGCCTAGACTAGTAGTTAGATCGTGATTAACACCTTTTAATGTGTCTGCCATATTAACCTCCTAATGCCAGAGCTAGTCCAATTCCTACAGGGCCAACTCCACCAGTAGCGCCAGTATCGCCCTTGTCGCCTGTTCTTGAAAAGGATACAAATATAGCATCCCCATCCGATATAGTACCTGCACTTGCTACATGCGCTACAGGAATTTTAGAATATGTTGTTGCACTTGTAATACTACCGTTAATATTAAACATATGGTAATTTTCTGGCGCAGTTTGTTTTTTAACAGTAAGTCTACCTTTTATAGTACTCCCCGAATCATCCCACGAGTCTACAAAAGTATTTATATTAACAGAGTTAGCATCTACATCATCTATATAAAATACAGTAGCACTAGATACTGTCCCATTATTATAAAATACTTTACCTACCCCTTGGTCAGCATCAGTCGTAGTAGATTCAAAGTTTAACTCTAAGCCCTCGCCACTACCTGTAACACCAGTTGCTCCTAAATCTCCATTCCTAAAGAATGAAACTCTAATACTATCGGTGTTGCTAAACGTGCCATTACTATCAACATGAGTTACAGCTATTTGTACCCAGCCAGAGTTGTTAGTAAGACCTGTAATATTAAATACAGCGTAGTTAGCAGGAGTACCCGGCTCAACTAATCGTAGTTGCCCTTTAACAGTACTCGTGCTATCATCCCATGATGCTATCCAAGCCTCAATATCAGGATTACCAGTATCGGCAGTAGTATCGTCTATGGCTATTGCAGTAACTGACGCTACAGTACCATGATTATATCGAAGTATACCAGCACCGGGATCGGCCATGCTAGTCGTTGTTGAGAAAGTATACTTAGGGGCTACTGCTGATGCTTCACTTGCTGCTGTAGTAGCAGAGGTAGACGCACTAGATGCTGACGCTGCTGCGGCTGTAGCACTTGTAGCGGCCTGTGTAGCTTGGTGAAGAGCAGAGTAGTCATCTACCCCATCTCCTCCAGCAGCAGTACTTACAAGGTTATCTACAGCCTTATTAGCCCACTCCTGAGCGTATCCAACCTGTGTAGTACCTGTAATATCTACGCCACTAGTATTAAATATACTACTTACATTACGGATGGACTTAGAGTTCATGTCCATATCACCCGTAGCTGCGTTGTTACTCCCTGATGTTCCCGCCCTTCCAATCAAGTTATCGAACGCATCACGCAATGCCTGAAAGTTATTGTTCAGGATTGACGTATCGTATCGTGCACCAGCGGGGAGAGTGGTGATTGTAGGACGATCACTCATTGTTATTCTCCAACATTTTGTTCTGCAAGTTTAAGCATATAACTTAACATCTTATTATTCATAAATTTAGTTTCTTTAGGTATTTGCACATCATCAAGGCCATTGTCTTCTGCAAACTTTCTAGCCTCACTTAAAACTAACATTGATTCTGTAGTTAGACGCTGCATGGTTTCTTTATTCATGCCTGTGTCTCTAATCTTCTGCACCATACGTTTACCGTAGTTGGTAATACCAATACGTAGCCTACGTTGCAAGTCTTCTTTGCTGTACGCTTCTACAACCCGCCCTGATGTAATGCCTAGCACCTGCATCAACTGGCTACGAGGGGTAGCCATAACACCTAATGGCCGTAAGTTAGAGGTACGATAAAAGCCTTCTGCGTATGGTGAATTTAAATATGCATCTGGGTCTGTAATGCTTAGGTACGATGCATCTAGTGCTCTAGATATGGACCCTGCTGCCGAGTATACTTTACCTACCTCTCGTATAGCTTGTAAGGCTGTTGACTCAAATACAAAGTCACTGCTATTTAGTACTTTATACCCTACGCTATCCTCACCCATCAGCTTACCAAATGCTACCTTAGCGTCTTCTCCACTAAGCACATCACCCATAAAGCTAACATAAGCAAAAGGATTAGGATTAACACCTAATTTATCTGCTAAATTTATATAGTCATTTAGCACAGCAAGGCTAACAATCATATCCTCTGGGCCTTGTACATCGAATGTATCTGACAAGAACGCTCCCAAAGCAACACGATTAGCTACGTTAATCTCTCCATCTGTAGCTGCAGATATAGCACCATATGCTAAAAACCTCTGCATAGCTTTACTAGACACAAGACCGTTGGTAACCTCTTCTGACATATTACCTATGTGCATAGCAGTATCTCTTGCAAATTGGGTAGCTTGCATCTTGCCCATAGGATCATCTTCATCCCCAAACAAGTCTGCTAATCTCATGGCATCGTAGGCTAGTGGTACAGCACCTACACCAAATGCACCTATTAAAGCTGCCCCTGTACCTAGCTTTTCTACACCTGTTAGCGCAGTGCTATTGAATAGAGATATCTGTTTAGGTAGCACTTGCTTAAACTGTAGCAGTACTGACCCAGCACCCGTCATAGCTTCTAACTGCCCTGCTTTACCCATGTTAAGAGCTAGTGTAGCTGCTTTCTCTAGCACAGCAGCACGAAAAGATTCGCCACCAATGTCAGTAGGCTTTAGTCGTACACCGTTAATGCCTAGTACTTCTGCGCCATCTCTAATCTGTTTAGCAAACTGCTGTCTTACCATAACAAATGCAGTTACTCGGTTAATGCCCTCACCTAACTTAAATGGGGCTGCACCAGCAGTCTTTAGTCCTTGTATACTCTTATTTAATCCACGCCTAAATGCAGACGGGTTTGTAGCACTCTTAGCACCAAAGATAATATCAGCTTGGTTTAAATCAGCAGCATATCCTGACTGTACAAGTTCTTTGTATATCTTACCTGTTTCACTATTAGCAAATGCTTTTGGTATACTGCCACGCATACGCATTGTGGCATGCATAAACGCCATCTCTGGGATTCTACTCATATCTCGCATAAGAGCTATAGGATTACGTGTAACAGCACCAAAACCTATAGAACCTACAGCTTGTGCACCCTGTACAACAGTTTGGGCAGTGTTAAAGAATAATAGCTTAGGCAATGCACCAAGATAATATCTTGCACCACCGATTACATTCTGTGCTGTAGGTGTAACGTCTAGCGCCCGTGACAGTAAGCCATATGCACGACTACCAGACTGTGCCCTCTCTGCCATACGCTCAGTCAGACCTTGCAATACGTTATCGTATACTTCTTCAACGTAGGTCTTATCTTTAACAGATCGTTTAAGCCACTTAGAGTGCCGTATAGCTGCCTCTTGTTTTATTGCAGTACCACCTTTAAAGCTAGCTTTTGTAATATTTAAAGGGTCTACTGAAGGGTTTAAGATATTGCTGTATCGCTTAAGAAACTGTTCCCCAGAGAAAGAACGCCAGTGTGCTTCACCACTCTCATTCGCAATAGACTGTAAGTAGTTTAGGTACTGCTGGTCATCAGGAAGTAGCTGATCCTTACGCATAGCCTTTAACTGGCCCGCTAGGCTTTTATATTTAGCACTACCGGGCTTATAATTAGCCATTTCTAAGCGTAGTCTTTTAGCGTCTTCCGTTACAGCCGTAGGCACCATCTTACGAGACTTGGCTGTAGATGCGAACATAGGCTTAAAGTTAATATCTAACAAAGCGCCTATGTTTTCATCGTCTAGTTTAGCTCCCTTTAAAGCTGCTTTTACAGACTCACGTTGGTCTTTAGGTAAACCTGCTAATACATTACGAGTCATAGCACTATAACGCATACCACCTGCGCCAGTGTCAGCACCGTTCATAACGTACAAAATAACCTCACCAGAGCCAGTTTTCTCTTTAGCTGCCTCTCGTGCTACTCTGTAGGCTTCAGCTTCTTTAGACCGCTGGAACAATGCTTCTCTTGTAGCCATCTTAGTCTTAGGATCATACACGACTACGGAGTAACGTGCTGCATCATAGCCCTGTGGTAAGTGACCTGCCCGATAGTTAATAATAGACTTAGGATCATCCAAAGCATCAAACTTTGTCGCATCCATTTTGTCTTCTTTACCTTTAGCCTTTACTCGTAACTCATCACGATCAAATTGTCTGTAATTTACTTTCTTACCACTAGTAGATATTTTCTGTACATACGTGCCATCAGGAAGTACCTTAATCTTACCTTTAGCGGCAGCAGTTAAGTTTGCATCATGTATTTCAAATGCTAAGTCATCCATAAACCTAAATTTAGCATAGGCTTTGCGTACAGCAGGAGTAATATCAGCAGGATTTACGCCATTAGGTACAACACTGTTAAGATCAAATATCTGCCCCTTCTTATCTCCTGCGGCGAGTATCTGGTAGAGTGTATCTTTCTCTTTGCTAGACACACCTTTAAAGGTTTCTTTGTACATCTTCTCAAAGCCGTTAGCAATACGAGCATTGAAGTTTCTAGTACGTAACCAGTTTGTAGCTGCTTCTTCTGCAATATTAGTAGGTTCTGCTATACGAGCAAACCGCATAGCGCCAGTAACCCAGTTATCAAGCTGCTTTGCTGCCCCTTCCATATTCTCTCGGAAAGTTAACTTATTGTTAGAGAAGTGGTAGTCTGTAATATTACGCATAGCTTTAGATGCTTCATCAAACTCTGTAATCAACCGATAACCAACACCATGCGTAACTGATGCTTGGTTCTTCATAGTCTGATCCATAGCAGCATCACTAAATTTAACTAATGCAGGTAGAATAGTATCAAACTCTAAGTTTGTAACTTCACCAGGGCTACGACCAATCATGTTAGCCAGCCCCTTCATAATCTCATCTTGGGCATCAGCTTTAGCTCTAACACCATCAGCTACATCCGACATAGTTTTGGTGTAGTTTTGTACGTCTGCTATTAGATTATGCTCTACTAATGACGACACAGGGGATGGTGTATCTGATCGTATATCTAATGCTTTCTGTACATCTGCTTTAGATAGAGCCTTTTCACCGTTTTCTGCTGCTAGCTTGGCTACAGACTCATCCATCGTTTTGCCAAACACTTTACCGTACAGAGCCTTACCACCAAAGAATAGGGCTTCACCAGCACCATACCCACCGGCACGTAAGGCAAACTCAGTAGCGTAGTTAGTTTCTCTTCCTATAACTTTATCCTGTCCATACTGTGCCGCCGTACCACCAGCACCTACTACCATAGCCCTGCCTACTGCTGCACCAAACCGTGCTAGGCGTGTAGCTTTATTAAATGCTAGTGCCGCAGCTACCGGAGGAATAAAAAATGATAGTGCTAAAATTCCGCCATCAATGCCTATCTCTTTAAATGCCCAGATTCCAAACCGTTTACCCCAATCATCGCCATAATTAGAGGTCATCTTCTTATCAAACTCGTCCGAATCAAAGTCCCCGGTAAAGATGTCTTTAACAGCTTGCCATGCGTCAATATCCATACCCTCTGGGTCTTCCATCCCAATAGGGTTAATAAATTCTGTAAGTTCCTTACCTTTTGTAGCCGCAGATTTATCTGAAAATAACCATTCTGAAAACTCTTGTAAGCTGGATTCTTCTGTCTGTGGTACACCACTAAGTTCTTCTAAAGCAGCCGTAGCTACAGCATTTTTACTTTTAAATACATCTTTAGTATCTGGAATATCTAATATTGCTGCTGTATTTTCTTCTAATCCTTTACGTACCGTGTGTACATCAATATTACTTGCAAACTTAGCTCTATCTTTCTTAGAGTGTGCTTTATCAGATAGCAACATACTGGTGGATTCACCGATGGTACGTGGAGCTACCTTAGAAGTAAGTATGGAAAAAGCATCCGTAAACTGAGCATTGTCTATACCCTTGGCAAAAGCAGCAGACTGTGCTAGCGTGTCCCGCATAACCGTTTCACGGAACTCTGCTAGTGTCTGTACTTCTTTGTAGTTCGTAGCCCCTGCCATACCAGACAAGGTAGTTTCTACTACCCTGTTTGTCTCAGGTATAACAACCCCTGTATTTAGGTTAATCCCATCATCAACCGGGTCTAGTGGTATGCCATCCCAAATACCAGTATAGTCATATTTAACAGGCTCAGGAGATGCAACAGGGCTATCAAGTTTATTTTCCTGCTGCTCCTCTAGGGGGCTTTCAATAACTTCTGCCATTATTAACGAACGCCTTTTCTAATTCTTTTAAATGTGTCTAACCTTTTTCTTAAATTTCGTTCGTGTTGAGTAGCTTTAGGAAGAGTACCGTCGTCTATTTTTGCTAAAACTGACTCTCCTGTTTCTATGATAAGGTCTAAATCATCATTGTACTTGCCTGTTGCAAACATAGTAACAAACTCGCTAGCGATATTTATTATTTGTATTTGATTTTCTAAAACCCTTGGCTCATTACTACCTTTAGTAATTTTTAAAGAATTACTATTTATTTTAATCATAGGCTCGACTGCTAATTCTTGTAAAAGCACTTCCCCTACATTTTTTACAACAGCAGGGGGTGCCCCTGATTTTTGTGCTAACGCTTGTGCTTCAAAAACTTCCCCCATAAATTTTGCATTAAATACTAACTCTTTTGTTTCTGGAGATAGCCTAGCAAGAAATTTCTCTTGTGATCGCAACTGGTCTAACGCTTGCATAACAGACCCGCGTACTCTCATACGATCCACAGCATCTACCGCACCCATCTTAGTAGCACTGGTTCCAAACTCTGTCATAATTGTCCTGCTATCGCTAGCCATTTTTTCAATAGTATCTGGCGCTAAACCCATACTTCTAAGTCTCTTAGGGGTCATCTGCACACGTAGATCATCATAAATAGCTTTCATAACAAGCCGTGGAGCGTTTGTATTTATACCGCCATCACCTGCGCCTAGCTTTTGTGCTACTGCCACGCTAGCTACTTCATTCTGCACCTTAGCCAAGAGCATCTTAAACGTAGCTGCTCTATCCTGTAACTCCATGTTATATGAGTCTGCTGTTTCATTATTGCTAGCTATAAGAAGTTGGTTATCTATAGTTTCAAAAAAATTTGTTAAGTTAGTAGCAGCTTCGATTATAGGAGCATTATCCATAGGGTTAGACATTTTACTGCCTATCATATCTTGAAAGACTTTTGTAGCCTGTGGAAGAGCAAGTTCTATCTTCGTACCATTTTGTAACATTCTATTGGCGGCCTGACCTTCAACTGTAGGCTGTGATTGTGGTATTATAGCCCCATCTGGCCCTATAGTTACAATTGTACCATCATTCATAGTTTTCTTAGTTGTTTCAGTACGAGCTACTAGTTGTTTTATAGCAGGTATATCTTTATATTGTATAGTACCTCCCTTTAAACCGTCACTGAGCATAGACGTAAACTTCTTATTACGTTCTACTCTACTAAGATTTAAACTAGATTCTAAAGCCTCTGTAATCTCCATAGAAGCCTTACCTACACGGCTAGCACCAGCGTCCTTTATACCTTGTTGAATAAGTTGTGAACCTATGCCCACAATTTGTTTAACAACTTCACCACCAACGTCGGGGGACCGCATAACTGGTGTAGGGGCTATAGCACCCATAGACTGACGAGAAGTAGTTTGTTCTACACCCATATACTTAGCCATTTTAGTTATCTGCCCCCCCGAAATACTTACCTAGTTCATTACCCTCTATACCAGATGATGCAGAGTATTGACCAGCTAAACTTAACCCACCTGTTAGTAGTTGTGTGCCAAGCCCCATAGACGGTTGTGCTTGTACTCTAGCCATTTCTGTGCCTAGTCCAGATATAGCCATTTGGTTTTGAAAACTCTGATCTAAAAATGATTGTGCACCTTCAAGGCCAGACTGCATACTTTGCTCTACTATATCCATACGCTCCGTATCTAAGCCCCTCCCTGCATAACTTCTTCTTAAAGCAGCCTCTCTAATACGTTTATTTACAAGCATTTGTCTGTCTTTTTCACCCTTTTTAAGAGCTAAATCTTTTTCTCTTAAAGCTGCTTGTTCTTCCATTAAAGCAGTAAGCCGTTTGCTTTTCTTAGCTTCCGCTTTTGAGGCAATAACTGTTCCTATTAAACTTAAGCCTACGCCTATAGCAATCTGTGGCATATTACACTCCGTACTCGTAGATGCTAGGCATAATCTCTCTTGCCTTGCCTTGTGTTATCATGCGTACCATAGCTGCGTTTTCTGTAGTAGCGTGTACCGCATTGTATTCTCTTGCTTTCATGTCTTTACAAACTTTCTTAAATAAATCTTGTGCAGCTTTGCATGTAGTTTTAGTAACTTTAAATAGGTGAGGATGAACAAGTACATAGTCTGCAAATATTTCTACCTTTATCTGCCCTACTATTTCTTTTCCATTATCTAATATGTACGTAGCTACAACGGCTTTGTTAATAGCTACCCTAATCGACTTTGCCATAAAATTGTTGTGTCCAACCTATAAGATGGTAGTCCTTATCGCCGTCATTTAAGAATAGCAACTGAAATACGTTACCACGCCCTCGCACCCTATGTTTATAATACACATGGCTATAATCAGTATCCGATGCACCTGCACGTGAGTATGTATATCTAGTTGGGTGGTACACTTCTCTCATTGGATTACGGGCATATACTTGGCTACCAGTGGCATCTACCACTTCATCATTACTAGCATTAACAACATCATTAAAGAATGTAGTATGCCCCGGTGCACTATCATCTGTTACAAAATCCCAAGCTGTAGCCATAAGGCAAGCACCGGGAGTAAGATCAATATTATTAGTGTCTAGCGTACCGCTTTCGACTCTTTTAAATACTAAGTATATATACGTTATAGTTTTTTCATGCAGTGCATCCCTAGCTGTTTGAACACCACAGAAAATAGGGCTGTCGTAAGATATAGAATATGTAGTATCTGATGCCCAATCTTTTAAGTTAGTTGTATTTAAAGATGCAAATGCAGCTTGTATAACAGCGTTAGGTGCAGACTCAGACCTTCGCATAGCTAGTAAAAGTAAAACATCTTTAGGGTCTGCGGCACCAGATGCTACTACTGAATCACCCGTACTAGTAACGACTGTATCGGTGGAAGTAACAACAGGCTCATCAATAGGAGGCACATCTGGGGATATAATTGGGAGAGCAATATATGGCTGTGCTGTGTTAGCCCCATCATAGAAAGAATATTCAAAGAACGCCCCTTTTACTGATCTACGTAGCTTTTGTTGTTGCTCTGTAGGTAATATGTCATCTTGAAAACGAGTGTCTAGTATAAGTACATCTTTAGTATACCCCGGTTCTTGCAAACCTCCATATGACTTAATAAAATCTGTTGTTGTTTTATTGTAGAAGAAATACACTCGCTGTTCTGAAGGATTAAATACTGCCCTACCTGTAGCTTTTGACTGTCGAGGTATAGCTGCATATAGAGCTTCAATTCTATTCTCTGACACACTACGAAAAACAGCTTGCCCTGCGGTAGATACTGACAAGTTAGTTTGTATAGTAGAACGCCACATAGTATCTTGGCCGAATACAAGAAACTCATCTGCCACGGCTACCATGCACTCAGGCCCGTCTATGCCATCATTAAGTACATTGTATACAACAAAGTCTGTAGCTTTAAATTGTTTATCTGGGCCACTTAACTGCCAAATGCCTGTATTAGACCCTATGAATATACTGCTTCCAAGGGCGAGTAGTCGTTTAACCAAACCAGCGCCTTGAACAGCAACAACACCGCCGTCATCATCAACAATAGCTGAGTCACTACTGTCAAACGGATCAGCAAATTGATGATATTTTTCGAGGTCTCCGTCATTTACCACCACCTGTGAAAAATACACGTAGTTAGGAAATTTAGGATCACCAGCTAGCCATGCGCTGCCAGCAAAAAACTCTACCGTAGTAGGGAATGTATCTATAGCTGTAACAGAAATGTTTTTATTATAGCGTACTACTAATGTGGATGTGTATGAGGTAGATGAAGACCATGACGCCGTGCCTGTAGGTATAGCACCATCATTTAGTATCCAAAACTGCTCCCAATCATCACCAGAACCCGGCTCGTTAACTGTAGCCCCTGTATGTGTTTGAATAGCATCGTAGTACTTTGAGTTATGTTGCACTCTAGCATTTGTGGTTGTTGCGTCAGGATCACGTATTATTACGTTAAGATATACAACTTCTAAAGTAGTATTATCACTAGCTACTTGTAGATAACCTGGGTGGGAATGCCTACCAGCAAAAAACAATCTATTACCAGATTGAGCAAACTGCATATTAGTATATTTTTGTTGGGGGTCAGAGTGTATAATGCCATCTACAGTACGCGATATGGCCTGTGCAGGGGTATCTATATTCTTTAGACCGTCTGAGGTAACCTCAAATATTTGAAACTCGTTATTTAAATCTAAAACAATTCTTTCTACAATATTGCCATTAGGAGCAGTAAGCGTTACGTATTGTCCCGCAGGAGATTCTTGTCTAAGTTCTGACGGAATAGTTGCTGTACGAAGAGTCTGTAAAAATCCACCAGCATCAGACGCACCTAGAAAGTCAACTCCCCGCCGCCTACGCACAGAGCCGTTTTGGAATAACTCAATATTATTTGTACCATCCATAAATTCAGATGGTAGTACATTTAATACAGATGCCTCAGTGTTAAGGCCATCTGTAAATCCTGCAACAGGAAGTTGTAACTTTCTAGTAGACATTACGCCTCAATTTTTTTAGGACGACCTACTTTTTGCGGGGGCTTAGATACTTCTTCAAGATAATCGTAGAGAGCTTTTTCAGCAAACCGACGTTGGGTATATACTTGGTTCTTAACTTGTCCTTTCTCTGATTTTATTTTATAAACCATGTTATTGGGGTCATGTATAACATGCCACCCAGAACCATTAGGAAATTTAGTCAAATCCACAGGTTGCATTAGGGCATAATCCTTTCAGTTCTATTAAATGTATTACGTGCAGAACGCCGTGTAACAATGTATTTACGACGATCATCTGGTACATCCACTAATCTTGCATTGCGAGAGAGCGAAGCAACTGCATTATCAGCAGACCGTTTCTTTATTTGTGCACCTTGGCTATCACCTTTAATCTCAAGCATAGCCACCGATACACATCTTTCCACCAAAGCACTATACGCTTGTGGCGGGAGGTCGAAAAACTCTCCATCGGACGTAAGCCTACTTGTCGGATGAGTGTAGAGTATAACATCGAAATCATCAGATACTAATCCACTTGCTGTTGGGTATGCATCAAAAACTAAAGTTTCATCATCAAATGAAGTGTAGTGTTGGGGATTTCGATCTGTATAGACTTTAACATGATTCACCTCCGTTATATTACTTTCAGAGGTGTTTCGTTCAATAGTGTAAGCTAAGAACCTGTCTGGTTCCATATAATAAACTCTATCGTTTTTATAATATACAGGGTCATGTACAATAGCGATAGCAGTAGTAGGCACTTTCATTTCGTGGTTGTTAGAAGTAGTATCTAGTTTTCCAAAAGCACGTGTGTGACGCCACCGATACTTTGAAATAAGTTTTTCAAACTCCCGGTTAGCTATATTTACGCACATACCCGCATCTTCTGTCTCACCCACGCTAGACACGTTCTCTGAGTCAGTAGAAGTTAGCATGTCCTGCACGATTTGAAGAAGGGTGAGTTTCATGTCCTACCTCTTAGGTCGGGGTAACTGTAAGTGTAATAGACAAACGACGAGTGCCGGTAGAAGCACCATTTGTAATAATCTCAATCTTTGTACCAACAGCTAATGTATTATTACCTGTAGGGACAATCGCGTCTACATCGCCAGCAGCAGAGCTTGACTGTGCCACAGTAATACTAGAGTTAGTAACAAGTGTACCATTTAACTCACAAGTAATTACTGCGTCAGAACCAGAGATAGCACCATGTAAAATAGTTTGTATATTACCAATAGTGCCAGTACACGGTGATGCAAGAAATGTGCTAGACCCTGTACTAATATCATCTAACTCTAGTGTAAGATAAATGTTATTGTCTGCGTTAGTCCAAGCACCGCTACCAGACCCGTTAGCAATATAAATCTGGTCGGCATTAGCAGCCGCTACACCTTTTGGTTCGTGTAGATCAGCGCCAGTAAGTGTAGAGTGTGCTGTAGCCATTATATTCTCCTAAAAAAAGATGGAGGGGGGCCGAAGCCCCCCAACACCTTAGTCGTCAGCAATACCTTCACTGCTGTAAGAAACAACAATGTCGATAGTCGCTTGAACAGCCGTACCATCGCGGTCAGCAGTGACTTGGACGAAGTGCCCTTTGCCAAAGTTCTTTGCGGTAGTATTGACCAATTCACCCAGCGCATTAGCTGCAACAGCCGTGTCTTTGTCAGTAGCTTTAGCAGCTTCCGTACCAGACCCGAATCCGAAGTATCCTACTACCTCGTCGCCATTGTCAGTGTTAATGAACTGTAGCTCATAACCATGAGAACCATCACATGCTTGGGCACCATTCTCAAAACGAATGGACTCAATCTTGCCATTGTCCTCGGCAATGAAGCCATATACAAAGTCGGCAGAAGCGTCAGCCTTATCAGCAACACGATAAGTGACAACGCCATTCCGACGACGATTCATACGAGATGGCACAACCGGGAACGTAATGTCCGTAGGATGTTGAGTCGTGTCATCAATTTTTTTGCCCGAACCGCTCGACTGAGCGGAACCAGCAGGAGTACGAGCTTGCGCCATTGTACTAAACCTCCTCTATCCTTACTCAGATAAGACGCAAACCAAGGACTCAGGACGGAAAATCTTAATTCCGTACCGCATAGTCACGTGGTATACGTCAGAACGAGTGTTGTTGTCATACCAGGCATCCATATCTGGCATTGAACGCATTGCGCCAATAAATGCTTCTTCGCCAAGGAACATATTAACAAAAGCGTTAGTTCCTGTAGCCGAACCAGCAGTAGGAGCAGTTGCAGTGATAGTTTCCGTGACACTGTTATCAAGGAACAATGACTCGAAAAGCTCAAAGCCAGCAAAACGCCCAACATAAGCCGTGCCGCTCATACCTTCTTTAACGAAGGCATTTGACCCATACACGTCTTGCTGGATGACATTGCTAATTTGTTGCAACTGATATGTCACGCTTGGATCAACAAATGCACGACGGTTACCACGCATCACAGATGCTTTATCCAAAGCTAGTTTAGCTTTTTGAATATCCGCAAGAGTGATGGCTTCGTTCGTACCCGTAGCAACATAACGGTGGTCAACACCGTCAATCGTGTTAGGGTTAGACGCCGTTTGTCCTGATTGCAAGTTAGCAACATCCGACTCTTTCTGCTCCATAAGAGCACGAGTAAGTTTCTGGACAAAGTTACTTTCCGCGACTTGGACATAGAAACTATCATGACGGAACTTCTCGGGAATCTTAAAGCCCGACTGATAGTACTTGTCAATAGTCAACGTAAAGTTACCCGTAGTTGGGTCGTCAAGAGTGACTTGTGCACCCTCGCTATAGTTACGCACCGTCATCTCTGACAGCGTAGGAATGTTCAGCGTGTCGCCATCGGGAAACTCAGTAATCCATCGACAATGAGCATCCAGCATTAGCTCCTCTTGCAGAACATCCTTCACCTCGTTGGCCCATAAAGCTGTACGGATCAACGAGGAGTTGTTAGATGTATCAAGAGCCATCTTGGTCTCCTCTTAGTTAGGTTGCAAAAAAGTCTTCACCGCGTTCAGCCGCTGCCGCAGCAGCCGCCTCAATCCGTTGCCGGAATGCAGGAGTATTATATTCCTTGGGGTTTGACTTCTTGAGTTCACGACATTGTGCCCAAGTAAGTACCCCGTTTATTGGAATAGGTGACTCCTGTACGGATTCAACTCCAGGGTTATTAATAGTAGGTTCAGTTGGTTGAACTAACCCTGTAACGAATTTAACAGTAAGGTCAGGACTCGACATACTCAAATCATCAATAGTCTTTTGAGCAGCCGGGTCAGTATTCACTGCTTTAGTGATTACAGCTTTGACTTGCGCCTCACTGCCATATATGCCAACTAATTTCTCAAGAGATGCAGCTACGTTTCTTTGTTTAACTGCTTCTGCTTCTCGTTGACTTAATTGTTGACTTACGATATTCGCTATATCTGCCGTCTGGACTTGAGGTTCTACAGCAACTTCTGGTATAGCTGGTGCTTCCGCTCGTTCTTCGGGTTGTGAATTGCGAATCTCAGAAATAAGCTCACTTAGAGCTTCTTTGCTACCACGTACCTCACCGAGTTCACCTTTCAGTTCTTCGATATGTAAATTGGCATGGTGGTAGGCCCGAGCAAGTTCATCAGTACTTTTATACTTTCTACCATCCCCTACTAAGGTCTCTAGGAATGGTGCCTCACTCGTCGTTTCTTCTACTGCTGGGTCTGTAGTAGAGGACTCTTCAACATTTGCTAATGCGCCGGTCAACGCTTCACTCATTTGTCATACCTTTCAAAAGTTTTAACATTTCCATTGCAGTATGAGCTTTTCCATCGTGGTAAGCCCGCTCTTCCCTATAACCTTCAGTAAAAATGTTATCGGAAATTTCTGCTTCTAATATTGTACTTAAAAACTCAATAAGTTGTGGACTACCCCTAGCCTGGGATAATACCGTCTGGCGCTCCCCCTTGTCCGGTAAATGTCTCGACACCAGTGCCGGATGCATCTCCAACTCCGATTGGATCGCTTTGGGCGACTTCTTGAAGGCGTTGAGCTTCTTCTTGAGCAATGGCCTGAAGTCGAACATCTTCTTTAACGCCAGCATTCTCTTCAACAATCCCTTCGTCTTCTAGGTTTAGTTTACGCTCCCAATAGTCAGCAAGAGCTATACCAGACACGTGTGCACGTATCTTGGGGTCTTGCATTGGCCCTGACATAAAGTTATTTATTTCCAAGGTTTCCCGGTTACGTCGCGTCCAATGCCGTGCACCAATAGCTTGAAACTCTCCACGAGATAGCTCTGACTCCATTGACAAAGCACGTAATCCTAAGTCTTCTGCTTCATCACCAAAGATTTCTTTGTAATCTTCAATGTCAAAGTTAAGCAGCATAAGTTCAAAGCTCTCTTTTAACATGGACTCCAGCATACGCTCAAAAATACGTGCCTTATCCACAAACATCATTGTGGCATTTTGGTCTAGCTTACTTACTTCAAATGCTGTCTTTTCACCAGGAGTACGGATACCTCGTGTTTCTGGTGGTGCACCAGCCATCTCTTCCATCATACGATGGTAGTTTGCTATCTGGTTATCTGCGTTTAAAGCCGTAGCATCGGGCACAATAGGACGCACATCGCTATCAAGACCGCCATAGTAAGTCGCACCAGGGCGATATCCCTCAGACGGCTCTTGGACGTCATCTCCTTTAACGAAAAAAACGGGTTGAGCAATGACATCAAATACATCAGCTTTGAGATTTTCAAGATGATCTATCCTATATTGCATACCAACTATATTATCTAATGGGCCTTGACACCATGTGTTATCTGGCCGACTTCTCCACCCAGCGTGATGTATTCCGTCAAAACCCGCAGGAGAAGAAGATGGCTCATTACGAATAACGTGCGCTCTGTCCATAATATAAACAACACGATTACGTTGAATAGAGCCTGTAGCAGGGTCAAAGATATCACCACGATATATTAATATTTCTGCTAAATCTTGTTTAAAGTACTGGTCAAACCCTCCGTAGCCATCCATATTAATGCCACGATTTTTAATAACATCAATCCAATCATCAAGACCTTCTGGGTTACGATTACCAATAGCTTCTTGAATCTTGTTTTTATTAAATCCTGCATTAGGATACTTACGCGGAAACTCAGCTATATCTGCAATATGAATCTGGCAACTTTCAATTTTAATACTCTTACGAAACTTCTCCCTTGGGTTAAATACAACGTCCATAGGAGACACACGTTTCCAATCTGGGCCTTTATACCGAACATTACCTTTATGGTCACGCTCAATAACGTAATCTACTGTACAGAAACAATTACCATAGTCTACAAAGTCGCTAACTAGCTCTCGGCCTACAGTTTCACGAAATTTACGCTGTTCAAACTTAACACCAAGCCATTTTTCCATTGCAAGGGCTACAGAAGGGTTAATTTTAGCCGGTGCTGGTAATCTAAAGAACTTGGGCATAGATAAAGACGCTTCAAAGTACTGAGACTTAAGCGTGTCGGCAATTTGCGTTAGTTTAGGTTGATGTGTGCGGTTTTTATGGGGCTGATCGGCTGCGCTAGTGCTGTCAATGTCTGTTGCGTATACAAACCGCCTTGCTTCTTCGTTAAGAGTTAGTGCATTACGCCTTTCTGTGTTATAACGCATCCACATTTCGCCAATACGTACTGCAACATCGTCTACACCGGATATAGAAAGCGTATGCCCACTACTATTTGCTGTTGAATAAGCCATTAAGCTGCAATCCCACCAAATCTTTTATTAAAGCGGACAATATTAGTGTCTCTTTGTTGTCTACGCTGTATTGGTTTTACCATAATGTCTACGCACATAGCCCAGGCATCCTTGGTGTCGTCATGGAGCGGGTTAACAGACACTAATTCATCCTCTAATACTTGGCAGTTACCACCTCTGTAGTGGTAAATAGCACCATTCTGGTATAGAGGCTCTAGTATACCATTAACCCTAGCAAACTTGCTGTTAGTATTAGGTGGTAGGTACAAATCTATAGGTACTCTAATTCCTAATTCTGTCAGTCTGTCTGCCAAATCTTGAGCTACGAGTCTGAATCCCGCAACCGCTTCAATACGCAGTTTTTTAAAGAGAAACTTTGTATACGTGTCTTGAATTTTGTCCAAAATCTCCGACGTTTTGCCCGACTTAAAACGCACAATATCGACCACATAGCGATTACCTTCGTCGTCAATCGCTCCCACAGTGATAACAGTGTAGTCAGAACTATCTTTTGTAGTCGCCGCCATGTCGATACTAGCATACATCCATACAGGGCGACCCATAATCGTCCATAGACCAGCAACGTACTCAACTTCTTCCCTTTTATAATACTTAAAAAGCTCCCGGCTAATCGGTGCTGTAGACTTATCATTAGGGTCATTATAATATTGAGCATAAAATTGAGTAATCTCCCCTAAACTATCGTAAACAGCTCGCTTTTTAGCCAAGACTGTTTTGTTAAACCCAAACCATTTACCATCACTACGCTGTTGACGGGGCCATAAAAATTCATTATCGACCTCAACATTATCCATCATAATGGTAAACATAGGTATTTCTTCTGAGATTATTTCTCCGTTTTGGTCCTCAACTTCGTCATTGTAATTCATATCCATCATAAGTTGATATGCGTCTTTTGGGTGGTAACGAGTACCTACCACGAACATAGAAGACTCTGCACTCATAATAGAAGCAGCTTGTGCTGCCCATGAATTTACGTCTTTACGACCTTGTTGTGTATTGTTCTCTGGTACAACAATATCATCTAGTATAAGTCTCTTACAGTGTTTGCCTGTAATTGTTTTTTCTAGCCCACATGTCATTATAGTACTATCTACTACACCTTCCGACTTACGGTAGCTATGGTCTACTACAATGTATGTTTTGTTCCAGGCTTCTCTTTTACCTTCTTCTGGGGCTAATAACCCTTCAAAGTATCTACGGGTTATTTTGTTATCTAAGATTGCTTTAATAAATCTTAATTGTTCTTCAGCCTTTTCCGCTGTTGCGCTAGCGTATATAATTGTCGTAGCAGGATCGCGTATAACTTCCCACGCTGCATAGAACGCTGCATACCTACTTTTCCCGTGGTCACGGGGCCATAAAAGTAGTCGGTTTTCATTTTGGTATTCCTGCGCCCATTTAGTCATAGCTATGTGGCAATGTGCCATAAGCTGGTATGGAGCTACTAGCCGTATAAAAGCTTCAAAGTTATTAACCGCAGCCTGACGCACATCTAATTGCGTCTTAGACAACCCGTCAGTAGGGTAGAGCGTGTTAGCGTCTACAAACTCCACTTAGTTAACTCGTTTTCCGTTTTTGTACTTTTTAACTAAGTAATTGTCTCCCCCCTCCATACCACTACCTGCGGAATACGACCCAAAGACGTTAGACATAAAACTGCCGATCTTATCCTCAAACTTACCGATTGCACCTGTGTTACCTTTAGGGCCAGTTTTTGGGTTTAGTGGCGCTTTCGCCTTCATGCTCCTACCGGGGTAGAAAGTTTTAGGTTTAGTCGCAGAAGTAGGGGTAGGGGGTACTGCATTTCTGTCTTCTGATGGAGCCATAACAGGCCCAGAAACAGTAGCAGTTTTTGGAGGTACAGCTTTTTTAGCAACAGCCGCTGGGCGAAGACTTTTTCTTTCTGCTTCTACTGCCATTCTTCCTACTTTAGTTGTAGTTGCGTCACTTATATACTTATTGCTTCTGCCTTTTGGTGCGTAGCTAGCTGCAGGAGATGCTGTGCTTTTCTTAGCACCTTTCATATCTGCATCATCCATGCCGGTCATTCTATAGCCTTTAGCTGCTTTTATTTTTTGTGTAAATGCATCTAAGCTACCTTTTCCTTCTTGGCGTCCAGCACCAAATATTTTAGAAAGCATAGCACCGAATGCTGCTGTGCCTTCTTTACCCGCTTCTGCCATAGACTTACGCTCTGGTGTTTTTCTGTCAGTCCTGGGTGTAACAGAAGTCTTAACTCTTTTCTCTGGTCCCTTTAAAAGTTTTTTAAAGGCTTTAGTACCTTCTGCACCTGCATCTGCCATAGAACGATTTGGCATACGCTTTACACCAGACATATCTACAGGGGCATTTGTAACTGTTTTTGTTTTACGCTTTGCTTTTCTAATCCCAGCCTCTGTTTTAGCCGTCATAATTTTAGACTTAGGGGTTAACTTAGGTTTTCTAGACGAC
>VTLG01007146.1_pt1 | contig 19599 bp, 12 predicted proteins | sample 4694571 | NCBI WGS metagenome assembly VTLG01 (sample SAMN12604809, study PRJNA352737) | marine metagenome | biome: ENVO:00000447; feature: ENVO:00000209|ENVO:00000569|ENVO:01000036; material: ENVO:00002151; isolation source: viral sequences binned using virsorter ...
AGGTACAACATCTGAGCACATATGATATACTCTAGATCCAGGTACAAGCATAAACCCTTTTTGTTGTATCTCTGCACATTTTAATGCTCTGACTAATTCATAATCAAGATCCATTTTAGCCGAATGTTTCCGAGCTATGGATTTACATAGTTCAGTCATAGAGCCGTCCAAAGGAATCATAAAATTAATCTGAGCACCCCAGTTCTCAGCCATTGTATAGCTAGAGGGTCGCATACCTTGTGAATCAATATCCCAAGGTTTGGTATGATTGCCCATATAAAATGGGCTAAAAGTCATTGTTGCACCATTACAGGAATTGTTGGGTCCATACACTTGACGAGATGGTGCTCCATTATTCTGGAATTGTACAGCTTGATTGGTAACATTTCCTGTTGCTGCTGCCACAGGGTTGGAAGTGTTGTTTGTTTCTCCTTCTTCTGCACGAACTGGTCCTACTGCGAGAAGACTGATAATGATACCGTAGTAGAAGTAGTGTCGATTTCTCTTTCTATTTCTGTTACTGACAGTACCTGACTGGCTGCTCTTGTTACCACTTCTAGAGAAAAGGGATCTCCAGCGGTATGCAGTGTGAATACCGAGTCTGAGTCGGCTACACCTCCTGATGAAGGTGATGTATGGGTTATATTTTCTCCACTCCATTTGCTTAAGGCTGACCCATAAGTTGTAGTGGTTACCTCTTCTACGATTTCTTGGGTTGTAGTAGTAGTGGAGTTCATTGACCCTTGAGTGAATTGTGGGGTCACGAGTTCTGCTTGTGCTGAGGCAGGAAGCAGTAGAAACAGAGTTAAAAGCCATTTTTTCATTCTTCTTCCGTAGTGTCTTGAATAAATTTAAAAAGTAATACTATAGCAAATCCGTAGACATAGCTCCATACTATTACTTGTAAAAACTCATTCATCTTTTTTCTTTGCCATAGGGCAATTAATGGGAGTCGGTTTACCACCTTTATTGCCAGTAGTCAAGCCAAATGTTGCAAGTGCTCCAGTGAATACCGACGCTACGAAAGTGATATCTGAGTTACCAGATTTCTTTACCATAGGTAATTCTACGTAGTTCATAGTTATGATAAAACCAGACCAAACCACAACTCCAAGCCTGACAAATGTACCAAGAATTTGGATTTGGTGTTCTTGATCCTCAGCAGCATCTTTTAGCTTTCCGAGGAGTCCTTTTTTTTCTTCCTGTTTTCCTTCCATTTGTTTACTTTAGCTTGTAGTTGTTTCTGAACCTTCTTTTTAATTGGTTCAAATAAAGATTGAGTAATAGTAGTTGTTGCCACTGCTATTACAGCTGTTGTAACCGCCGTAACCACCACAGCTGTTTCAGGGACTGGCATCTGTATGTCAATCACAGGAATTTTTAAACTGGGTGGTTTAACTTCTTCTGTTTTCTTTTCTGCAGATTCTGTTTCTTCAGGACGTTCTAAGTCCGCTGGCGGTATAACCATCGGTTTATACGATGGTACTTTAGCTGAAGGCTGCTTTAAATATAACTGGGGTATAAATAAAGGTTTAGGTAGATTAGGTGTAGGTAAGTGGAGTTCACCCAAATTTTAATAATATTGAGGTTTAGTACCTAAAGCACTTTCATCCCAGTGTGCTTTAAGAGCTGTTTCGTTTCCTGCTGCATTAATAGCAGAATCAGCAGGCATATCACGTAAGGTTTGCTTTTTAGTTGCAATTTCAGTTGTACTAGCTCCAGTTTCTAAAGCTCTTACAAATTCAATATCTAAAGCTTCTAATTTTTCTTTTCGAGCAATACGGATGTTATTTCTATGAACATCTCTAGCTATTGTCATATCGGTAGTAAAACCAGCCATAATAATTAATGTTCGTATTTCCAAGCTGCTCTAAAAGCTCTATCAGTTGGTACATCTTCTACGTTAACTATAGAATATTGTACTCCTGATGGAACTCTATTAGCAACAATTTCATCAAGTGTTCTTGGTGATTGAGGTGCAGGAATAACAATCGCTGCTATTCCTGTCGTAGGATCATTATAAATAATCCGTTTAGTAGCATCTGCCATAATAGAATAATGTAAATTTACTGATCTCCAAACATAGCAACACAGACTTCTTGAATTTCTTCACTGTTGTTACCTGTATTTCTGGTTTGGAATTGATAACCACCAGAATTAGGTGTACCTTTACCTACAACAATTCTAGCTCCACCATATTGGTCTGCTCTACCATGAGAAGCAACAGCATAATTAGCGTTTGCAAAATCAGTATCAATATTAACTGAAACTTCTGCTGTAGTATGGTCCGTTAAAGAGTCTACGTTAAAACTATCTCTAATGGCTGGAGTGTTTTGACCATTCCAGTTACACCAAACTTTACAAGAATCACCTTTAGCAGAAAATGTTGTTCCACTTAAGGTCATACCCGTTCCAGCTGAGTATGTGGTATTAGTATCACTAAGGGTTGCCCAAGTCAAACCGCCTGTATTACCAGATTGTTTGGTTAAGACTTGTCCATCAGATCCACTATTACTTATTTTTAAATTATCCTCATCAACCACATTACTTGCAATCGTTGTTGCTCCATCACCCGAAGAGGTTACCTCACCTGAGTGGTTAGGGTGTGAATAGTTATTAGCGGATGCTGCAATACCATCTAGTTTATCATGGTCTGCTGTAGTGTAGTTCTCATCTGTTTGAGAAGCAACAGTAAAATCTATTGTACCATCGCTGTCTTGATATGTTACTGTAATACCACTTTCAGTATTACCAGTTACCATACCACCTACAATATCTTGTATCTCTTCATCTGTTTGATCTGCTGTAGCACTAGCTTCTATAGCATCAAGTTTATTCTTTAAAGTTGTAGTAAAGTTATTATCAGTCTGACTAGATACAGAAAAATCTAAAGTATTATCAGAATCTTGATATGTTACTGAAATACCTGATTCAGAATTACTAGATACCATAGCACCTACAGTATCAGCTATAAACTCATCTAATGCTGTACCATTAACAGTATAGGCATCTGCCTCCATAGTTCCGTCAATGTCTGCATCACCTGAGATATCTAAAGAAGCTGCCGTAACATCATTAACTGTGATACTTGGTGTTCCTGATAGACCAGCTGCTGTTCCTGATGTGTTCTGGTTAAGTGTTCCGATTACGAAATCAAGCGTATTATCTGAGTCCTGATAGGTAACAGTAATGTTTGTCTCAGTATTACTCGATACCATAGCACCTACAGTATCAGCTATATATTCATCTAAAGCAGTACCGTTAACTGTAATAGCATCTGCTTCTAATGTTCCATCAAAATCACCGTCTACTGCATCTACGTTACCTTTAAATACGGTAGCTGAAACAGTACCAGTACTAGGATTATAGGTTAAATCACCGTCAGATTCAAGTCCTACATTACCTGTAGCAGAAGCATCTTCAATAAAGGTGATTTTATTCTCTTCATTAGTACTTTCATTGTCTGCAACGCTTACATGAGCAGCATTAGTTGCGTTAGTTACAGTAACTCCAGCAATAACAGTGTTAAGTGCTGTACCATTTACTGTAATGGCATCCGCTTCTAACGTACCATCAACGTCTACATCCGTTCCTATATCTAAATTATCTGCAATTACAGTACCTGTAACAGTGATTCCAGCCGAAGTTACTTCTAATTTTTTCGTATTATTTGCGTATAACTCTACATTTCCATCATGTATGATTTTAATACCATCTTCATCATCATGTGGCATTAAACGTATATTACCACCTACATCTCCAGCAACATTAGCTCTAATTTTAATGTCACCTTTATCGTTATCTACGTAGAAATCTGTATCATTATGATATATACTGGTATCTGAGTTAGTACCTATGTGGATATTTACATTATCGTTGTATTTATTATCTCCAGTAAAGGTATTACCAGTAACTGCTGCAAAACTACCGCTAGCTGTTACACCACCTTGCCAAGCTGAACCATTATATACCTTTAATTCATTAGCTGAAGTGTTGAAATATAAGTCTCCAGCTGCAAGTGAGTTACCTCCACCGTCAGTTGATGGGTTAGAGTTAGCAATTTGATATAAATCTGCAAAATTATTTACATCACCTATATTACTAGCTGTCGTATTAACATTAGAAATAGCTCCAGCTACTGTATTCACATTAGATATACTTCCAGCTGTAGTATTAACGTTTGAAATGCTTCCAGCTGTGGTGTTAACATTAGAAATAGCTCCAGCTACACTATTAACATTAGAAATAGCTCCAGCTACAGTGTCAATATCGGACGTATTATTAGCACAAGACTCTAAATCATCAAGAACATCAGACACGGCTAGCGTGTTCATGTCACTTATAACGTCTGATACAGCCAAAGTGTTCATATCAGAGACACAATCTGACGTACCAAGCAGAGCCATGTCTGCAACACAGTCAGTTGTACCTAATAAAGCCATATCTGCTACTGCAGCAGCCGTTCCAAGACGACCTATTTCTGTCGCTTTACCAGCAACCGTAGTCACTTCAGTAGCTTTAGGAACTAATCTATGGAAATTGTACGTGTTTAATGTCGTAGTAGTTTCTACGATCATACCATACCCAGAACTATAAGTAGTGCTATTTTCAGCACCATTAATAGTAACAGTAGAGTTTCCTACAGTACCGTTAGAGATAGATATTACACCACTACCATTTGAAGTATAGTTTGTAGATAAAGTTTTTATACTAACAAGAGTACCTGCACCATTATTTACGTCTGGATTAGCATTAGGAAAAGCTAATTCAGTTGCTATAGGTACAAATCCACCAACGTCATCTACAAGGTCAATGATTCTATCGTTAATAGCAGCAGTTGTAGCTATTGTTGTGTCATTATCTGGGAAAGTAACTCCATCTTTAATGGTGTCACCAGTACTTATATTAAAATATCTAGCGTCAGATGCTTGAGTTGTAAAATAGGTAGAGTCATCTGCAGTGTGAGCAGCTTGTTCACTATTTGTAACCTTAGCAGCAGCAGCTAAATCTGTAGCTGTAGCCGCGTTTCCTGTACAAGATCCAGAAGATCCAGAAGTATTACCAGTTACATTACCAGTTACATTACCTGTAAAGCTGGTTGAAGTTAAAACACCTGTAGATGGGTTATAAGTAAGTCCACTGTCTGTTTCAATCCCTTGAGATCCTGTTTGACCGTCTACAAATGTAGGGTATACAGTTTCATCAGTAGAATTATTGGCTGTAGATGTAATTTCTGTAGCTGTTGATGCAGTACCTGATAAAGTACCTGATAAAGTACCTGTTACAGTTAAATTATCATCAACAGTAACTGTACCGCCAGCAGAATCTATTGTTAAATTTCCAGAAGACGTATCAATCTCATTATCACCCGTTACACCAATTTGAATATTATCAATACTTGCTCCACCGTTAGCATCTAAAGCACCAGTTAATGTTGTTGCACCAGTTACTCCTAGTGTACCAGCAATAGTTGTATCACCAGATGCTGCTACAACATTTAACTTATTAGTATTAATAGCTAAGTTACCAGTTACATTAACAGCACCACTAGCATTAATTCCTACTGCAGTTGTAGTACCACTAACCTGTAAATTTCCACCAAGAACTGTATTACCAGATATATTTGCACCACTATCTAATGTTGTAGTACCTGTAACATCTAAAGTACCAGGAACATCTACATTATTAGTCCATTCAACTGAACTTCCATCAGAAGCTGTTTGTAATACTTGTCTTGCTGCACCATCTTTTAGCTTACTTACTTCTATTTCTGCATTAGGATGAACCGCTTCATTATGAATAGAGTTTGGAGCATAATGCTCTTGATCTATAGAGTCAGCTGCATAGTGCTCTGAATCTATAGAATCGTCATCAATTTTTGTCCCATTTATTGCGTCGTTAGCTATCATAGTACGAGACACCGTTTGTGAATCGCCTGTAGTAACTACGGTACCTGTTGTATCAGGGAAAGTAATGGTTTTGTCAGAAGTAGCGTCTGCCGCTGTAACTGTAATTTCATGGTCATCTCTTGTTGCACCTTCAAATATAATACTCTTAGCTGCTGCAATAGTTACATCACTATGATCTACTTGATTTTCTAACTCAAATGCTTTATTTCTAGCTTCTTGTGCAGTAAATCTGGTTTCATCAAATGCGTTATTAATATCAGTTGATCTTATTGTACTACCAGCTGAAAAAGCTGTGTAATCTCCAGAACCATCCCTGGTTCTACGTTCAGCTGTAACTACTGCACCGCTTGGTAAAGCAGAGTTAAATATGATGTTATTGTTATCATTGGAGATTGTATAATTTTTTAATGTCACACCAGCATTAACTGGTGGGAAATATAATCCAGTTGTATCATTAACCTGTGGGTGGTTAGAATCTGTCGTACTAGCAGAAGAAGACTTCAGTTGTAAGACTCTAATACCACCCGATTCGGTTATATATACATCTAGATCATCTTGGTTATTCAGTTCGATACCGATAGGACCAAAAGTAGTTGTTGTACTATTGGTCGTAGCAGCAAATGTTTTTTTAGTTGTGACTGCCATTGATAATCAATGTTTATTTATATAGTGCTTATTTTGGAAACTGAGTCAAAAGGTATTCTATCTCCTGTACTCTACCAAACTGTCCTGTTTTACCCATATTCTGTTGTACCTGGGAAAGTTGTAAACGTCTAGCTAGTTCAGGATTGGATTTAAGCATTTTTTCTATAGCAAGTGCTTTATGCCGTCTAAATACTTTCTGTATTGCTGTGTAGAAAATTTGATCTTTAAGTTTATAACCATCAGATTCTTTCAAATTTAACTTCTTATATTCATTGAGAGCATTTTGGAAAGATGAATGTCTAATAACTTTTAATAAATCCTTTCTTAAGCTACTTTGTGATAAAATTTTTTCCATCTCAGATTTCTCAAGAGAATTTAAAGGTTCACCACGATATGTACCTAAAGTATTAGGCATATTAAATCTAATCATATGTAAAGCTTCTTTAACTTCATCACCTTCAAAATTAGTAACAGCTATAGGTGACACTGAATTAAGTGCTCTCCATAAAGGGTTTTCAGGTCCATACCTTAACGGTGTTCCACTACGATCTTCACTTAACACATCGTATTTAGGTGGAAGTGTATCTTTAAATAAAGCGTCTCGTTTTACTAATAATTCTAAAAATGTGTTAGCTTCTTTTTGATTAGAATCTGTTATATCCCCAATCTGACCCATAAGACCAGCATAAGGTAAGTGTGAACGTAAATAACGTGTACCAGATTTTAGTAGTAAATCTTCAGCACTCTGAGGATTCATGAGTCTAGCTAAGTCTTCAACACCTGCTAACATTGATTGGTCAACAAGCACAGCTGAAGTCATAAAGACTGTTTTCTTCATCCATTCATCTGTTGCTTTTTCACCAAGTATATCTTGATGTCCTACAATATCAGCTGTTGTCGCAAATAAAGTATTAAATATTTCAAGTTTATCATATGAAACATAAGTACCATCAGCTACTTTAAATGATCTAGGTTGGATACCATTTAATTTCCACTGTTCTCTATCGGCTTCATTAACAGGCATATTTCCTGTCACTCTACCTTGCATAGCAAGTATGCCAACTAAACCTGAAATAGCTGTACCCATAGCGATACGACCTTCCATAAGAGCTAACTCATAAGCAGCATCTTCCATTCTTATCCCATACTTTTGTAATAGAATAGGATTAGGGTTAGGAGTATTGGCTAGTTTTTTTAAATCTGAATACTTATCTCTAAATAACTGTAATGGTGTATGTTGGAATGTAACATCAAGATAGTTAAAACCAGTTCTTACAAACGGGAAGAAAGCCTTCATCCCAGGAATGTTTGAAATTAATTCAAACCCTTTAAAGTTTTCCTGTAATGCTCTAGTCATAGCTGCTTCATCACCAGCCATAGAAGCCCCTTTGTCTGAAACTACATACATATCATGGTCATTTAGCTTAAATATTTCATCTCTAAAATTATCCTCACCTTTTATCGCCATATCCCTAAGCTGTTTACTATCTACCCAAGCACCGTTTCCTGTAGCTTCATCCCATGCAGCACCTGCTGAACGCATACGCATGTACTGTCTTCCAATCATAGTACGTGCAGCAGCATCTCCAGCACCCATAGCATTAACACTATAGCGAACCCAAGGCATTGTATTTATATCTACAACCTTATCTAAAGCACCATACGCTATTTGTTCTCTAGTATTACCATATCTCTCATAGTGTTTCTTTAGACTTTTCCATTGTTGTAAATCCTGATCAAAATCAAACTTACCTTGATAGGTTTGACCTTTTCTTTTAACACCTAATTCCCAGTTATGACGTGCCATAGTTAAACTTTCAGCCCAAGCATTACCCATGCTGTTCATCTGAGTTGCAGCCATAAACATTTCTCTGTTCTTACCTCTTAAACCAGCTCCTATAAAAGCTTGTAACGGTCTAAGCATGGCAATCATGTTAGTACCACCTATAGCTTTAACAGGTGTAGAAAATGAACTAAGGACAGAATTAAAGAAAGTGCCTTGTAATTCTTTACGAACACGACCTTTTATATGAATATCATCCATACGTCCACCTCTAAGGACAGCACTTAGATATTCATGGATATGAGTTAAAGTTCTTACTTTACCACCAGATAGTTGGTGTAATTCTACTAAGTCTTCAAGTTCATTCCACCTTTCTTGTTTAATTAATTCTCTTAACTGACCGATATATTCATCATTTTGATGGGTAATTACCTCCATACTTCTTTGTTTCATCTTGTCAAGAGTAGGAGAAAGTGTAAATTGCTGTTGAGCTTTACCATCTAAACCCCACATTAAGCCCATCTTTTTATTCTCTGTAAGCAACACTTTCATTGCATCAAAGATTTGATCAGCTTGTCTGCCAATAGGTACATCATCAGCAATACTTATAGCTCCTGTGGCTATACCATGTACTTGTTTACCTAAAGCGTTCATCACTAGAACGTTAGCAGCTTTTTGAGTAGGAGATATTGTTATTACTTTAGTACCATTATCTGCATATAAACGGTAATTACTAGCGTTTTCTAAACCTTTATCTAAGTGTTCTTTAAATCTAGCTGCTATATCACCACCACCTTCTAAGATTTCCATTAAATCATTAGCATCTTTAAGGATCTTTAATTTAACATCTTTCCAAGGTAGTCTGTTCTCAACGTCTTTAAAAGCTGCATTAGTAATATCGTTAGCAACTTCTTCAATATATTGTCTGATATTCTTATCTCCACGTGACATCGCCTTTAAATAAGTTTCTGATGTTATAGGAGTATAGCTAGATCCATCTGAACCTTGTTTAGTGCTTTCAAGGCTTTCTGATAAATGTTGTTTGACAGCATTATCAGGTGCTCTATATGTAGCTCTCTCGGTTTGGGAGAAACTTGGATCATTAGTAAATGGTCCTTTCTGTCTCCCACTGTCTTCTTTAAGTCGATTTACATTACTTTCTAATAAATCAACCCAAGGATCATCAGCTTCAGCACCTCTAGCTTTAAATTCTTCAAATAATTCATCAGCTCTTGGATCTTGATTTAAACGTGCATTAGCAAATTCATCGTACTCTTCTGGTGATCCATAAGCACGTGCATACTCATCTCTAGGTTCTGCACGAGATATACCAACACCTTGGCTATATTCATCAACAGCCATCTCAACATGAGCATCTTCATCAAGACGCATATTGGTTTCAAAATCATTAGCAGCTATATCGTTTCCAAGAGCATTAGCTTCGTCTACGGATTTACCCGCTTGACGTGCTCTACCTGCACCCCAGAAACCTTTGTAAATAGCTCCTACAGCATGACCAACATAGTTTAAACCAGCACCTGCCATGATGCTTTTGAATCTAGCTGTCCAAGGATTATCCTCTGGTTTAATGGCAACCATATCACCAATGATAGGTACCGCCCAAGGTATGTTTTCTTGTGCTAGGTTCATTATATTAGCGTGTTCAGAACTACTAGAAATTAAATCTGCTATAGCTCCTTCACTACCAATCTTAACACCTTTAGGTATTAGCTTTAACATTCTAGAACCTTTGGCACCAACACCCATAGCTCTAGCTGCTGCTATACCACGTACACCTACTCGAGCACCTCCAAAAGCTACACCACCTACTCCACCTGTAGCCCAAGTTAATAGACCAAACTCTACAAGTCCACGTCCAAACTTACCTATAGCTGTTTTAGGTTGTGCATCTTCCCAAAGTATATTTCCCTGACTATCTTTAATTTCATCAGGAACATTAAGCCAGTTACCATCTCCGTGTATATACGCTTCGTCAAATGGATTTTGATCTCGATCAGGATTTCTACCTAATAGCTTGGATAAACCTGTTTTTAAAGTATCTCCTGTTAATTCAGCAAAGCCACCAACACTTTCTACAGCATCTATAGCACCTCCACCAACAACAGAAGCTACTTCTTGTAAAGGATTTACAGCATCTTCAGCTTTTTCTTCAATTATATCTTCTATTTGATCTGGTGATGTAGGTTCTTCTACACCCTGTGGTTGATCAACAATAGCTTGGCCTGTACTTTGTTGGATAGCTGTATCAAGACCAGCTGCATCATTAGAAGAACTTCGTAACCCAGCTTCTGCAGTAGCAGCTGATTCAATGATATCTTCGTTGAAATCAGAGGGTATTAAATTTGCATTTGTCATTTAATTTGTTCTGTGTTTAACGTTACCATGAATGAACTACTCCACCTACATTGTAGTTGTCGTATTGAAGTAAATAGTTATTGTTTATCCGTAAATTCTCTGTACCAATTCCTTTCATTCTCATCTCGTAATCGCCATCATTTAGACGTGGATATATTGTAAAATTTTTGTCGTTAGGATTGTATCCATTAAGCCATCCATGAATGATATTTCTAGTAGAAACAGAACCGCCATACATTTTATTATCATATACTTCACCAGTAGTACTATATCCAGATATGAAAGCTTTCGCGGACCTAACTTCACGATCTACCTGCTGAGTGGTTAATTCAGATATAAGATGCTTTGCTATGGTAGTTTGTATGTCATTTGTATTATTTAAAAAGTCTTTCTCATTAAATTCGTTACCAGTAACAATCTTATAAACACGTTTAGCATCTACACCATTAATACCATACTTACCGTATTGTATTATACCATTACTATTTGTAATCTTAGCAGAAGTATCACCTGCTCCATTATTGAAAGCAGCTTCAAATGTTTTTAATAAGCTAGGTTGAGAAGGCATGATTGGTCTGCTATCTTCTACTTTTACCCCTAAAGGGTTAAAAAAATTTCCCCAACCTTCTCCAAATATACCCACTTTTTTCTTTAAATCGTTGTTGATTTCTGTACTTATAATACGGCTAGCTGCAATATCAAGGTTATTGGAACTACTTAATCCACCATTATTTTGGGTTAATTTATATAAAGTATTTAATTTATGTGGAGGAAAGGCTTTAAGTGTTTCTTCTAAATCTGAAGAAAGTTCAAGTGTACCATACTTTTCTGCTAACTCTGGATGTTGTTTTAAAGCATTGTTAAGATAAGTTATAATACTCACATTATTATCTGAGTTGGCTATTGCATTAGCTGCTGTAGTTAGAAACTCTATTGATAGATTTCCTGTTTTTGTATACTCTTCAGCAATACTCGTTAACTCTTCTTTATTAAAAGGATTCTCACCTTTAAGAACCATAGCCTCTCTTCTTTCTCTAGCCTCATCTACATCGTTTTTGAAATCTTCGTAACGATCAGGGTTGTTCCATTGACCTTTATGACCTTCATAGTTGAAGTGTCCGCCATTGTTTTGGTTTTGATACCATTGATGACTGGTCATCTTCTCTGCCTGAACTCTTCGATATAAATCTAGTTCCGTTTCAATAGCATCCTGAAAACTTACGTCTGGATTGCTGTTTGAAACAGCACGAGCCTTTGCTACTATATCATCTAAGATTGCTTCTTTACCTGCAGTCCATCCACTATTAGTTGTATCCAGAGAGTTGATTATCCGATAAACAGTACTTTCTGCAGTTGACACTTCATCTGCAGACTGACTATATTCATCAACAATTCTAACACCGTACAGTGGATCACCTTCCTTGAAGTTCTCCTTCAACCATTCATTCATGTCTCTTTTATTTACAAAGAAACCTTCTAAACTGCTTATTTTTATTTCACCACCTACAACTAATTCAGATGCATTACTCTTTAAATGCGCTTGTAATTGCTCTTTAGTTGTAGGTGGATTCCAGTTTAATATTGTATTTATCATGTTTGTATTTGCACCCTTAAGCTTAGCTTCTTCTGCAATTTCTTCAAGCCTTGCCGTTATCTGATCACTGCTTGCACCGTCTAGGTGCATACTGACAAGTTCCCATTGATATGTACCCTGCCATCTGGTATCAGTTAAATCATAAAGACCATCTTTGGGTTCCAAAGGAGTTCCTTTCCCATCTTCAGGTATCCACTTGTTGACATGCCAATTTTTCTCAAAAGCAGGCGAACCATTGCCTCCTGACTCAGCACCCGTACCTGTACTTGCAGTGTTAGTATTACCACTACTGTTTTCTCTATTAGTACCAGCCCAGCTACCAGGCCGACCGTTACCACCAAAATATTGTGCTCCAAGCTGGTTTAACTCACCAAAAGTTACATCACCTCTTCCATCACTATGTGATAATAGAATAGCATCTGGATGTTCTGAACCATAAACACCTAAAACTTTATCAAAAAAGTCTATCTTAGCTTGATCATCACCAGCAATTTCTCGAAGTATCTTAGCTAGTTCTTTATATGCAAACTCTTGAGGATTCTCATAGTTTGCGTTATAAGCTTCTTGTTCAAGCCTTGTTAATGCAGTTGTTAATGTTTGTTTAATTTCAGGGTTTATTTCACCATCAATTAGATGGAATTGGAGTTCCTTTTCTGTATTTACAGTTAGGTTAGATATACCTAATACTGATCGTATTTCACCTCCTATATTAGTTATATTTTCTTTAGCTTCTCGGATATTAATCTTTTTCAACTCAGCTGCTCTTACCAAATTTGCTTTTTGGTTAAGAGTCTCTTCTGAAAAAGCTGCTATAATTCCAGTATTAATACCACCAACTTGAGTAGCTCTATAAAACTTCTGATGTTCTTCATCAATAACAGTTGCTACTCGTTCTTGCGTATTAGCTTCATTACCTGCAAACTTCTCGCCTGTTGTCCTGTCTGTATATATCTTTTCACTTTGTTGAAAAGCTTCTGTTAATGTATTATCAAAATTCTGAAGATTTTCATTCATCAACATCTTAAAGATGCTGGTATCCTGCCTTTTATTATGTGCTGATAAATATTCAGCAAAAGCTAATGCATCTTCAGAACCAGTTTTTTCGTATATCTCACGTGCTTGAGCTTCAAGATCCGTACGTTTACCACGGTTCTCACCTATCTGAGCAAACGTTGCCTCATAACCTCTTCTAATACTGTTTTGCTCTTCCTGGCTTTTTTGAGAAAAGTCATAAACAATCTTATCATCAGATGCTTCAACCTGAATCTTCTGAATTTTAACTAAGTCTTCACCTAAAAATTTACTAAGAGTTGGAGTAACTGTTTTAAAAAATTCAGCCTCTTCTTTACCTAGTTCAGTAAGGTTTTTATTCCAACTATCTAAAGCTGTAGAATAATCCTTACTAACTTTTTCCATATCAGAGATAAACGCTTTATCTCTTTGAGCTATACTCCGTGATTCTTCAAATAATTTTTTTGAAGGGTCGTAAGCTACACGACCTTTAGAATAAACTTCACGGGTTTGTCTTTTATAGTCTGACATTGTTTACGTCCATATTTGAGCTTCTTTACCAGCCGAATAGGTGCCAACGCCAGTACTTATACCAGCTCCAACAGAGCTAATGATACCACCCATTAATCCAAGTCTAGATGGACCTTGTACTTTAGGTTGTTTGATTGGCATAAAGGATGCACTTGGAGCCGCAGGAGCACCAGGAAGTCTATTCATAGCAGCTTGATCAGATGAGAACTTATCTAAAGCATAGCCATATTCTGCAAGTCTATAGCCTTTGTTAGCATCTACTACTCTTCTATTTAACTGTGCTTCTTGGAAGCCTAATTGTCGTTCTGTATCCATGAGAGATAATAACATTGATTGACCAGCTTGCTGACCCGAAGCTAGGACAGTACCTTGGGCTTGTATTTGTTGTACAAGTTTGGCTTGTGATTCAAAGCTAGTCTCAGTAATTTTTTCTTGTAGTACTTGTTGAGCAGCTTCAGAAGCACGGCTTTGTTCTGTTTGGTTTAATTCCTGTTGTCTAGCTAAAGCAGAGACAGCAGCAGCTTGTGCAGCAAGTTGACGGTCATATTCTTGCGCTTTTATCTGGTCTTTATGAGCAGCGATATTTAAGTCTTGTCGATAATTTAATTCATTAATTTGATTTTGCCTGTCTGCAGCAGCTTTAGCAGCTTTATGCTGTGCCGAAGCTTGCATAATACCACCAACAGCTTGTACTGCACCTGCTGCAATAGCTAAGGGGTGACACATAATTTAAAAAACTCTATAAGAGGGACACCATTATAAACTTTGTAGTTTATAAATTTAAACTTTAATAGTTTAAGAAGTTTTATATGACTTTCATTCCGCATATCTGCTACATTATGTAAATAAGGATTAGGTAGAGAATCTACCCAGCGTCGTGCTTCCCTTACAAAGGTGTGAGGATACTCTGTGCTGGCCTCAGTACAAAGCATCCAAATAACATTTTGAGGGTTCACTCCTGCCACTCCAGCAGCCTTGCCGTTGGGAACCTTAAAATATACACATTGTCCATATGCTGAATTAAAGTAAGACTGTACAAGTACAGCCTCAGCACACAATCCAGTTGTCTCTTCTACTTCACGGCGGTCTTCCCACCGTAAGTTCAACCCTACCTCAAGAGCAAGCTCAGGAGTGCAGGGTTGTATGTACTTACTTTCGTGCATGTCTTCTTGGGTTATATATGCCATCCCAGCTTGCGCTGATTATAGCAGTGGAAAAAGGATCAGGTATCTGTATTTGTAATGTATATTTTTCATTCTTTTTTTGTATTGGTACTTTAACTGTCTTGATTGATGTAGCTGGAGGTTTTCCAAAATCACTGTCATCTAATTTCATGCCAGATTCATACTGAATATAGTCATCCATATCAGCATATGTAGAAGATAAATGAAATTCCATAGGACCAGAAACACCCATTTCAAAATTGAAACGAGATATTCTAAGATCAGCGTCTATATCATACTGACCTGGCTCAAACGATACATAGTAATTAGGTAACTCAACTGTTGTTATATATCTATAACCACAGGCTACTGTCCAACCAGTCATATCAACATTATGAAATGTAGCTCTATTTGTTCCTACACTCGTAGCATTAATAACAGTACCAGCAACATTATTTCCAGCTGTATCGGTACCTGCCAAAGCTACAGCATAGAAGTTTGTAGGAGATCCAGGTGTATAAGGTAACGTTAAATCAGTAAAATCTGGACCAGTTACATTAGAACCTTGAGCTGTATAAGTTATAGCAGTTGGAATTGTCATGTTATCAAGACATGCTTCAAACCATCTAGCTGTTTTTAACGGAGATCCTACATCAGCAGCAGCTCCACCAATAACATATGTTCTAGTACTCGTAGCATCAGCTACATATTCATACTTATTAAGTATAAAACTAGAATCTTGTTTGGTTATAGTAAAGAAACTACCTCCTGTATAGAAACAATACTCTAAAGTACCTTGAATAGTCCATGAATACCAAGCAGATTGCTCTCTACGATCCCCAGAATCATAGTATTTATAGTGATATACCTCACTTGAGTCCTGTTTACCATACGTTATTATACCTATAGCAGCAGAACCAGCTGATACATCTATTGTTTTTGGTAGAAATTCAGGTACTACTCGTGTCTGTTCTAGTATTTTTGGAGGTACATCATCGTCTAAAATGGTTGCTTCATAAGCTCTAGTATAAGCAGAAACCGCTGAAGTGAACATAACAGACGTTCCCATGTCTCTAGGCTGTAAAGCCTGGTCACATTCATAACTTGAGACTTTTTTTAACCTAGCTGTTTTGGAACTAAATATATCAGATTCAGTAAATAACAGAAATTGTCCGTTATCACTGAACATCATGACACCTTTTTGAATAGGTAGTACGTGGTTAATAAATGCTGGTTTGATATCAGATACAGTAATGTCAACTGGGTTGTCATCACTTACAGTTATAGCAGAGACTACAAAGAAATTAAAGTAATCTCCAGGACGACTCATTACTACTTGTTCACCTGCAATCATTCCTAACCTGTTTCGGTGAAAAAATATTTTCTGAATATTTTGGCCGAAAAAACTAGGGAAAGGGTTTGTGATTACATCACCTACTTCTCTATACTTCCAGTAGTTATCATTACCGTTACTAATAGCTGTTGTTTCATCTAACTTTATAAAAGTAAATGTACCGTCACGATTATTAACTAAAGCGTGTGGCATGGTACCTGGATCAAAACCTTTAAATACATGATCAGTGCTATAAGTACAGCTATTACTAGAAATAGTACCACTAGCATCATCTATAACAGTAAAGCTATTTGTTTGAACGCTATTTACGGTGTATTCTTTATTAGAAGGTCGATCACTTGGTGATGAAAATTCAATATAAACTTTATCACCTTCAACTAAACCATGACTATTTTCAGTAATGGTTATAGTTGTACCACTTCGTGCATAAGCAGAAGACTCTGCTGGCACACTAAAGTTATTTGGTCTTACAGTTTCTTCCCATTTACCACTACCTTGACTACCATTATCAGCAATAAAAGTTACATAATAATTATCAGAATCAACATTATCTACGTTTGATATCTGAGCAACATAACCATGTTTACATTGTGAAGGTAATCGTGACACGTCTTGTGCTGTATTACCTATCACATTCATAGCTTCATTAACAGCTCCTCCTAAGAAGTTTACTGTCGGAGCTGCACTACCATATAGATATAAGCCACTACCAATAAGTTCAGCAGTAACGTTACTTAGATTACTATTTATTTGATCAAACAAAGCTTCTAAAATAGTAGCCATACTAAGCTTACCTTTATCAGGATTGCGAGGACTACGGTAGAATGCTATACCAGATACACCTTCATAAGTTGTTACAGGTTCTACAGTACCGACTGAAACTGTATATTGAACACCTTCTACATGCACAGTTTGAGTTTTACCTAATGCAGCGTTCTCACTACTAGCTGCAATAAGTCCTCCATCTTTTAGAGTGACTTGTGCAGTATACCTAGTTTTATAAACTGGTGTATATCCTAAAAAGTTTTCAGCTGTATTACCACCTGAAGCATAATTAGCTGTATTACTATCAACATAACTAGACGCATTAACTGTTAAATGACCTGTTACGTCAGTACAATCAGAATCAGTAAAAGAAAATTGTCTTAAACCAGCATACCTTCCATCGTTATTGCTATCATCCCAGGTATTATCTGTCTGAGTATTATTAGAAGGTGATCCAGAATTTTTTGTAACACTTACTGCTGTAACTCTCCAATAAGTATTAGGATCAGGAGCTGTTGTACCTGTATACATTACGTATTCAGTGTTATATGCAATAGTATCTAATCTAGCAAAAGCATAATCTCCGCTATTTAGAGGGTCACCAGTAAATGCAGTTTTATCTATAGTTTTATTAGGATTAGCTATAATAGTATAATCTTGTATTGTCTGTATAGCATAGCTACTGGTAGCTCCAGCAAGATAAGAAAGTATATTATGACCTGAACTATTGGTAAGAGTTTTTTCAGTACCATCAGCTAAATCCCATATTCTTATCCATTTAGATAAACCAGCATCATAATCCCATCTAGCATTATTATCTGTTATATTAGATCCAGTACCTGTAGGTCCATTACCTGAACTTGCTGAAGCACCTGCTTGATCACAAATATATACTTTTCCATCATCTGCATGGACGGTATCACCTACTGCATAAGTAGTACTTGTTGCCCAATTATTATGAGATGTTATTTGTATTAAAAATTTTTCATCTCCGTCTCTTAGGATTTCATACCAATAACCATCACCATTAGCATTGCTCAACGCATTAACAAATTCCCCTGGAGGTCGTTTCATTAAGCCAAAGGTAACATCAGGTACTGCATTATCACATACTCTTAATTGACCTGGATATTTAATTGTATCAGGCTGTTGTGAAACCCCTCCTAAAAAGTTTGGTATTCGTTGATTGATTGCTGCCATTACCTTCTTTTAAGTACTTGATATGGTCGGTAGGTTTGAGCAGGGTTAGTTCTTCCTTCTTGGTCATTGAAGAAATTGTAATCAGCTTGGTTAGCGTCATATTCTACAGCTAAAGCTCTCGCAAGAGTTTCATCTGTACCCATTAATTCAGCGGATCTTGGATCATTTACCATTCTATTGGAAGCAATCCTAGCGGATCTGGTTGTTATATAATCACGGAATACTTGTGGGATATCTTCAAACGAATACATCCAGATTATATCACAATATAATTTATTTTCACTTGTGTTCTCAAAATTAAATCTATGTTCATGTAAATCATAAAGTTTTAATACCCCGTTATCCCTACGCTGTACTACATGAAAATCATCTAAATGTTTAAAACTATTCAGATCAATTTGTAATACATTATTAGGTATTATACAATGATTATTAGTATCGAGAGTTATAGGATATTGTTTTTCTGTATTAAATACCCATCCTTCTGCCAATACTTCACGGCAGACTTGCTGCAGAGTGTTCTTTGCAATAACCACTTCGGGGCTTTGCACATTTGTTATAGTATTAACAGGTGACTCTCCAACACTCATCAATATAGAGTTGACTGCATCCAGTTCGGTGGACGCTCCATAAGATACGACTGCCATAAGAAAAAAAGGGGTACAAAAGTACCCCATAATATAGTTAGAATGCTCCTTCGCCAGTAGCTGCGCCAGCAAATAGCTCGACACAAGCTGAAGGGTTAAGGTAGTCGGCTCCCATAGCCAAGCGTCCTAGAATGACATCACCCTGATAAATCACGGATACATCACCTGAAGTTACTTGTACTTGAGGTCCGATTGCTTCTACAACACCTGCGCCTTCTCTCTGGAAGATAAGTCCGCAAGACTTGCTGAAGTTTCCTTGGTTACCGTACTCATTGTTGATACCTGTAGCTGAGTTACGTGCATCTTCAAGTGATTGCTGTACGAATGAACCGAGGTTTCCAGGAGATGTGATTCCTGGATCAGTTGCACTGGCTGTACCGCCAAGCTTAGTACCGTACTCTCCGAAGAAAGGTACGTTCATAGACTTGTAGATTTTAATACCAGCGATTTCCATGATGCCAGTACCTTTCTGTAAGGCATTACCCTGTTCATCACGGTTGACTAGATAAGCACCAATACCTGCTCCGTCTAATCCTTTATAAAGTGCATACCACTGACGTGGGTTAAGTACACCTACACGACCTTCTTGGCTAACACCTTTCTCGTCTAATGCAGCAGCTG
>VTLG01010599.1_pt1 | contig 19598 bp, 28 predicted proteins | sample 4694571 | NCBI WGS metagenome assembly VTLG01 (sample SAMN12604809, study PRJNA352737) | marine metagenome | biome: ENVO:00000447; feature: ENVO:00000209|ENVO:00000569|ENVO:01000036; material: ENVO:00002151; isolation source: viral sequences binned using virsorter ...
CAAAGGCTAAATTATTTGTACCAACGACAGCAGAGCCTTTATTGCTAGTGCATACAAACCCATTATCAGCATTGACAGTTCCTTGCTCAACAAAAGTGAACATACCAGCAGCATCTGCACCAGCAGCTAAATCATCTGCTCTTGCAGGGGAAGAACCAACAATATATATACCATTCTCTGAAGCTGTTGATTGGTCTTTTACAAGTACACGATCATTTGTTGATAATGAAACACCATCTAAAGTATCGCCGTTATTAAGTGCGGTTGATATTGTTATGTTTCCAGTGGTAGCAGCAACACAACTATCTTTAACATCTAAGCCTTGGGAAACACCGTCAACATACGATTTACTGGCAGCATCACCATCTGCTGTTGGTGTAGCTAGGTTTGTTATTTTTTGGCTATTTGCACTTATAGCACCATCAGGAGCAGTAAATTCATTTAATTTTAATAAATCAGCAGCAACTAACGCTCTAAATGTAGGAGCTGCAGCAGAACCACTTGCTGGTCCAACTAAAACTGTATTTGCAGTTCTTGTATCTGTCTTGTTAAAAAATGCACCAGCACCACCGACAGTTATTATTGAACTTGCAGATGGAGGAGTCGAACCATTATCACCAAATCCATAATATAATTTTAAATCTGCTTCATTAAAAGCTAATTCTGATGGAGATAAGCTTGATGGAGCACCTGCACTTCCACTTGCTGCTCTTTTTTTAATTCTTATAGTATTGGACATGGCCTAAAAGTTTCCTCCGTTAACAAGTGTAAGTTTAGTTGTTGTAGTATCTGCTTTAAATGTACCACTAGAATCGTCATAATACACTACAGAACCATCTACTTTGTTTGAATCATTTAAAGTAGTGCCAGAAGTTGCAAAACTTGGACCTTGAGGCCCTTGCGTTGTTATTTCAACTGTAGTTACATCAGATACTTGTGAAACTGTTACGGAATTGCTCATGCTGTGTAACCCACTAACATAAATAATGTACCTCTAATATAGACATTTTCTTCACCATTAGGTTGTGTAAATTTAAAATCGTAAAATAATTGATTCGGTGTAAAAGTTGTTGTTTGGTCATCAGTTAAACTTACATCAACTATGCCATTAGATCTATCAGTATATGCAACTGTCCAATCAGCATATTTTGTTGACCTGTCTTTGTTATAAACTTCACCAGCAACAGTATATCCAGTAAGATTTACAGCAGAACTTGTACTGTCTTTAATTGTAAGACGCATACCAAAGTCACTGCGTCTTACAACTTTAAAATCTTTTGTTGCTGGAATAATTGCCATTTAACTAGGTTTTGGATATTTAGCTTTTACTGCCGCTATATGATCTTTCCATGTTGTTGTACCATTTATTGAATCTTTATACTGCATATCTAATTGATCGCCTATTGAAGCATAAATTGTATCTGTTGTTCCAGCTTCACCTGTTCTTTGTTTTTGATAAAGTATTGCAGCAGCTTCATTGTCTAAAGTTACTCTTGCAGCATCAACTAAATTTTGGTCAAAAGTGACTTGATTATTGTCCGCATCAAGAAAATAAGTTTCAAAAGAATCATCAATCGTCACACAGTTTGGGTATGCTCTTCTAATTGCATTATGGTCTAGAGACATTAACCTTTTACCTCCATTGCAGTTATTGTACAAATTGATCTGACATTCTGGTTATTATTTCCATCAGCTTCACCTCTCCCAACAAATTGAGTTCCAGCACCCACTCCGATCTGCACTTTATATGTTGTTGAAGATGTTGTATTTGGTGAATCAAGGGTCATTGTATTATAAGGCAATGCACCTGTGTCTCCAATAAAGTTCACATATCCAGTATGTGCAAAGCCTCTTGATCTGCTTCCGCTTGCATCACCGATAGCAATAGCAGTTGAACCTCTAAGTAGTCTTGCGTAGCCGTTATCAGTTCCAGACATTGTAATTTGAGTATGAACTAATACTTTATTTGAGCTTGAAGATGGTGTTATAGATACATTTAAGCCTGTAACATCTACAGAACTTCCTGTAGTTGAAAATGTGCTGGTTTTGGTGGTGGATTGTACCTGTAATATTTTTCCAATATCACTACCACCGTCTATTGTCGTTCCATCGGAAAAATTAATAGTCATTAAGAAACCTCCTGTAAAACAAACTTGTATTTTTTGCCATTGCGTTGATTAATCAAGAAAAGCGATTCCTCTCCTTCCTGTATAGTATAGCTTCCCCAAGTTCCGTCAACGTCATTAGATGACCCCTCGTTAGATAAATTAAAGTCATTAACAAATAAATTTGCCCATCTTAGAGTAGTTGACCCTAAATTATGTGTGTTGTTTGTTGCAGGGCTAATTGATCTCATCCCTGTTAAATCTTGATTATTAACTTGATCTACAATGGTATCCGAAGTAACTATTGTTCCACCAGCATCAGGAAGAGTAACCGTTCTATTTGAAGAAACTGTACTAGGAGCGGTTACTGATACATAATGACTACTGTCAGTATCACTAAATCTAATCGCATTCTGTGCATTTAAAGTAATTCCATCACCACTAAAAAACAATGCTTCAGTTCCAGAAGAACTAAAACCCATTACGTTTGCAGCTTTTCTAAATAAACCTAAATCGGTATCTGTATCAAAAGAAAGAGCAGGGGTTGAAGCGCTTGTAGAATCATCTATTAACAAAACGCCTGTCATTGTTCCGCCAGATTTAGAAAGTAAACCTAGATTTGCTGAATCGATATTACCTATCTCAGTAAATCCATTGTTACTTGAGTTCCTAATTTTTAAAATATTTGTAGAAGTATTTAAAAAAGGCATTCCAGCCACACATTGACTGCTTGTAAGATCGCTAGATTTAGAATTTGAAGATTGTATTGCAGCAAAAACATTATTCAGGTCAGTTCTTACGTTTGCGCCTGAAGCATTTTCAATTGTGTAATTTGTAACGTCAGCCACGATTAAATACTATTTTCCTCCATGTTAACCTCCTTTGCCGAAACCAACAGCACTGTAGGTAAAGTTCCTATCAATACTAGCATTACTTGAGTTCTTGAAATGTACTGTAAAGCCAGTTCCAGAGATATTACTTAATTCAAAAAAGTCTCCTGTAGCCATGTTTTGCGGAGAAATATTAACAGATGGTAAAAAACTATTTAAGTTTCCAAGTGCAGAAGTTCCAACAAAAAACGGTGCTGTAAATGTAACAGATTTAGCGCCTGCCCCAGATGCTATAACTGATGATTGCTCAGTTCTTGATGGCATTGTTGCTGTATATCCAGCTTGTTGTAAATTCATATTTTGTGCTGTATCTGTGGTAGATAGAACAATTCTAAATCTAAAACCTCTAGCCTTAAATGTTCCATTTGCAAAATCATTAAAATCTCCAAATGAACTCATATCATCAGAAGTTTTTACACTTAATTTTGCATTAACTTCTTGTGCAATAGTTCCATCAAAATCTGTCCATGTATCTATATTTTCTGTTCTATTATCAAATTCATCTCCTGTATAAAAACCAACTCCTTGAAAATGACGTTTTAATGTAAGTGAGAAGATGCCCCCAAGATCAAGCGTTTCATTGAAATCACAAGTACCTGTTGCATTTGCTGTTGGGTCTGTAAGTTTTAGACCACCTAAACTTGAATCGTAAACAGTATGTGATTTATTTCCATCATAAGGTGTATCGTCAGTATCTTCTCTGTCAGTTTTTACAATTATAGAATCTAAAAGATTTACAGCAGTTGAAGAAACACTTGTTGCGTTTGCACTAAATCTTTCTCCATCATCTTGAAATTTTAATAAATATGTTCCTGTTAAAGCTGGTACTATGACTTCTGTGGCATTACCAGCAACAGCTTCAATAACATCTTGAGCCGATTGGAATGTAGCATTATTTCCAGTTTGATTTGTGTGTCGCACATAAACCCGACCACCATGTAAAACATCCAAATCTGTTGATTGATCAAATCTTAATCGAACAAATTGTTCATTGATAGGCTCAATCGTTAATCCAGAAACATCCGCTGGTACTGCTGTTTTACCTTTGACAGTAAAAGTTGTTGATGTTTTATTTGACGATATTTTTAAAGCAGCATTAAAAGAAAAAACCTCAAATGTATATGTTCCAATTGTTGCATCTAATAATTCAAAATCGGCGGCAGTAGTAACAACGGAAATAAAATTCCCACTTTGAAATCTATAATTTAGTTGGTACTGAACCGCTCCTTGTACAGGCTGCCAATCAACAATCAATTTACTTCTAGCTGCATTATTAATTACGACAAGTTGTTCTGAAACTGTTAAATTGCTTGGTGGTGGTAAATCTGCATTTAATAAAGATACAGTTCTTGTTGGCAATGCAACACCATCTTCAATAAAAGCATATTTACCTTCAACATAAGTTAGAGCTGTTATTAAATAATTAATATCATCTTGTTCTTCAACAGTGACAACTCTAAACAGTTGAGTTTGTAAACTTGTACTAGATAATAAATAAGGTGCGTTTGTATTTGGAGCGGATGAAAAAGCTGAATCAACAGTTAAAACAGCATTTGATATTGCAACAATAGTTTTTGACTCAACAGTGCCATCAGATAAAATAACGCTTATTGTTGGTGAATCATCCAAAGCTGGTAAAGTTGTACTTGATAAAGCATCAATAGTAATTGTTGTTGTAGTTGCTGACACAACACGGCCACCTCTTCTTGCACCTGCTCTTACAGGATCATTTATTTCAATAACAGCACCGGGTCTTACAACTATTCCTGAATCAATAGAAGTTGTAAAATTAACAATTTCAGATTCGTTTTGTTCGGCAAAAAGTATTGCCCTTCCTAAACGGGCAGCTTGATTTCGGGAGGTACACGCAAATGCTTTTACTTGCTTAACAACCGTGCCTAGTTTACTTATAGCAGTGCTATCTTCTACTACTTCATAATCGACCTCTGATGAATCCATATTAAAATAACTGACAGAAACAACAGAATGTCTTTGTTTTAAACTACTACCCTGATAATTAAAACCACCTTCACCGACATTTGCCAAGTTAAACAAATAACTTGCTGTTGTAGGTTTATCTTGATTTATTGTTATTGAACCAGCAGACCATATTGGCATACACCTCATTACACCAGCTAAATCATTTATGGCTGCAAAAGCTTCCTTCGGACTTTGAATATTTACATTACAACTAAATCGTGCCTCCTTTGCACCTGAACCAGTGCCGTCATCAACTTCTTCATTAGCAAATTGGCTTGCTGCAACAAAACTAAAAAGGTCTAAATTACTCTCTGTAATATGATCTCCTAATCCATATCTAGTATTTGTTAAGAGGTCAAGTAAAATCATAGAAGGGCATGAACACCAAACACCACTTCCAAGAACACCATTAAAAACGTAACCGCTTGGATAAACAATACGACCAGTTTGCAAATCAACAGTTGGTGTACCAGAATTATTTGCACCAGCACCGGGAATTTTTACCTTGCAGCCTCTAAGCCTATATCGCCTTCTTGGAATACTGTTGAATTGTTTACTGTCCAGTCTTAAAGCAACATATGCTGAATTTAAATATCTGCTGTTATTGTCAATAACTTCTTGAATACTTGTAAACTGGAAAGCATTTACTTTTGTTGCATCTGTACTATCTTCCGTTACTCTTAATACTCTAAAATCAACAGGAAAAGAGCCTGATATATTTATTCTGTGATCTCTTGAAAATGCGTCTGCTGTTCTACCTATAACATTTGTAGAAATAACGTCATTGAAACCGCCGCCATTATATTGAACTTGAATTTTATAATCAATTGTATCGCCATTAATATCTCCATTATCTCTAAAAAATTGAATTTGCGGCCAAGTTAAAGTGATTATAACGGCATCTACATCTGTGTTTGTAACTTGTCTTGTGACAGGCGCAGAAGTTGTAACTGTGACATTAACAGCGGTTGGTGATCTGCTTTCTGCTGGTATCCCAGACATGGCAGTTTGATCACCAGTGCCAAATCTTGACTGAAAAGTGACATCTTGAAAATTAAAGTCAGTATCTGCTGGATTACTATTGTCTGCTGTTGAATTTAAGATTGGTGTATCATCTAAAAAAACATCTTTCAAACTAGCATTATCATAAGCTGTTGTTCCCTTTGTAAGCCCTGCTTTTGAAGCACTTGCAAATCCTTCGATCTCACCTTCCGATAATAAATCTTGTATTGTGGCAAACTGTCTTGAATTTAAATTATCAGGGTCACGAATTGGTTTTCTTGAGCCTTGAGCGCCACCACCACCACCAGAACCTTTGATAAATTTTGTCATGCTTCTACTTGGTTAGTGTCTACCGCTGCAGATATAACAACAGAACCTGTAATTATTTCTCCGTAAACAATCGGAACGGGTGTTCCAGCCCTACTTGTATTTTGCACCCCTCCAAAACTAAATGATATTCTAGGGTCTTCTTCAGATGAGAATGCTTGCTGATCAGGAATAGGAAACAACATATTGCTAACACCGCTAAGTAATAGTCCAGCACCAATACCAAACGCGGCTTTTGCTCCTAAACCTGCGGCAGCAAAACCACCAGCACCAAATTGTATCGGGGCAGTAAATAATCCACCTACTCCAAAACTCATAGCAATTAAAGCACCACCCAAAACAATTTTTCCTAAATTGCCTCTACCAGCAATAACAGGTATAAAATTAATATCTTGTTTTCCTACTGGATAATGTATTTCGTCTTTGTCTATAAAATCATTTCCAACTTTAATCATGTAATATTGCGGATTCATATATTTTTCCGCTTCAGGAAAATTATGTACTAAAAAACTTACAGCCTGTGCAACACTATTTACTTTTACATCAAATTCTTTATAACCAATAAATTTTGCTAACTTACCATGCAATTTTATTTTACTTAACATAACGCAACCTCTTTCCAGTACATTTTAATAACCATTGATTATAAGGTTCCTTACAACTAAGTCTATCGGATAAATGATGTAGAACATCACCATCTATAAAAATTGCCACATGATTGAGTCCTTGACCAAGTATAGACATAAATAACAAGTCACCATTTTCTAATTTTTCATCTTTTCTTAATTCTCGAAAACCTGTTCTCCAAGCATGACTTTCAAACATTGGATTCTTTGCAAATTCTTCTGGTGTCGGTCTTTCCCAATCTTTTAAAATAATATTTCTTTCTTCTTTGTACCAATCCACAATTAAAGACCAACAATCTGTTATGCCCCAAACATATTCTCTTCCTAAAATAGGTGCTTTATAGCCGCATGGTTCTATATAACCCCATTGCTCAGTGTTTGGGTTCACAATATGCCAAGGTATAGCACTGTTTTCACAACTCACTTTATCGGCTTGACTTGCAATAGGTGGTGTTTTTGGATGGCTATGAATAACCGCAATGATTTTTCCTAATTTTTGAGCATTTAAATATTCTTTTGGGTCAAGAATAAAACTATCTAAATCGTTTGATTTATTTTCACAAGCAATATAAATTTTTTTTCCTTTTTTATTTATTAAAAGACCAACAGATTCTTTTGGAAATTGTTTTTTTGCATGACGTAAAGCATTTTCTTTCCAGTTCATTATGAAAAAGTTCCTATTGAAGGAAAAATATTTCTAGTACATTGTCTTTTTGGGATGTGTACACCTGCTAGGTCAGTTGGTGCGGCTAATTCAAACTCAATTATTTCTCTATTTTCAGTTGCTTTCCTATCAATAGCATATATTTCCTGTGGAAATTCTACATTTGGATCAGCAGTTGCATTTTGTCCATCAGCAAAATTAACTGCATCTATAAACTTTGCAAGTGTTCTTATTCTTGTAACAGTGGCACCAGTAAGATCATTACCAGTTGTCGTTTCATTTACAGATAAAAGAATCGCTGACATAAGACCAGTTGCATTACTGATTCGTAGTGTAGGTCTTGGTATTTGTCCTTTCTGATATGCAAATCCTTCTGCTTGAACTGGAAATCTTAAATACTCATTACCTGCCCAAACAATTTTTCCATTTGCATTTAAATTACTTCCAGCATGAAATCTGTAAATTGTAGTCGCACCATGTAAAGAAGACGATAATTGCAAAGTAAATAATTCAATAATCGCAGATGGATTTATTGACTGTAAATTTGTAAAAATTGATGAATTTACTGACATTAGGATGCTGGCTCAAAAACTTCTTTGAAAGTGGCATTTATTGTTGCACGATTGTTATATGGAATTGTTTTAGTCCAACTTTCACATTTAAATTGCATAGCGGATGATTCACCTTCTGGTGTATAAGTGAAAGATGCTCTATCTAAGGCTCTTGCGTCTAAAAAAGTCTCAATAGTATCCGCATCAGTTTCAGAAACATTCCAAGTAAAAGTAAATTCTTTTGGATTTTGATGCGCATCAATTCCTAAAAATATTCTATGTTCATATCCATCTGCAAATTTAACTGTTCTTGTCTTAGGAGCATTTTTTTTGCTTGACCCATAGGCTGGTTTTATGTCTGGAAAAGTTGCCATTATGTCAATAAACCTCCCGGCCTTTTTTGTTGTATTAATTCAGATTGTACTGCAACAGCAATAAGCCGTCCTAATTGTTTTCCAGCATTATCATCACCCTCCACAGAAGAACCAGAAGCATCAACATTAACAACAATATTATTTGTAGTTCCACCCATTTTATTATTAGGAATAATTTGACCTGCAGTTGAAGGAACAAATAATTCTGGTCCACGTTCACCAACTATTGATGGTCTGCCAACAGGTGGTCTACCACCATTAGCAAAACCTAAGAATTTACCAATACCAGTGCCACCAAACATTCCTCCAAGCATTGAATTTATACCCATTCTTAAAAGTGAGTTAGCTAAATCATTTAAAATAGCCTTTGCAGATTCTCCTAATGACTTTGTACCATTGATTGCTCCTACTAAAGCATCTGTTATCTGGCTGCCTATTGTTTCACCTATTTCCGCAAAAGCATCTTTTATGCCTTTTGTTTTATCTATAGTTTTATCTAATTTATCATTTTTACCATCTAACAATTTATTAATTTCTGCATTTTTTTGTGCTTCATCAACTAAAGCATTTCTTTTTTCTTCATTATGTACAAACTCTTTTTGTCTTGCTTCCTCTGTAATAATATTTTGTTTGGTAAGTTCTGCTGTACGTTCTTTTAAAAACTTATTTGCTTCTTTATTTCCAAATAGACCAAGCTTTACATCATCACCAAATTTAGTTTTTGTAAGTCTCAAAGCATCTTCACGAGCTTTATTCTCTGCACCTAAAACAGTTCCAAAACCTAATTTACCTATATTTTGAAATCTCTTAAAAATCCTATCTAATGCCTGAACTGCTTTTGTTGTTTGGTCTAATACAAATTTTATTGCTGGTCCTAATATTTCTCCAACAGTTCTTGCTAATGTTTGAACCGAATCAACAAGTGTAGATAATTTACCATTTAGTGTTGTTGCTTGTTTCGTTGCACCACCAAAAAATGCCCCACCCTCACTTGTAAGATTTATTAATGCCTGATTAACAAGATCGGCACCTATTTTTCCTTTACGCATTGCAGATTCAAACTCTTCACCTTGTAATCCTGTAATTTTTTTCAGTTCGGTTGTTATATCTACTCCTCTTTCAAGTAACTGCAGTTCTTCTTCTCGTTGCAACTTACCCTTAGCCCTTATTTGTCCAAATGCCAAAGCAATACCCTGTAAATCTGCACCTGTTGCACCAGCAACATTTGCCAATCTTTTTGTTGTATCAACTAATTCTTCTGTTTCAAAACCAAAAGCCTTTAATCTTTTAGTTTGTTCAATTAATTCACTACTTGTAAATGGAGTAACAGCACCAAAGTCTTGTATTTCTTTAATTATCTGATTTGTTTTAGAAAGACTTCCTGTTAAGACTTCTAAACTTTTTCTTTGGGTTTCAAGTTCTGCAGTTTGTACAAACACAAATCTTGCTGTTGCAGCAATTGCTAATGCTTTTAGTAATGGTGCAATTGATCTTGTAAATGTTTTAACTCCACCTGCTGCTCCTCTTGCAGCATTGCCATTGTTTCTGAATGACCGACTTGATCTGTCTAATCTGTTTTTTAATTTGTTTGTATTATTAGCTAATGTCTTAGTTAACCGATCTGTTTTTTGTAATGGTCCAATAGCTCTTTGAGCATCAACTATTAACTGAACTGTTGATTGTGCCACTTACATACATTTACTTTCTTATATATTACCTTGTTTTGTTCTTTTGACGATTTATTTCTGCTTTTTCTCTTTCATATTTAAGTTCATAATAAGCTGCCCAAAAAATTAATTCTTCTTCAGTAATTAATTTTCGTAATTCTTGTAATGTTTTTCCTAATTTTGTTCCGAGAAATAACTCAAAATTAAGCCAGTTATCTCTCCTTAGTCGTTTTTTGCTTGGTCTACACTTAACTGTATATCCATCATAAATAATTCAAGATCATTTAAAACTGTTTCTGGCAAAAATCTTTTTAGATTTTCTGCATCTGCAGAAGCAAAAGCCTTTGTGCCATCTTCATTTTGTGCTAATTGACATAATAATCTTGTTGAAACTGCAAGAGCTTCATCTGTTCCAGTTGCAGCCTGTGCTTGTATTCTGTCGTATCTAGTTAGCGGTGGGAAATAAATATCTTTTAAATGTGTGCCATCAGGTTTTTTTAATTCAAACTTTCTTCTTTCATGCATCACACCTTCATAAGCTTCTGTTATGAGGTCTACGGTTCTTTTTGCTGGCATAGAGTTTTAATTGTATTACCCTAATATACTATATAGCTGAAGTAATGGTACCACTTGTCTGAAAACTTATGTTGATAACTTGAACTTCACCAATTACTGCACCATACTCTGCACTTGTAATAATACCTGCAAAACTTATCTTTTTAGCTGATGTATCTCTATCAGGGAATAATTCAAATAATGCATCAGCATTATCACCTGTTGTTAAAACATCATCAATAAATGTTGTGTAACCTGCACCTGTCTCACCCGGAGCATATAAAAGTTCAGCCGAACCTTCTCCAGATATCAGACCACCGATATTTGTTTTAAATGTGTCCCCTTGTTTAGTTGTTTCAATAACATCTTTGTTTATAGAAAGACTCCATGATCTTGTTTGACCAACGTCAGCTTCGGTGCCGCCAGCATTTTCGAACATGATTTTTCCAACATCACCCTTGATAGCCATAACAAAAAAAAGTATTTATTTTATATTAACCTTTTTTACGTTTTTTCACATCTTTTTTTAATTTTTCTTGTGTTTCCATATATCTTCTACAACGATTATCCCAATAGGCAGGGTTTCTCTTGCCTTTTACAGCTTCAATAGCATCAAGCATTGATTCTGTTATTTCCATTTAAAGATCCTCATAAATTTCAAATGTAATTCTGATTTGTGTTTGAAACTTTCCTTGTGGACTTGGTGTTAAAACCTCTGGTCCAACAGGGGAATCAAAAATTACATCAGAAACTGTTTGTTTGTTATAAAGGTCTCGTAACCTTTTACAAATAGTATAATTTGCACCAATACCTATACCTTCTTCTGTAAATATATTTAAAACAACTAAACCAACTACAATATTTACACCGTTTGCCAAATATCTACCAGAACCAAAACTTGTAAGACATTGTACAAAAGTAGGTTCAGTTACAGATTCAAATGGCATATTATTAAATATGATAGGAATAACAGGTGCATCTTCTAATTCTGTTAAAAGTCTTTGTTCAATTGTTTTTCTAACTGTATTCAGATCTATTGCAGCCATATTTATCTACCGAATTTGTCTTGTATGTGTGCTTGTATTTGTTTGGATATTAATTCAGGATAACCTTTTATTGTTTGCTGCCTAGTTCTATATTGACCCTGCCAACTAGGTGGCAGGTTTGTACCAAAAGCAACTGGTTCTGCGTATTCAACATTGGTTGAAACAACACCAAGAAATGGTTTTATATCACTATTCCATGATCTCTTTAAATTACCAGATACTTCTGGCGTAGCTCGAACAGTTAGCTCTTCCCACAATAAAGTTGCACTACTTACAACTTTAACTACATCTTTATAAAATTTTTCATCAGCAATTGCATCAAGTCTGATTTCTCTAGCCATTATGTCCTCAAGTAAAAGATATAAACAACATCTGTGTTTTCCGCAGAATCAACATCAATCTGAATTATTTTATATTCAATTGAACTTATTAATATTTTATCTTTTGTTGTAGGTGTAAATGTCAAATCCTGTCCTGATACAATTAATTTTTTATCATTCTGTGAAATTAAATCATTTACCTCAGTTTTACTTATTTTTTCTAATAATCCCTTTACAGTGGTATCTGAAGTATCTTTTATAATTGCACCATCAGTAATATTATAAGATGTTTCTGTTGTTCTTCTGATAATAATATCTCCACCAAACCTCATAATGGTTTTATTAGCAACTTTTTTTAAAGATGATGCAATACCCATTATAAAAAATATGCAATAACTGTACCACTTGCAAGAGTTATACTTGTAATAACACCTTCAATTTTACAGTTTGACTTTAAATCAATACTTGTTAGATCGCCAGAAACATTTTCTGCTACTAATGTAGCAATTTCAGAATCCTTTAATGCTTGAACACAACCAAATCTTCCTGTATGTGCTGATGTGTCATTAATAATTTTTGCTGCTGGATAGTAGCTCATGTTAACTCCTTTTAATGGCAATGTTTCCGGGTCCACTTATTCTCAAGCCTGTAAAATATCTTTCAAAAAGTGGTGGTACTCTATCGGCACCTACAGCACCATAAAAATTTGGTGTTGCTTCTATATTACCTAGTTTTACAGTTTTGTAATCCTCAAGGCCACTTAATCCTAACCCATCTCTATTGTTATTTAAATATACAGCTAATATAACTTGAGCTTTTTTAACTTGTTCTGGAATTTCTGTATCTGTAAAATAATCTGTTGTTATTCGAAATGGAAATCCTGTGGCATAGGTATTAATGTAAGTATCTGGTTTTCTTACTCCTGTTCGTGGCCATTGTAATGCTTGTGTATCTGTTACTCTTGCACCTAAAAATCTTTCTCTATCAACCCGAATCGCAGCAGTATATAAAGCTCTATTTTTATTATCGGTTGATGAATTGTCCCATGCAGTAACATCATCATCTAAAATTAAACCTTCAACAATTGTATTTGCATCAGACAGTGTTATGTAACTATTTGCTGATGCTCCCCCCACTGTTGCGTCTATCGTGATTGCCATTTTGTTTTAATTTAGGCTTACGTTTTGTTTTTTTAAGAGGTTCAGAGGCTACTTTTTTTGTAGCCTCCTGTTCTCTCATTCGTCTAAAGGCGAATATACCCATTAACTAGATGCACCTTTTAATGCAACAAAGTTAATAACTATTGCTTCACTTAATGAACCAGCAGAAACATTTGAAACCGTGATTGCAAATGAACCAGCAGCAATGGTGTTTGCAGCTACCAAATAACTGCCAGCAGTACCGCCAGAACCATGATTAACTACCACAACATCAGTTGCAGCAATTTCACTATTAGTAACTGTAAATGATACTTCTGCAGCAGCAGCTAAAGCTGCGTTGTTCATAGTAATCTGACCTGACTCTGTATTAAGAGTTACACCTGTGCTTTTGTTAGTTGCTTGCGTTACTGTACCGCCTTTCGTTGGTCCAGTTAATTTACCAGCAGTAACCTCAAATAAAGATGGCATAATTGTTTACCTCTAGTCTTGAGTAGATACGTTAGTTGCTCTAACGATACCAATGTTCTTTGTCTCGTAGACTTTCGACCAGTTGCCTACTGTACCTAATTGAGTTCTGTTTGGATTAGTTGTTGTAACTGCCCATTTTGAACCAACAGGATGATATGTGTAATGCAAATCAATAGCCATTGCATCTGATTTAGCCAGAATATCTCTGTCTGTTTCAGTTGTTAGACCTGCTTGCTCTCCACTAGCTACTGCACCTGCAGTAAAGAAATATGTACTGTATTCAGTTGAGGAACCTGACCCTGCGGTAGAAACATCATCTGAAACAATAACTCTTAGTCCACAATATGTTGGAACTGTATCATTGCCAGCAGTATAAGCACCTGTGATTGAACCACCAGAAGCGGTTGCAGAACCACCGTTACCATCAGAAGCAAGAACATAGTCAACCATTTTTCTCTCAACGAGATCGTAGTAAACTTTACTGTGCATGCAAACTGCTGTTAACTTATCTCCTTGATCTCCAAGAATTGATCTAGCTTTTGCTACATGTCTTGGTGATAAACCAGTTGGTGTATCACTAGAACCACCATCAATTGTAAGACCAAAAAATGCTGCGTTAGAATCTGTTGAGTTAACAGAACCAAATACACCATCAAGACAAGCAAGTAAATCTTTTTGTCTTTGGTTTGCAATGTAAGCACCGATCTTTTGACCGATTGCTGCCATTGGGTCAGAACCTGCTGCTAATGCAGCTAAATCTCTAGATTCAAAAGCACGACCTCTATGTAAAATAACACCAACTTGTTTGTCAGTAGAAATTTTGCCGGGTGTCAATGAAGATGAATCTGATAATACTTCAAAGTCTCCACTTAAGTTTGCAGAGAAAAAAGGTACATTTACGAAATCACCACCCTCAGTAGCATTTAGCTCAGCCATAGGTGCAACCACACCGCTTGCAAGAAATGAATCTCTAGCAGTAGTTTGCTCTATGACATAAGGCGTAAATACCTCTGGAACGATAATATCACTCCTGAGAACTGCCATTTGTTCAAGAATAAAAAATTAACGGATGTGGGCGTAACCCTATTTGACTTAGCGTAGCCTTGCCTAATATCTACATACTAACGTGTTTTAGCAATATCTCTCAACTTTTGCCAAGTTTCTTTTCCATATGTTTTAAAAATGCGACCCTGTTCAGTAATATCTTCACTTGATTTAAGAAATGGTTTTAACATATCCTCTGAAAATGTTTCATTACTTGGTCTAGAAATAGGTGCACCACCACCAGTAGGCATTTTACTTTTCAGTAAATATGGCTTTTCTTTTTCTAGTTTATTTTTTACATACTCTTGCACAGGCAATTGTTCATATCCATCAACAACAACAGGTACACCTTCTTTAATTTGTATTTGATCTTTTGGAACTAAATTATTTAAAACCAACTCAGGGTCATGTGTTACCTCAGATAATGCTTGCATTGCTGGTGCAATAAGTTCAAGTTCTCTGTTTCTAGCTTCAAGTTTTTGTATTCGTTCTTTATCTTCTGCAGATTTATCACGATACTGTTGTTCAAGCTTTTGTGTTGCTTCTGTATATTTTCCTTCACTTTCCAACTGTTCACGTTCATGCTTTTGTTTAAAAGCAAGTAACGCTTCGTAATCTTCTGGTACAGATTTATCTGAAACAGGTTTTTGATTTTTTAATTTACCAATAAGCTCGTAGTTTTTTGCTTCAAGTTTTTTTACAGATTCTTTGAGTTGTTCAAGCTCTGTATTGTTTTCTGGTGGCGTAACCACTTCTTTGTTTTCTTCAGACATAAATTAGTCGTAAACTAAATGTATTATATTATTTATATCACCATTTGACCTTTGCTGCCCAAAAAGCTGCAGACATTTTGCCTCTTGCAATATTTTTTGCATGTCGGGCTAAAAATGATTTACGTCTAGCCTTACCCTTTTCTGTTTGTGGATTTTTACCAGCACCAGAAACACCTTGCTGTCCAAACCTAATTAATTTTACTCTATCTCCTTCTTTTGCTAATACTGCATGGGATTTTGTTGGGTGATTTGGAGTCCTTTTTGGTTTATTAAAACCAGAAAAAGATTCTTTCCCACGTTTAACAGTCATTTCTGTCTCTTCCTAGTTCTATTATAAATATCTTTATCTACTTTGCGTGCAGGTCCACCTCTCATATAGCTGTTCACACGAGCCATTGACCATGCAGGCATACTGACATTTCGGCTACCACTTGATAAATATGCACCTTGACCTTTTCTGTAAACAGCAGCTAATTCACCATAGGTAAATCTTGTGCCTTCGGCTTTAGCTCTTAGTGCTTTTTTTGTTTTTTCGTTTAGTGGACTTCTTCTTTTTTTTTGTGACATCTTGGTTTACCCTTGATTTTTGAACAGCTTTAATGTCAATATATTCACCTTTTCTATAGGCTTCTGCAGTACGTCTAATTTCAGCAGCTTTTGCGCTTCTGTTTTTAGACCCTTTCAGATAATTCTCAGGAATCTTACTCTTCTTCTTCTTTTTTCTTGGCATTTTTCTTTGATTTTGTTTTTTTAGCTTCTGCGAGCTTTTGTAATAATGTTTTTGCCATTATTTTTTACCACCTTTCTTTACTTTTTTCTTTTTCTTAGGTGGTCTACCCATTTTAGAACCATAAGTTCCCTTTCCCATTGGCATAATAATATAAGCAACTAACAATAGTATAACTTTTAAATTGCTTTTGGATATTTTTTAATTAAATCTTTTAAAGATAATTCAGTTCCATCATCACGAATTATCTGTCGTAAAGCATCTCTTGGACTTTTATTTTTTGTATTTATTAGATAATTAAAAAAAGGCTTTTTATTTCCAAGAGCCTTTGTTTGCATATCTGGGTTTCGCTTTAACCAATTTGGATAACTTAAATCTTGTGGTACCCTCCCAACTTCACTTGGCCTTGTGTTTGGAAATCTTCTCCTTAAATCTTCATCATCAATAATCGGTACAGTTGTTGATCTGCAATTAAAATGTTGTGGTGGCATAGGACCTTTACCATAACGAAATCTTCTTCCATCCAGACTTCCACATAGTGCAGTTGTTCTTGCATCAAGTATGGCTACATATTCATATTTTTTAGTCACATCCTGATTAGATTCATAAACAGCATGACTTGCCATTGTTTGGACTTGATTAACTGAAGTTCTTACAATTGTTAAAACTTGATTGTTAGCTAACTTCATTCCAGAACCACCAGCAAGTGCTTGTGCTCTTGCTGTCATTTCTTGATTTCTGCCAAACTGTAATCTACCTCTTAATCTTCTAGCAATCTTTGGTATAGCTTCCCCTTCTGTTAGTCCAACTCTTATTTCTCTTGATATAAATTCAGCTTGTGATGATGCAATACCTCTAAAAGCTTTTTCTATGACTTCACCACTTGGCAATGTTATTGCTGCACCTTTTGCTGTTGTTAAATTAAATGTTCTACCTATTTGCGACTCAAGTGTTGGCAATGTAAGAACATTTATTTTTGTTGGGTCTGTTGTGACTAAACTTTTTGCAAAATTTGCAGATACCTTTACTGTATTTACATTTGCAGCACCAACAGGCAACACTTTTTGTAGTTCATTAGCAACAAAATCTGTCTGAAATATTGCTAACGCTTGTAATTGATCTGCCATATAAGCAGTTCCTTCTACAGACCAACCTTCTAAACTATTTTTAAATTGAACCAGCATTGCTCTTATACGAGCAACAGTAGCTGGTGATGTGACTTCATCAATTGTTGCTAACTTATTTGTTAAATCTAAAATTACATTATTGTAATTAGTAACTATTTGACGAGCAATTCGATTGCTATATCTATTTAAGTCAATAGCTTCTCTATAAAAACTTTCTGGAATTGACATAGATTACTCTTCATCTTCTTGCTCTGGCTCATCTTCTTCATCAGGTTCTTCTTTCTCTGGTTGTTTCATTTCAACCATTCCACCACTTTGTGTTGATTCTATTTCTTCTTCTACATCAAATTCATCTCCCAAGACCTCTCCCTCATGTAACTGTTTCAGTAGTGTTTCCTGTGTTATAGAGCCAGAAGTATAAAGCTGCAGTAATGCCTGTATTTCTTGTGGCTCTAATCTTTGTGATAAGAAGTCTCTATTAACAAAACAACTACCAGCTTCAGCATTCAAATATTGTCCGTGAAAAGCTAGACAATTATCAATCATATCTTGCATTTGTTGTGCTACAACCATCATTGTTGAATCACCTTGCGACCTGTCAATCCTTTTTGCTTCTGCTGTTTCAGCAGATAGCTTTTGTCCTAATACTGCTGCTAGTCCTAATTCATTTATCTGTGCGCTTAAAACATTAAGCCTTTGAAACTGAGCTTCATAACTTCTGCCAGCAGGTTCAATATATTCGGCTCTGCCATCAGCAGGGAAAGCTATTGCTTCGCCGGGTCCAGCAGATACCTCTTCAGAGTTTTGTGGAAATCCATAAAAAGCCAACATTGGTACAGCAGAAATATGTAACTGATTATCTAAATCAGATTGTATTTGATATGCTTTTAAATTTAATTCTGCAATATCAGCCATTGGTGGTCTAGATTCGAGTAAATTTAGTCTGTTTGCATATGCAACAGCAAAAGGTATTTCAGTTAAACTTGTAGTTCCCTCATCAATTTTTACGAATTTATTATTTTTGCCTTTCTGATGAATTTCATATCCACCACGAGTAAGAAATCTTATCTGGTCTACAATTTTTTCACCATATAAACCATCAGGAACAGATACTTTTTCTTGCAAACGTAACTGTGTAAATTTAACTTCACCATCTATAATTTCAGTTCGGAATCCAAGTATGTCTCTTGGTGTATAAGTTACCCAATATGGCCTTCCACCTTGATTTGATTTGGGAGCATCAACTAAAACCCCAACATGACCATATCTGACCATCTTTCTAGTAGTCTCATAAGTCCAAACATTAAGATCATTCCCCTGCAGGTCAATATCAAACAAATGCTCACGAATAGAATCTGCAGTTTCATTTAACCTGACAGGCTTTCTTGTAAGCATACCTGCCAACATTCTTTCCAATCTTAAATAAAAAGGTGGACAAACAGACCTAGCAAGTCTGTTGTCATATGATTCATCTATTTCTCTTGGTTCTTGTGGCAAATATCTTCTATGCCTTTTTCTCATCTGATATGTACCACCAAGCAAATCTTCTATTAACATCCAATGTGGCTCTTGTTGGAACCAAATAGCATTAGGGTCATTTATCTCCTTACCTTGTGAGTTAGTTTCTCTGTCGTAATAGTTATAACCTGAGTACATTTTGCTCCAATGTTTTCTTAAGTGTAATAAATAATCTTAATAAAGCCTAATTCCTGTCTTACGACCAGCACCCATATGTAATGGATTGAATAAACGCCAAGTAATGTAACCAAGAGCATCATTCATGTGATCATAACCAGCATCTTTATCAGGTTCTCCCTTCTCAGTATAACTTTGAAGTTCAAGACACTCAATTAATTTAGTTGCACTTGAATGAATTTGTAGTCTAACTTGACCTTTTCCATTTTCAAGTAGTCTTTGTACTGAATTAACTCTATCTCTTACAGGTGGATTTGCCCTTGGCGATTGGTTCATAAATCCATAACTTTCTAATATTTGGATGTCGGTTTTCGAAGCGTTTGTGCTTCTGTTTCCTCCTGACGCATCAGGATAGACATAGATTTTTTGTTCTGGATAGCGTCTTTTAATTTCTTGAGCAATTGAGTCGGTGTCATGTGATTCTTTTATTTCATCAACCACGAGTAATTTGTCACCAATAGCAATACCAATAACTGCGTTCATATTTCCAATATTAA
>VTLG01013262.1_pt1 | contig 19595 bp, 34 predicted proteins | sample 4694571 | NCBI WGS metagenome assembly VTLG01 (sample SAMN12604809, study PRJNA352737) | marine metagenome | biome: ENVO:00000447; feature: ENVO:00000209|ENVO:00000569|ENVO:01000036; material: ENVO:00002151; isolation source: viral sequences binned using virsorter ...
CAAGGGAGGGTGTAAAAGCCCTCCCATTAACTAGGGAGAAACAAAAAAATGAAAAATTATACAGTAAAAATAAAAATACCTTGTGTTACATATAAAGATGTTTATGTAGAAGCATCATCTAAATCAAAAGCAAAAGAAATAGCTAAAGAATGGGTAAAAGATGGTGATTGTGATGGTGTTACTGATTTTAGTGGCGATTATGATTTTGAAGAAATGTGGGATAAAGGTGTTGTGCAAACTATAACTGAGGATAAATAATTATGAATCAAATAGCAGAAAATAAAAAAAGACTTGCAAGAGCTATTTGCAAAGAATTAACAACTAACAACCATATGAAAAATAAAATTACTTCAATATTAGTAAATAAATTAAGTCATAAAGATTTAGATTTGATTATACTTAATATGATAATCAAGCAACAAAATTAATTAACTAGGGAGAAACAAATGGAATTTAAAATAATAAAGTATTTATCTAGGCTGATGTTTGTTTTAGTAGTTGTGTTGATCATAAATCATTGGTTTAGAGGCTTAAATTGGCTACCATTAACACTTTTATTAATACCTGCTTATGGTATGTTGCTTTTTGGAGAAAACCTTGAAAATGAGTAGTTTTTTAATACACCCTGATTCTGATGAGTTTATGTGGTGGCTTCAATGGTTAGTTGAAGAAAAGAATTGGAGTGCAATGGAAGTTATTGATGCTACATTTTATTCACACAAGTATCAAGAGTTACAAATAGAGTATCTTAAAATAAAAGAGGAGAAAAATGGGAGCAGTTAAAAGTTATTATTGTGATCCTGATTCTGTTTATTACAAAAATGCAGTTTATATTGTGTATTCAGCAGGAACACTTGTAAAGTCTAAAAAGCTAAAAAAAGAGGAGAAATAAATGCCTATACAAATACACGGCAAACCATATTATACGGTGGTTGAAAGATTAAAAATGTTAAAAGCTGATTTCAAATTAGATTATTCACTTACTACAGAACTATTAAAATGTGATGATAAAGCAGTTATTGTAAAGGCCACATTAAGTTTTGGTGGTAATGAATATACAGGGTTAGCTTTAGAAGTAATTGGTTCTAGCAAAATTAATACACATTCATATCTTATGAATTGTGAAACATCAGCTATTGGTAGAGCATTAAGTGCAGCCAATTATCTAGGTTCAGAATATTGTAGTGCAAATGAAATGGAAAGTGCATTAGATAAAGAAAAACCAAAACCTAAACCTATACCTAAAGATGTTAATCCTATTGAAGATGAAAAACACCCATTAGAAGATGATATAAGAGAAACTATGGGTGGTATAGATATATCAGATAAAGGCGAAGAAATAACCTTTGGTAAGCATAAAGGAACATTGTGGAGTGAAGTAGATGAGGGCTATCTAGCTTGGGTTTCTAAGAATCTAGATAAGTATAAAGATAAAGCAATGTCTGAATTACAAAGGCGATCTAATCAAGCTGCAAAACAAGCTGATTTAGTAACAGATGAAGATGTTCCATTTTAATTAACAAAAATAGGGAGTGTGCAGTTTCCTTTGTTTTCAACAAAATGTTGTTTTCCTGCTGCACACTTCCTTCCCTAAAGGAGTGATATGACAAAAGTATTAAAATATTTAAAAGAGAATGAAAGAAGTTTAAGTTGGTTGGCTAGGAAATGTGATGTATCACCAACAACTGTCCATTATTGGAGTATTAACAAGAATATGCCTAGCAGAAAGCATAAAGCTATTATAAAAGACATAACAGGTATTGAAGTTGAGTAAGGGTTGGATCAGCTTATACCGTAAAACATTGGACAATCCAATACTAAAGACTTCAAAGAAGTTTAGCACATTTGAGGCTTGGATATGGCTATTATTAAATGCTAATCATAAAGAAAGAAAGGTTGTTATGGGTAGCAGTATTTATAAGGTTAAAAAGGGTGCTATGATAACATCTATGAGAAAGCTATGTAAGAAGTTTGGGTGGGGTAACTCTAGGCTTAGAACTTTTTTACTTTTGCTTCAGAAAGATGAAATGATTGTAGTTAAAACAAATCACTCTTTAACACAGATTACCCTCTTAAACTATGAATTATTACAAAAAAACAAACCACAAACAAATCAGAAACAAGACACAAACAAATCACTACCAAATACAAACAATAATGATAATAATGTAAATAAAGAAATAAGAGAAAATATATTTAATACAAAAGTGAAAGAAATTTTTGATGAAAAGCACCCTAGTATTGATATGTCTGTATTAGAATCGTTTTGTAATTATTGGACAGAATCAAATATGAATGGTAAAAAGATGAAGTTTGAAATGCAAAGAACATTTGATATATCTAGAAGGTTGTCTACTTGGATCAACAATAGTAAAGATTGGAAGGTTAAAGGAACTATGAATTTATCTGATTATAAATTAGATGCAACAGGATATAATTATATTGGATATTGTGCTAAGTGTAATGTATCTGATTTTTTTAAAGAATATGAATTGAAAAGTGATAGCAGGTGCTGTAATGATAAGATAAAACCAACTAAGGAGAAGTAGATGAATATTGATGTTAATTTATTAGAGTTGATAGTAGTGTGTTTTACAATAGTAATAGTAACTTGTATAAGTAAATTTTATTAAGGAGAAGAAAATGAATGATACAATCAAAGGGATAATTATAGGTGTAGTATTAGGATTTATGATGTCTTGTAATGATAGCATAATGGCTGATGGTAATGATGGTGGTGCATATGGTGAAATAGGCACAGTTGAATGGAATCCGTTGTATGTAAAAATAGTTGAATAAAATAAAGGAGAAATAAGATGAAGTTAAAATGTAAAGATGTAGTATATGATTTGTTAGAAGGAAGGCCTGAATTAAGAGATTGTGATATTAAACTGATTCAATGGGTTTGGAGATTAGAATCTAAGCTTTATTTAGAGCTTGATAATTGTGCTGTATATGAGTTATTTTTAATGATGCAAAATAAAAAAATATCTCACCCTAGTAGCATTAAAAGAGCAAGAGCAAAGCTGCAGGAATTACATATACATTTAAGAGGTGATGCTTATAATAAAAGGCATAAAATACAGAAAGATACATTGTTTGATCTTGATACAATGGGTGCTGAAAACACAGGAACAAGCTATTGAAAAAATGTAGAAAATGTGGTGCAACTAAAAACCTTTGGTATGAACCAATGGTGTTATTAGGATTTGGTAAAGAGGAGGATTATATTTTATGCCGTAATTGTTTAGACATTGAATATGATGATGAAATATGAAAAAATGTAGTGAATGTGGTGTTGAGTTAAAGGGTAAGCTAAAAGTATTAGTTTATGCAGGTTATTGTAGAAAGAATTGCAGAATCTGCCTTAACAAAAGTGCTAGAAAAAAGCAGAGAGAAAAAGCTAAAATAAAAAAAGAATGGAGTTGGTGATGGCTGATAAGCTAGAATATGAAACTGATATAATTGCTTTACCATTAAAAATTAAATCATTGAATGTATTAAATAGAGAACATTGGGCCGTTAAAAGAAGATCAAAACAAGAGTATCAAATCTTTATTAGGAATCAAATGAGATTAAAAAAGATAGGTAAGTGTAATCATAAGCAGAAGTTTAAATTGCAGATTATTAGTTATAGAAAGAAGTTATTAGATAAGGACAATTTATATGGTGGTTGTAAAGGCCTGATTGATGCTTTAATATCTGAAGGGTTTATATTTGATGATTCTCCTGAATATATAGACTTAACTGTAGAACAACATATAGCTAAAGAATATCAAACAGTTATTGTAAGAAAGTAAAAAAAAATAAAAAAATACTTGCATAGAAGTTAAAATAGCTTTAAGTTATGGTAGTGTTAAGGGAAACACAATTAAATAACAAGGGAGAAACAAAAATGGAAAAAAGAACTAAACAACAACTGATAGATACAATAGTTATAGTTGTAGGTAGTATTAGTAAAGTAATCAATGAAGATTTATTAGCTACTTATAGTAATGATAAATTAATAGCTATTTTAGTAGATTATACAGGTAAAAGTTACAAAGAAATTAAATATATTAAACAATAACTAGAAAGAAATATTAAAAGAAAAGAGCCACTTAATTGTGGCTTTTTTTTTACCCTGAACTAATTATATGTTTTAAAATTTATTTATTATATTATATTACAATACTGATATATGGCTAAAAATATACAAAATATACAAAAACCCACTAAAAAAGATACTTTTCTTACTGCATTAGCAAATAACTTAGGACACATATCTGATGCCTGTAAATCAGCTAATATACACCGTCAAACATATTATAAGTGGATTGAGAAAGATAAAGCATTTAAAGATAAATGTGATGATGTTCAGGAATCATTTTTAGACTTAGCTGAATCAAAGTTATTAGAAAAGATTAAAGATGGTGATAATACCTGCATTATATTCTTCTTAAAAACCAAAGGTAAAAAGAGAGGGTATATTGAAAAGCAGGAAGTAGAACTTATTAAACCTATAGATGAGATAAACTTTAATGGGTTATAATCTAGACTTATATGAAGAAGATTACTTTCCACACCAATGGAGTTTCTTAACAAGCAAGAAACCTATTAATGGTTTAATTGCAGGGTTTGGATCAGGAAAGACTTTTATCTTCATTCATAAAACATTTTGCAATCTTATATCTAAAAAGAATAAGAAGGGTTTATCTAATGGTTGGATTGTATATCCTACTTATGATTTAGCAGATGAATTGTTTGTAGAACCATTTACTGAACTGTTGGTTAGTAAGGGAATACCATATACATATAACATAGCAAAGCATAAGTTTGTTACACCGTATGGTGTTATAAAAATATATCAGCTACAGAAGCCACAAAGAATTATTGGTGCTGAATTAACATATATAGGCTTTGATGAATTTGATATAGAATCATATAAGAATTGTGATATAGCATTTAAGAAAGCTATTGGTAGAATGAGAGGTAGTGATAACTGTGAGATATACATTGTATCTACTCCTGAAGGCTATCATTATTGTCATAAGATATTTGTAGAAGATGCAGGAGATGACAGGCTATTAGTTCACGGTAAAACTATGGATAATAAATACTTACCTGAAAGCTATATTAAACTAATGCAAAACACTTATGATGAGAAGCTACTATTAGCTTATATGGACGGACAATTTACTAACTTACAACAAGGACAAACATATTATGCTTTCAATAGACAAAAACACACAGGAAATATATCCTATAACAGGAACTTACCAATTCACTTGGGATTCGATTGGAATGTTTCGCCCTTATGCTGCACAGTTTTTCAACTCTACAGGGAGAAGCCACAGATTCGTGTTATCAAAGAAGTTGCATTACATCATCAAGGACAAGGTGATCTAATGACACAAAGAATGTGTGATACTATTAAGAGTATGTATCCTAATACTAGGTATGAAGGCTATCCTGATGCAACAGGAACACAAAGGAATAGTTCAGCACAATATAGTGATATAGATATAGTAAGAAGAAATGGTATCAGGGTTAATGTAGCACATATAAACCCTAGAGTAGTTAATAGAGTTAATGCTGTTAATAAACAGTTTTCAGAGGATAATATACTTATAGATAATGATTGTAAGATGTTAATAGGCGACTTAGAAAAAGTAACTAATAAGGAAGGTAGCCGAGATATTGATAAATCCAACAAAACCCTCACCCATATGAGTGATTCTTTTGGCTATGGGGTGAATTGGATAAAACCTGTAATTAAACCGACAATAGGAGTAACAGATAGATGATACCAAGCATAGGCAAACTAGCAGTATTAATGAGTAAGTATGATGTTAATCAAAAGATCAAGAATCTATGGAAGCAGGATAGATTTAAAGCAATGGAATACTATAGAGGTATAACTAATTCATATACTTCTAAATACTTTAGTGATTCTACATTAAGCAAAGTAGTTACAGGTAACATTAATATTACTAGAAGAATTATAGATAGGATTAGCTTAGTATATATGACACCTCCTGCTAGGACATATACTAGAGAAGATATAACTGATTACTTTATAGGCAAAGAATTAAAGATGCAAAGATTAGAAAGAATGACAAACCTATTAGATGCAGTATTATTAAAACCTTGTTGGAGAGTTAAAGAAGATGGTACAGGTTGTATTGAATATGATATAATAACTGACTATGAACCTATATTTGAAGATGATCCATTAACACCTACTGCTATTGTATATCCTATTGCTAAGAAATCTACGGTGCTAGATGATACTCCTGAACTATGGGCCTATTGGGATTCAGAAAACCACTTTACATTTGATAGTAATGGTAAGACATATACTAATGATGACAATCCTGATATGTTAAATCCATATGGTAGATTACCGTTTGTTGAATGTTTTAGAGATGGTAAGCCTGAGTTTAGTTACTTAGATACCACAGCTTCTAATGATTTGATTGCAACTAATCTATCAATTAATGTAGCAGAAACAAATAAAAATGCTAATGTTATGTTTCAATCATTTGGGTATCTATTTGTTAATGGTGCAGGAATAGATAAAGATACTATGCAAATAGGACAAGACAAGATTAATTATTTAGGGGTAGATGGTAGTATTTCAATTGTTTCTCCTCCTAATGCTATACCTGCACTAGATGAATCTATACAATCTAGTTATAAAATGTTATCGCAGAACTATCATCTACCCGTTAGTTTTGTTGAAGGAACTACTGCAGCTTCAGGTGTTGCTTTAAAAATGAGAAATATAGAACTAACAGATGAAAGAAAATCTGATGTAACTAGATGGCGAGATATTGAAATGGAACTATTTGATTTAGAAAAATTAATCATAGCTGTTGAAGTAGGACAAGATGCAGGTGATTTAGAAGATGTAGATTTTGCTGAATCAGTTGAAATACTAAATGACCAAGAACAAAGAGATAAGTGGGATTGGGAATTAGATAAAGGACTAATAGATTTAGCTGATGTTATGATGCATAAGAATCCTGACTTAACTAGGGAAGAAGCTGAAGAAATATTAGCTGAAAAGAAAACTACATTTGGAGAAGAACCTGAAGAAGCAGAAGCACCACAAAACACATTATTAGAAGCATTAGCTAAACCAACAGAATAATGCCTAACCAAGATAAAATAAATGATGTTGCTGAACAAGTAACTACAATGCTTGATAAAGCAAAACTAGAATTAACACAGGACTTGCTTAAATTAAGAGATAAAGTAACACCTGATGAATTTATCCAAGCATTAGATAAAATGGATTTAAAGGCTATTTTAGATGCAAAAATTAGCAAGGCAAAGCAACTATACATACAGCAACATAAAGTAGTATTAGAAGAAACCATACCATTTGGAGATGTTAATGCCGATAAATGAACAAACATTAGAATCTTTTTTATCAGGCAATCTATCTATATTAGATGAGATAATAGGCACAGATGCTGCTGAGTTAAAAAGCATACTTAATTCTGCTACTATAACAGCTATGGGTAAATCAGAAATACTTAATCAAGTAAGTGTAGCATCATCTGCTTCAGCACAAAGAGCTATTATTAATACAAGGTTAAATACATATAGCAGAGTAGCAACTAATACTATGATGAAAGATGCACCATCTGATACTAAATATGTATATGTAGGGCCTATTGATGACAGAACAAGAGATGAATGTTTAGATATGGCTTCTTCTCCACCTATAACAGAATCTGAAATAATATCACAATTTGGTTATGCACCATTAGTAGATGGTGGTGGTATTAATTGCAGACATAAATGGGAAATAGCATCAGATGAAGGGATCAAACTATTTGAAGGTAAAAAAGCACAGCAAGTAATAAAAGATAAAACTAAACCTAAAGTAAATGCACTATCTAATGCAGGTAAGTTTACTAATACAAAAGATGCAACAAATTTTATGTTAGAAAATGGTGTAGAAAATGCAGCAGTATCAAATATGAATATTGGAGTAGTTAATGAAATGTCAGGTGCATTAGGAAAGATACCAAGCAAATATAGAAATAATATTGTTTTAGGTGATTTTGCAAATTTTAAAAAAATAACAGATAGAAAATTAGCAGGTGGTAGCCATAATTACGGAGTGTCTATATCTTTACCTAAAGTTGATACAAAACTTCTTACATTTGCAGAAAAAAAAGCTATATTTGAAAGTCCATTAAGTGGTGGTGATTTCCACATTATAGGAGTTAATACAAGAAAATATAAAACATTAGAAAAAATAACTGAAAGAAAGTTATTAATACAAAAACAATACTTTGAAAAAAATGGAAGAAATTATTTTTTAAATACTGATGGTAAAGTTACGGTGCATCACGAATTTGGACATATTGTGCATAATCAGTTGTCATCTGAGCAAAGAAAACTATGGGATAATATAGCTGAAAAATGGGCAGAAAAAGCTAATGCAGATTTACTTAAAGTAAAACAAGGTTGGACAGAACACTATGCAGAAGCATTTGCAGAAGCTTGGGGTGCTTACAATGCAGGAGATAGAACATTATTACCATTAGAAGTAAAAGAGTTTATAAAGGAAATAAAAAATGCTTGATGGAACATTTTTCAGAACTATTGGTGCTAATGTAAGAGATAGATATAGGGATCATATATTTAGAAAAGCTAAAGATGTATATGGTAGAGCATTTAAAAAATATTCTAAAGAGTATGGTATAAAAAAAAGAGCAAACACATTTAAAAGACAGGCTTCACAATATGCTAATAGTAATGCACCTGTATTAACATCAGATTTATTAAGAGATTATAGTCTAATTAAAACATCTAGTAATGGATTTCAAATAGGTTGGGCTACTTTAGGTGCTAGAGTAGAACATTTAAAGAAGATGGGCAGAGTATTAACTGCACCTAATCAGCCACTACCTAAAGGTGTAATAACATACCTATCTACTGAAGCACATAAATACATCAAAAAGAAATTAGGCCCTAACAAAACAACTATTCACAGAATAGGAAAAAAATAATTGTTTTATTTTAGAATTATTAAATTAGATTACATATAAGAATTTTCACTAAAAACTCACTAAAGAGGTTAAAAATGTCAGATGAAAAAGTAACTCAAACTCCTGAAGAAACACAGGCTAACAATCCTAGCACACAAGCTAATGATAAAAATGTCCCCTATGATAGATTTCAAGAGGTAGTTCAAGCAAAGAATGATATGGCTAAAGATATGGGTAAGCTACAAGCACAGATTGATAAAATGAATCAAACTTCTAAGCAACAAGCAGAAGCTAAATTAGTAGAAGATGGTAAGCTAAAAGAGGCTTTGAATATTGTTACTAAAGAAAGAGATGATTTTAAATCTCAGGCTGATAAATGGAATACTTACCAAACTGATAAAAGAGAGTCATTAATGTCTAAGCTAACTACTGATGATGATAAATCAATAGCAGAAGGTTTGAGTGATTTAAATAAACTAGAAACTTATGTTAATAAGGTTACTAATGTTAATGCACCATCAACTTCAACTGCTAGAGCCACTACAGGTTCTGCAAATGATATGGGTGGTTATTCTTCTTGGGAAGAATTTGCTATGAAAGATCCTAAAGGTGCTGAAAAAGCAATAGCAGAGGACACTACTAACTTTATTAAATAAAATACTCAAAATGAAGGCTTTAATAGCAGTTGAAAGAGTATTAAAAATTTAGGAGTCAGTAATGGCTAACACAGATGTAGGTGTTGCAGCAGGTGGTTTAGGTAAAACCATAGCAGCAGCAATCGTACAATTTAATAAAGCAGCAGTAACACCTGCTACTATTTCTATGGCTGCAGCAGTTAAAGGATCAAACACAGTTCAATTTCCTGTTTATTCTAAACTAGCTGTTTCAGCAGTAACAAATGAAGCAACAGGTGATGAAGATACTGAAGTAGCAGCAACAAGTATTACAACTGCAGCTACAAGTGTTGAAGTATTAAGAAACCACATTAATGCAAGAGTAACTGATTTAGCAGCTTATGGTAATTCAGATGCTTTAATGGTTAATGCAGGACAAGTTTTAGGTAATGCAGTAGCAGCAGAGTTTGATGCAAATATTTGTGCAAGATTTGATGCTTTTGCAACATCTAAAGGTTCTTCAACTGATGGTTTAAGATGGACTGATATAATGGATGCAGTAGCTTCATTAGAAACTAATGATGCACCAAGACCTTATAGTGCAGTATTACACCCACAACAAATGTATGGTTCATTTGGTTTATCTAATGAATTAGGACAGGTTGCAGCAGTTAATGGTAGTAATGGTGCTTTTGGTGCAGGTTCATCTACTTCAGAAAGTTTCTTACAAGCAGGTTTTGTAACATCACTTGCAGGTATTAATTTCTATACATCTCCACAAGTAATTGATGGTTCAGATGGTACTGAAAAGAAAGGTGCTATATATGCAAAAACAGCACTAGGTTGTGGCTACATTGATTTTGGTGGTGGTAGCTTTATAGAAATGAGAACTGAAAGAAATGAATTAGGTGCTTCTACTAATTTAGTAGCCAATGGATATTGGGCTTCTGCTGAATTGGTTGATCTGCACGGTGTTGAAATTTTTACAGAAATTTCATAATAGTAAGTTGTCAAAATGTTTATGGTGGGCAGTCGGATTGCTCACCATAGACTATTAACTATGAAGAATAAAAAAGATATAGGAAATCTAAATAACAAAGAGTTTGGTGTAGAACTTGATCCAAACAATGATATGAAATTAGTTAATGATGACAACAAAGGACAACAGGCTTACTATAAAAATTCCAAGATGAAATATACAGATTATATTAGTGAGGTAGGACACAGAATTAATCAAGGTAAGAAAGGCAAAGGAACAAGTAACTTGGGTTCATTTGCAGGATTTGGAAAAGGAACTTTAAAGAAACCATACAAGGAGTAAAATGGCTAAAGAAAAAAAAGATTCAAAGACAGAATCAAAAAAAGTAGAAAAAAAGAAACCATCAGGTGAATTTAAAATAACTAAACCTAATGGGAAAGTTATATACAGAAAAGCATTAGGCAGTTATGTAAAAGTATATGAATCTAAAGGTTGTAAAGTAGAGGAGGTGTAATATGGGGAATACAATAAGTCCTTATACTGTTATAGATGTTACTCCTACATTAGATACAAGTGAATATGCTTCAGGTGATGTGCTGTTTGATAAAGTAGAAATACCAAATGCAGTATTAGGTAATGGTGGGTGTTCTAAATTAATGGGCTTAACTATATCAAGCAAAAGAGCAGCAGATACAGATATTATAGTTTATTTAATGACAAATAATCAAACAGTAGGCACAGCAAATGCTGCAATGAATATATCAGCATCAAATGGTGCAGCAGCAGGATTTTTAGGTTATGTAAATACATCAGTAGGTGGTGCAGATTTAGGTAATTTTGTTTTAATTCAAGCACCAACTAATGATGAGGATAACCACAATATACCTATGTTACTTCAAGCTGCAAGTGATTCTTCATCTGTTTATTTCTTTGCTTCAACTACAACAGTTCAAACTTATGCAGCAGATGATTTGACATTTAGGTTTCACATACAGTATAAATAAATGTCTTTAATAGATGATATTAAAAAGCACGAAGGATTCAGTTCTACCGTGTATAAATGCACAGCAGGTTATGATACTATAGGTTATGGTAAGAGGATCAAGTATCTTAAAGTAACTGAAGAACAAGCTGAAGAATGGTTAGTAGAAGATTTAAATAACCTTAAATATATGCTTTCTGATAAATACGAGTGGTTTCTACCTGCACCTACAGAAGTAAAAAGAATAGTAACTAATATGGCTTACCAACTAGGTGTAAATGCCTTTAGTAAATTCCGTAAAACAATTCATTTCATATCAAAGAAAAAATATAAGTTAGCTGCAGATGAAATGCTAGATAGTAAGTGGGCAAGAACTGATACACCAAGACGGGCAAAAGAATTAAGTGATAGAATGGCTAAAGTGGAATAATATATGTTTTGTAAACATTGTCATAGTTCAAAACTTACTAAAGCAGGTTTTGACAATGACAGACAAAGATGGGAATGTGGTATATGTGGGCATAAGTCCGTTTTTGTAATAGAAAATCTTGAGTTGATCCAAGAGAATGTAAGACTAGCTAAACAAAAGCAATCAGCACAAGATATAAACAGAATAGAAAGAAAGTCATTTAGAGAATATGCAAGAGTAGAAAATGCTGTTGCAGAATACAATAAGCAGTTAGTAAAGATTTTTGACAAATATAAATTATCTACTTATGTTAAAAAGCATAGTGAAGATACAAGTTGTGTAGGTGTTATACAATTTTCTGATGTTCATTTTAATGAATTAGTATCACTACCACATAACAAGTATGACTTTAAAGTAGCTTCTGCTAGATGTAAGCTGTTTGTAGATAAAGCCACTAAGTATTTTAAAGCATTTGGTATAACTAATGTATTAATGGTTCAATCAGGTGATTTACTTAATTCAGATAGAAGATTAGATGAACTTCTAAATATGGCTACAAACCGAACAAAAGCAACATTCCTAGCAGTAGATATACTACAACAAGTAATCATTCATTTAAATAGCAATTTTAATGTTTCTGTGGCTATGGTAACAGGCAATGAAAGTAGAGTTAAGAAAGATTGGAGTTGGGCAGATTCTTTAGCTTCTGATAACTATGATTACACAATATTTCAAACATTAAGATATTTATTTAAAGATACTCCCATCAACTTTATAGATGGTGATCCTACAGAAGTAGTAGTAGAAGTAGCAGGACAGAATTTATTAGTATTACACGGTAATGGTTCTATTAAAAAGACAGCAGTAGAATCTAGTGTAAATCAAATAGTAGGAAGATATAAAATGAGAGGAACTACCATAGACTATGTTATATTTGGACACATACATTCAGCTAGAGTTGGTGATAACTATGCTAGAAGTAGTAGTATGGTAGGTGCTAATGACTATTCAGAGAAAGCATTAAATCTATCAGGTAGGGCATCCCAAAATTGTTATATCTTCTATGATAATGGAAATAGAGATGGAATAAAAATAGATTTACAAAACCATACAGAAGGTTATAATATTGAAGAATCACTAGAATCATATAATGCTAAAAGCCACGATAAAATACAAAGAGGAACTACTATATTTAAGGTTGTGGTGTGAAGCTAGGTGATTTATTATTACTTAAAGGCTATATAAGTGATAGGCAGTTAAAATCTGCATTACATAAACAAGCAGATGAAGCTATAACATATAACAGATCAGTTCCTTTAGGTAAAGTATTAATTGAAATGAAATTTGTTACAATAGAAGAAGTAGCAGAAGCATTGAATGATCAATTCATTCACAAACCAAAAGAAAAAGAGGTAGAACCTATGGCTCACAAAATTGGAGAAACAACATCTTTTCAAATGGACTTAAAGTTCTTAGTAACTATCGGTGTAGTATTAGTATCAGCAGTAGGTGTTTATTTTACACTAACAGGTGCAGTAGAAGATAATACAAAAGAGATAGATAATATTAAGTCTATGGGAGATTTAAAGATTATATCTTATAAGTTAGATGAGTATGATGAAACATTTAAAGAACTAAAACAATTGAACACAACACTATCACCTTTAGCTACTGATTTAACATATATAAAAACTGAATTAGATAAACTAAAGAATAGAAAAATTGATATACCTGAAGTTGATTTATCAGGTATTGATGATTGTAAAGATAAGTTAGATGATTTAGCAGCAAAACTAGATAAGTTTGAACAAAGATTAACTAAGGTAGAAAAATCAAGCAAAGGAAGGTTCTAATGAAATATGGAAGAATTATATGTTATATGGTTGCGATTAGCAGTTTTAGCTTTGCTAATTTTTTTAGCAACTCAACTTTATATGTCAGTGGCTCAATGGGTTCACCCTATGTAAGTGGAACAGAAGTAAAAGAAGATGACTACAACTATTCTATAGGTTTAAGAAAGATAGCTTTATTCCCTTATCAAGGAAGAAGCAGATTTTATAAAGGTAGTGAATCTTCATTATCAGATAAAGCAGTAATAGGTGCAGTAAATGGTTGGGAATATCTATTTAAATACTCACAGGTTAGAAATAGAGATAATGAATTTAAAGATGGTGAATTTTGGCTTAAATGGAGTAATGATAAGTTTGTTGCTAAAGCTAAGTATATGAATAAAGAAAGTAGAGATTTAGAATTTGCAGAATTAGATTTTAGATACAGGAAACACTTTTGGATAATGGATTTTACTACAGGATTTACTATTAAAGGACACCCTGTATATGGACACCCTGCTTTTGATGATTATGAAGGTGCTTGGTGGGAATTAGCTTATGAGTATGGATATACTGATTACCTAGTTCCATTAAATGATTTAAATGAGAATGGTAATATAGATGATTATTGGATATGGATAGAAACAGATGAAGAAACTCTTGAGGGATATTGGACATATTATTATGAAGGTGCTGATTACTATTGGGAAGATCCTGACTCCAATGCAGTTGCTTATTCTGATGCAGAGTTTTATGAATACCATATGCCTAATGTAATTCACCAATATAATGAAGATAATAAAGAAAAAGAATATCAAGCAGAACTTTATCAGGTAATAGGATTTGATATATTAATGGGAACAAGAGAATCTAAATTATATTCACATATTTGGATTAATGTATTTCCACAATCTTTTGGCTTAACAGATAAGTCCTATGAAGGTGAAGAAAACCAATATGATGTTGGTATAATGATAGGAACTGACTTAGGAGATCATATAGGATTATTTATTGAAGGAACTAAAACAAGTTTTTACGGTAGAGATGAAAAGTATATTTCTACAGGAATTAATTTAAGGTTCTGATGCTACAAGGAATATTAGCAAAAAAAGTATTAGATATGGTATTAAAGCAGATATTTAAAAAGTTTGATTTAGATAAAATTAATAAGTATGTTAATGAAGATAATGAACTTGATAAGCAAGTATCTGTTTTACAATCAAAATTAGCTATATATGGAAAGTATTTTGAACAAATGGAAGTAGATATAGCTACACTAAAAAAGCACTCACATAAACCTATTGAAGGTTTAGAAAAAAGGTTGAAAAAATTAGAAAAGAAATGAAAAATATTAATGAAGCAACATATCTTTTAAAAAAAACTTATAAAGTTTTACTTTGTATTGAAAATTTACTTAATTCAAAAGAGTTAGGGAATTTAAGTAAAGACATACAAAGATTTTTAGATGAAACAAATGAATATGAAGAAATAGAACAAACACAGTTTGAACAACTAGATGAAAGGCTACAGGTAATAGAATCATTTTTAGATTCTGTCCAATCAGTAGCTTCTGAAAAAAAACAATTATCTTAAATAAGGAGAAAAAACAATGATGAACTTTTTAACAACAAATTGGGAATGGGTATTATTAGCTTTATATGTAGTAGAAAAAGCTATAAAATTATCACCAACTAAAGCAGATGATATGGTATGGGATATGATACTAAAACCTATAATGGATAAAGTTAGAGGAAAGTAGTGAAACTAGCTGAAATTGTAAAGTATATTACTAACCTTTTTGAAAAGAAAAGAAAGAATCCAATACAATTAGAACAGGATAGTAATTTGGAATCTAAACTTAAATTCTTAAAGGTTAGTAATAAAGCTACACCAATACAAATTTCAGAAGATACAGTAAATATAGAAGGATCATTAAATGTAAACGGTAGTGCAGTTCAAACAGGTGATGAAGTAGGAACTATTACTTCTTTAAATAATGCAACTGAAAATGAACTTGTTACAGTTGGTGCTACCACAACAGAACTAGATGCAGAAGCTAATTTAACTTTTGATGGGACAGGATTAAAGATAGGTGAAGTTGCAGCAGCTTCTTCAAATACAGCAGGATATGGACAAATATGGGTTGATGATGCAGCACCTAATGAACTAGCATTTACAGATGATTTAGGAACAGATATAGTTGGGATAGGTAAATACCATTATGATATAAAGTTTTTAGGGTATTATGCAGCACAAGCAACATCATATCTACCAATAACAGGATATATATTTGAAAGAACATCTACAACTAACTATAATGAATCAGTTGGCTTTATAGCACCTTATAATGGAACAATAGAAAAATTTTGTTTTAGAAGTGAAATAGCACAAAATGGAAATTTTAGATTGGTTTTACAAGAATCATCAGATGCTACAGAAGTTCCTGCATCTATTGTTTACAGAAAAGATGCAAGTTATGACATTGCAGATGATACATTTTTAGAATTAGACTTAACAAGTCCTACTATTGGTAGTGATTATATGCCTATTTCAAAAGGAAAAATTTATGCTTTTGAACTAACAACACCATCAAATAGTCAAGATACAAATATTACAATAGTTTTCAAGTGGAATGTAATAAGTTGATAATAAATGTTTAAAAAAATAAATATTATATTATATTATAAAAGTAAATATGAAAGAAATATATGAGTTTAACAGGCAAATCACCATCAGCTACCTATAAAGATTTACTTAAAGTAGATAACAATAATAGTGGTATTGATAGCACAGCTAGAATAATAGAATCAGGTGATGGTTCTGATACTGCAATGTCATTATCTGATAGAGCATTAGCAGTTAAATCTAATACGGATAATACTAAGGCTTTTAATGTTGCTAATTCAGGTGGAACAACTAAGTTTAATGTTGATACTACCAACAATCAAGTTAAAGCATTAGGACATCATATTAATACACAATATGCTGACTTTGGTATAGCTTCAACTATATCTGCTAATTATGCAGCGAACACACATTACCCTATACCATTTTCTGCTAACAATCAGGCATTAGCTAACCAAGATGATATAACATTTGGAACAAGCACTGATCCTGCAACTACTTTTACAACAGCAGATGGTGCTTCAACAGATGCTTCTTTATTAGTTCCAATGCTATGGTATGTTCCTGATGCAATATCAATAGATGCAGTATATGGGATTGAAGCAGGAAGTAATGCTTCAGGTGATACAACTCGTATGCACTTAATGTCTTATACATTTACATCAGGTAGCACATCAGCATTAACAAGTGGAACATTATTAGCACATAATTCAGATGTAACTAATGCAGGTAGTGAACAGGCATATTTAACAGAATTTACTGTAGATAGTGCAAGTGTAGCAGCAGGTAAAGTAATATTAGCATTTTTCAGAAGTGATGGTGTTAATTCAGATTATTCAGTAAATATAAAAGTTAAATATCATTTAACATAACAGGAGAAAATTTTTTATGGCTTATAGAAACACAACAACAAATAGACAAAGAACACCTATATCAAGGGCAGGAGTTAAGTCAGCAAATGTATCATTAGAAGTTAAATCTCCTGATGGTGATTATATGTGTCAAACACCTAAATCTTATACAGAAAAATCTAGTATTATACAGGAAGTAAATGATTCAGATGGTTTTTTAACATTAGCTTCATTTAGTAAAAATGCAGCAGCACTAACTTTACATAATGCAAAAGTAATTGTAGTAAAAAATATAAGTAATATAGCAGCAGAGATTGCTTTGACAACTATTGACTTTAGAAATGATAGTGGTGGAACAACTACTGATGTTCAAAATTCAGTAGATATGAATGAAGAAGATTCTACAGGTGAAGAAACTGTAAGAAGAACTTGGAGTATGATTTTACCTGCAGGTGATTTTATGTATTTACCCACTAGCAGAATAATAGAGTATTCACCATTAAATACATCATTAAGCAATACTTTAGAATCAGCAGGTAATGCACCTGCAGGATATATTGCAATAGAACCTAAAGATATTAATAGTGGTAATGAATATGTAGATATGCACTTATTTGCAGGTTCTACTTATAATTCAGGTGCAGATATACAAATAGCTGAAGATGTAGCAATAGCTGAAACAGACATAACCGTAGATGATGGTGATTGGTTTGAAGTAGGTGATTTAATTATGATTAATTCAGAAGTAATGCAAGTAGAAGCTATATCAGGTGCTGTATTAACTGTTAAAAGAGGTTTATTAGGTTCAACAGAAGCTGCACATTCAGATGATGATGATTTGAGATTTTTCTTTGGTAATGAACACTTACCTTTTGATAATGGTAAATGTATGACCTCACAGACAGGTTCCTTCTCCCAAAAAGGTGCATTTTTTGGATATGCTAGAAGTGCAGATAGAGTAGTTAAAGGTGTAGTAGTAGGTAGTGTTTGCATAGGACCATTCTACACTAGAGGTGGATATTTAGATTGGGGATTACAAAATATTAAAGCTTCGGATTTGACGGGTTTGGAAAAATCAACTCAGTATTCGATAACCTTCGTAATTGACGAATATAATGCAGGTGGTATTGATTCTACAACAACAGAACAAATAGTATCATTTACTACAGATGCTTCTGATACTACATTTGCAGGTTCAGGTAATGCAGTATTACCTAAAATACAGGCTGCAATAGATGCTTTCTTTTATGATGAATCATCAGGTTTAAAGAATAAAAAAGTTCATATAGGATTACATAATGGTGATGTAAGGGTAACATCTATGTCTAATCATTCTGAAACTAGAGTAGGTATATCTAAATCAACAAGTGGAACTACACCGTTTGATTTGGGTAGATTTCCAACAATGTCATCTAATGTTCCTGACTTACAAGGTACACCACACGGTGGAGGAACAACTGATACAATAGTATATGGCCCTGCTTCATCATTAGAACTAGAAACTATAGATGATATTGCAACAGGTAAAACTATTTTAAATAAAGGTGCATTTTTATTAGATGATGGTAATGGAAACCTAAGACATAATGATAGTGTGGTAGGTAGCATTGATTACACTAAAGGGCATATCCAATTTAATCATTTACCTAATGCTGAGTTTAAAGTTTATGCTGAATCTTTATCAGCACATTCAGGAGGTTGTAATTTTAACAACAATGCACAAAATACTTTAGTTAATGTTTCAGGTAGAAGTTTAAACCCAAAAGAAAACAGCAAATTAGAACTAATATTATTAGGATAGAATATGGCTACAAATTTTAAATATGCAAGTCAATCAGATTTAACTAAATACTTTAATAGAGTATCTGATTTTGATAGTAAGGTGCAAATATTTCCAACTTTAACATCAGGCAATCTTCACCTATTTAGAGATAGTGGGTATGTAGATACTTTGTTTGTTAATAGTGAAGAACTTGCAGCAGCACAATCAACATCAGGTGCAGTTGATAGCAATGGAGAATGGTTTTATAATAGTGCTACAAATCAAGTAGAATATTATAATAGCAATTATTCTTCAACTACTATTAATGAACAAGTGTTTGAAGCAGGGCAAGATTTTAGTTCATTTTTAGATCAAACTTTAGTTGATGCTAGTTTAGAATTACATAATTATTTAGATGCTAGATATTCAACACCATTAGAAAAGCAAAAGCAAATAGATATTGATACTGCTATTAATTCTGCTACTGCTGAATATGATCCTATTATAATTAAATCTGTATGTTATATAGCTACTGCTAATTTAATAAGGGCAAA
>VTLG01014128.1_pt1 | contig 19594 bp, 32 predicted proteins | sample 4694571 | NCBI WGS metagenome assembly VTLG01 (sample SAMN12604809, study PRJNA352737) | marine metagenome | biome: ENVO:00000447; feature: ENVO:00000209|ENVO:00000569|ENVO:01000036; material: ENVO:00002151; isolation source: viral sequences binned using virsorter ...
TTGAGAGTGATGTCAGGAAGATGAATCTTGAGAAGGTAGTATTCACGACTAACTTTGAGCAGTTAAAAAATTTTAAGGGTACAAGTTGGAATATGATCATCGTTGATGAAGCCCATAGTGTGGGAGCATTTCCAAAACCATCACAGAGGTATCTGAATATCTTGAAACTTAGATATAACAGTATCATTCTTATGAGTGGAACACCAAGCCCTGAGAGTTTTAGTCAGCTTTATCATCAATGGTCTTTAACACCTTTTCTGTGGAGTCATTATCAGAACTTTTACAGATGGGCGAGTGACTATGTTGATGTGAAGGAGAAAAGAGTCGGCACTGGTATTGTCATAAAAGATTATTCAGATGCAAGGCAAAGCAGAATATTGAAGGATATTGAACCTTATACGGTACAAATGACCCAAAGGGAAGCTGGTTTTACACAGGAGATTGAGGAGGAAGTGCATATGGTGAAGATGTCCAGGAGAACATACAGGTTGGCATTGAGGATAATCAAAGATGGTGTTATTGGCAGCCCAACAGGAAGATCTGTCGTTGCAGATACTGGTGCAAAAGTTATGAGCAAATTAAGGCAGATTTATAATGGTCATGTAATAACAGAACGACATGGGGCAGTTGTATTTGATAAAAGTAAGGCTGAGTATATAAAAAATAACTTTAGTGGAAGAATTGCTATTTTATATTGTTTCATTGCTGAAGGCAAAATGCTGAGAGAATATTTTGGAGACAGGGCAACCGATGATCCAGATATATTCAATGCCGTTAGCGATTCTGTTTTTATTGGTCAGGTCAAGAGTTGCAGAGAAGGTGTCAATCTAAGCAGTGCCGATCATCTTATATTTTTGGGCATTGATTATTCTGCATTGAGTTATTTGCAGGGAAGAGAAAGAGCAAGTTTTCTTGGCAGGGATAGAAAGAATAAAATACATTATATTTTTGCGGAGAAGGGAATCGAGCCAAAAGTTTTTCAGGTAGTACAATCAAAGGAAAGCTACACGATCAATCATTACAGAAATGACCGAAGCTCAATATCAGAAGAAGCTGATCGACAGGTACGAGAAAGAAGGATGGACAGTAATCAAATTAATTATGTGCAACAAAGCTGGATTGCCTGATTTGGTATGTATGAAACCAGATGAGGTTAAGTTTATTGAAGTTAAAGGACCGAAAGGAAGGTTAAGTAAAATTCAGAAATACAGGATTGAAGAGTTGAAAGAAAAAGGATTTGATGTAAAAGTAATGAAACCTTGTTGACAGTTGTTGATACTTCGACTATAATAAATGGTATAGAGACAACCCCCTCAAAATGAATTACAACACAGATGTTCACTGTCTTACTTTTCCATCAACAAAGAGACTAAGAGATTTAGCTAAAGGAACTCTTGAAGCTAATGAATTTAAAACTGCTTATGAAGATGAGCATACAAACAAAAAATCTTTTTGGCTTGTTAAAGATGAAGGAATCTATGTAATGAGTTGCTATAAAGGTCATAAGAATATAGTTGCTTTCGCTAGAGGATATAATCCTAATACTTTAGATAGAAATGAAGTTTGGAATAAAGCTAATGATGTAAGTAGAGATGATTTTGCAGAAAACATTCCTTTAAATGAAACTATGCTTCAAGATTTAATAAAAGGCCAAAACTTACACATTCACATGAATGATGAAGAAATTAAAATTATGGTTTGGGGCTAAGTAAATGAACTTTAATCATCAAGAATACGTTGAAATCTACTCAGCACTTAAAGAAGGCTGTTGGATAAACCACGATGTCAAGGAAGAACTTATTCAAAGACTTGAACAATATATGATTCAAGTTGCAATGCACAATGACTTTAATCCAAAGGAAAATGAGGCTAAGTAAATGACACAAGCAGATTTGGATTACATGATTCGTATGCTTTCTGATAGGAAAAAGAATATTGATAAAACACATTTTATTACTCTTTCTCTAGGAAAAGAGTTGGAATCAATAAACCGATGCCTTAAATTTTTGGACAGACAGCAAGAAGATATTGAATGAAAAAACTTAAATTACTTGATACTTTCAGTGGTATAGGAGGCTTTTCTTATGCTGCTGAAAAACTTGTTGGCGGTTTTGAAACTACACAATTTATTGAAATTGATCCATACTGTCAAAAAGTATTAAAAAAACACTGGCCTAACGTACCTATTCACGATGACATCAGAACCTTTACAGCAGAGCCTTTTCAATTTGACGCAGTATGCGGTGGATTTCCATGCACCGACATTAGTACGGCCGGCAAAGGTCTTGGGATTACCAAAGAAACAAGATCAGGATTGTTCTATGAACTCATGCGAGTCATACGCATGGTACGACCCAAATACGTCATCTTGGAAAACGTGGCAGCGATCCTTAATAACGGATTGGGAATTGTTCTCGGAGAGCTTTCCGAGGGAGGGTATAATGCAGAATGGTCAACTTTTCGAGCAAGCGATACTGTGCAAGCCTGTCACCACCGAGACAGATGGTTCTTGGTTGCCTACCCCAAGAGCGAACTCAGCAATGGCAGCAAACTTGAATCTTTTCTCAATAAAAAATCATCAGCATCCAAATCTAGAGACAGTAATATCTCTATTACCAACTCCCAGGGCATCGGAATGGAAGGGATGCGGTCAAGTAGGGAGCAAGTCAAGCTTAAAATTAAAAAAACAGGGCTATCTAAGTGGGGTTATAAACGAAGATTGCTCTCCCCAAACTGGCGAAGCTACACATCTGAACCCTGCCTTCGTAGAGGAGATGATGGGCTTCGAGATCGGACACACCGACTTAGGGCATTAGGCAATGCAGTAATCCCAGCCTGTGCTGCTATACCACTGCAAAGAGTGAAAGATATACATAAACAGTTGACAACTGTTGACCATTAGTTATTATTGATTTACCCCTGAAACCCAACCCCATGAAACACGCTCTACTCTATCTCTGCATTTTTGGCATAGGATATTTTGCCATTTCGGATTCTTTGCTTACCTCTACTAAAATAGATTGCTTTACATATAATGTTGAGGCTGCTTGCCAGGAGCTTGCCAAAAGATGAGATTTACAAAACAACAAAAAAAAGTAATTATTGAAGCTCTGCAAGATTTTAAACTTGATAATTCACCACCTGTAGCTCATGAATTAAACCAAGAAATAGATCTCATAATTACTAAATTTAAAAAAGACATTAAAGAGGTCAAGATACATGATGAGTGAATATGATCTTGGTTTGCGCTTTCATAAACAACCGAGGAAGAAGCGACCAACCCCTGAACGCTCCGACCTCGGCAACCCAATTTTAACCATGACCGATAAAGAAATCTTCAATACATTTGCATCTGTAATTGATTCTCCAGACGCATCACCCTTTCTTAAAAGACTTGCACAGGCTGGTCTTGTTGCAATGCCACAGGACAAGGCACTTATCTTGAAAACATGGCCTCGGATAATGATGCAATATGGCCCTCACACAAAGAGGTACACAGACTCATGAAGCTGAATTTAGATTTACCAAAACATAAATGGCAGTGTATCTCTCGTCATTTAAAAAATTATAGAGAAGAAGATGAAACAGTAAACACTTTTTGTTGTGCCGTTGAATCTATTGAATTTGGTTCCGACTTTCCATCAAAGATGTATCAATTTTTATCGTCACATTCTGAACTTAGTCCTTTAATTTTCCCAACTGTGCAGACTATACAAAAGCATGATGGAGGCCCAGGTATTGTTAAAAATATGTATCAAGTTTATGAACACATTAGTCATGCAAGAACTGATTATTACAAATTTATTCAAGACAATTTCAAAATAGTTCAACAGGATAAATCATGACAACAGGATCAATTCAAATTTCAAACGAAAAATATCATTCTGATGATGCGATCTCAGCATCTATGCAGAAAACTATGGTAAAACATGGCCCAAAGGCATACTGGAACTCTTTTCTAAATCCTGACAGGCCAGAACATAAACCGACAAGTGCAATGTTGCTTGGAACATTGACTCATTGTGCCGTTTTAGAGCCTGATGAACTGACAAAAAGGTTTGTTGCAGTATCATCAAGGACAACCAAAAAGGGTAAGGAGGAGGCAAAGGAAGCTGAAGCAAAAGGTCTTACTGCTGTCACTGAAGCTGATATGGAAAATGCGATCAAGATGAGAGATGCTGTATTCTCAGAACCTCATGCCAAAAAGTTACTCAGTTTTGGTATTGCAGAGAAATCATATTGGTGGGATGACAAGGCTTCTGGTTTAACCTGTAAATGCCGACCTGATTGGCTTAACAAAGATATTATTGTAGATCTTAAGACCAGTAGATCAGGAGCAAACCCTAAAGACTTTGCAAAGGCTGTGGCAAATTTTACTTATCATCTCCAGGCAAAACATTATCTCAATGGTATTCCATCAGCAAAGAGATTTATCTTTCTTGTGGTGCAATCTGAATATCCATTTGATGTCGGGTTATGGGAACTTGATGATGATGCGTTGAAAGAAGGTCAAAAACTGTCTAGAGAAGCTTTAGATAAAATTGCCGAATGCCGCCTGCTTGATGATTGGCCAAGCTGGTGTCAAACAGGAGTTCAATCTTTATCACTGCCCCGATGGGCATTTTCAACCCCCTTAGAAAAATGAGTTTTACAGAAAAACAGGTTGAGTTACTACAACAACCTATTGATAAAAAAAATGTAGAAACAAGAGATGGCAACAAAGATGGCACATTTCAATTGTCGTATGTCGAAGGATGGCACGTTATAAACGAGGCCAATCGTATATTTGGTTTTGATGGCTGGTCTTGCGAAACTATAGAAACAACTATGGTTAATGCAGAACCCGACAATGTTACTTATACGGCAAAAGTAAGAATTACTGTTGGTAATGTAGTAAGAGAAGGCACAGGCGCAGGCCATGGTAATACAAAACAAGGTATCGGTATCAATATTGAATCAGCAATAAAGGAAGCAGAAACTGATGCAAAAAAACGTGCATTGATGAGTTTTGGAAATCAATTTGGCCTGTCTTTATATGATAAAGACAAGGCTTGGTCTAAAACTGAGGACAGCAAACCAGCTACCACCTCTAGTGATAAACCGATTGATAGATCCGAAAGTGAAAAGTTCATCAAAGAATGTGAAGCCTTTATTAATAAACCAGCTAACAAAAACAAGCTGGCAATATTAAAGAAAAACATTTCCAAACGATATGAAGCTAAAACTATTAGTGAAGATCAAAGAGATGGATTACTGACACTTATTTTAGAGAAGGAGGATTCATGAATGAACTGATCACATCAGATCAATTGGCTGAAGAGCTTGGTGTAAAACCTCAAACTGTGCGACTTTGGAGAACCAAAACTCGCAAGGGTCATCCCAGTGGCCCGAAATGGATTGTCATTCTTAATAACACTATTCGGTATAACCGAGAAGATATTGAGGATTGGCAGAACAAAACTAACAACCCTAACTAACTAATTCAAATGGAATCAGCATTTACAGCACGTTTCAAATTTATTGCAAACAGGAAGAAAAAAAGCGGAAACGATTGTGACCGTTATTTATTAATTGACTACACCCCAGAAGAGGCAAGAAAGGCAGCCAAGTGGCTTATTGCTCAAGCTGATGCCTGCGATACTCCAGGAGGATCTACCATCAGGAAGTATAGCTCTAGAACAGACTATGAGGAAATCCCTGGATTCACCATATTCGGTAGCCAGTGGTCTATTGATCCACATTCTGAAGAAGAATGGGTTGATGGCCGTGGCACGATAGCACCGAGAGCTTAACTTTATATGGGGCATTGAAACTTTATGGTTGCAGTTTCATGTAAGACCCCTTTTATTTATGTAGCAAAAAATGAAAAGAAAAAAACTTTCACAACACGAACAAGAAGAGAAAGATTTTAAGCAATTTAGCCTTTTAACATTAAGAATGATTGCACAATCTCATAAAAATCCAAGACAACTAAGGAGACTTAAAAGTATGTTTAGTTTTTTGGGTACTGAAATAGAACAATTAGAAAAAAAATGAACGCTAAAGAAGTAAAACAAGCAATAGAAGATGGAAAAGAAGTATTTTTTGATGATATTGAATATCATTGGTCATTAGGAGTTAAAGATAGACCGCAAATTTTAACTTATCAAGTTTATAAAGCGAAAGGATTGAATACATATTATTTAAAACTCGTTAAAGCTATAAGGCATACAAAAGAAGGTGTTAAATTTGAATTTACAGAATCTGCAAAGAAATCACAAGCAAAACTTAAATTCAACGAACCATTAAGAGCCATCGTTAAAAATTCAATTGGCGAAGTTTTAATTGGTGGTGGAGAAAATTATTATATTGGAAATGAAAAATAAAGACCTGATCAAAAATTATTATGACCAGCTTGCAGAATTACAGAAACAATACTGGTTTGAAGGTATGGAAACTAAGGAATATTGTGTAAGATATGATGCTATAAAGAAAAGGATACAGGAGCTGGAAAATGAGTGATTCAAAAAAACTTAGGAAGCTGAAAGACATCAGACGTAAAAACTTAGAAAAAAATCTATTAGATGTTCAGCTAAAAGGTCAGGATCATTATGTGTTTATTAACGATAGAAACAAAGCCCAAGTTGTTAACAAAGATGGTGCATGGATTACTGAACATATTAAGACATCAATCCTGAAGTTTAATTTTGAAATTGATAAGATTGAAAAAATGTTGGTAAAAGATTTTACAAAAGAAGAACTTAAGGAATACGAAAGAAGCGTTTCAAAGGATTCTTAGGTTTTCTTTGCCTCATTTCTGCTACAACACGATTTGCTTCCAGCTCTATAAGCCTGTTTAATATTGAGGCCATAAAAATATCCTGATCAAATTTTTTTCTGACTAGGTGAGTGCAATATCTTTTTATATCAACCAAATCATCAGCTTTCATTATTTCCCTGCATTGCATTTCAATTTCCAGTTCCAATTCGGGAGGTGCTGGTTCTATGTTTATGTTGAGAAATTTAGTTATTTTCATTTTACTGGAAATAATTTTTCTTCAATCATCTTAACGATGGCATCATCAACGTCATTATCTGACTTTTCTGCAAGGTCTTTCAAAAGATTTAAAGCTGCTTTGCGTAAACTTTCACTCTTGCCGAACCTGATAAATAGATTGATTAGAAACTTTGACATTGTTTTTTTTGTGTTACTTTCCAAACATACCAATAATTGCTACATTTGGCACATAGCTGTTTGTTAAGCAGTGGTCAATGCTTAGAGATACCCACAAGCAGCTTTTTTTATATGGAAGATGAAGAAAAAGAAAGTAAAGATTATTTCGGACACGCAATCCGATTTATTATTCTTTGTTGGGCTTTGTCAGTTATGACTCTTGGATATATGGAAAGAATCAGACTTGACACTTTTGCTGCCGGCCTCGTGGGGAACATAGCTAGCAGTTATGGGATAGCTGTGAAGGGTAAGAATAACAACACAAAAAAATCAGTTATAGTAGATAATAAGAACAACAAAGTTGGTATCAAATGAAAAAACTACTTCCTTTTATTTTTCTTGTATCTGCGCCAGCATATGCGGACATCAATCACTCGATCCAGAATGTTGTCTCGGTCAGCACATTAGGAGCTAGTTCAACCTCTAATCGCATCGGTACGACCTTCTCGGCATCGGGTACAAATGTCACCCCAACAGCAGGCGATACTGCAAATGCTATTGGTACTTTAGATTTAACAGATTCAGCAATAACTAATGGCGTTCCAACAATAGATAACACAACTACTTACGCCGTCACCACCGCGGGGGATGCGTGGTCTGTAAGTGAAACTTTTATTCAAGGCGATTCCATCCCTACAAGTTTTTTAGCTACAACGGTCACTAATGGTGTTGTACCAGCTTTACCGATATTTGGAGATACACAAACAGTTTCAGGTGGAGATATAGGCACTACGGCTATGACAATGGATTCTGGAGGTGCGATGACAGTTAACTTATCTGCCACAGGAGCAGGGGTTACAGCACAGATGTCAAGCACTATAAAACTTGAAATTGATTGATGAAATGGCTGGTAATATTTTTATTTGGCATACCTAGTGCTTATGCTGGAGGAATTACGCCTTCATTCCAAACAGGCCAAATGGAATCTTCAAGTTCCAGCAAAACAATTATTGTGGAGACGATTGTTACTGAAAACTACCGCACAGGTTACTCATATAGTTTGCAAGGTAATAACATCAAAGTTAAGGATGGAACAGTTATATCACCTGATGCTACCTATACAAACACACAGACAGTTAATGGAGTTTCATTCAAATGGGTAACTCCAGATTTACCAACCAAACCCCAATGGGAGATCCAAACCCCAGGAGAAGCGTTCAGCATAACGGAGAATTTTCTTGCTCCAGGTTTAGACGCAACCAGCACTGTACAAAGAACAATCAATACAGAAAGTCAAAGCACAAGCTTGTCAATTTTTTCAAATTAAGTTTATTTTTATTATTTATATCTCCTGTTAAAGCTAATACAGTTAGCTCGCCATCGGCTAGTTCGTCAGGAACGGTGATCAATAACGGCTACCAAACAATAAATGGTGGCTTTCCAACGATGACCTATGGAGGAAATATTCAGTGCCAGCAACCGACATTAGCCTTTACACCATTTGTTACAAAAGGGGAAAACTATAGTACACCTAGAATAACCACAACTAAAACTAATATTTATGACCTTGCAGAGGATGCAGAGGGTAATCTAATTAATCCAGGAAAAATTTTATATCAAAGTCAACAGCCAAGAATTGATCAATCAACTCATAATTTTAATTATGGTTTCACCATCAGCTTACAGATACCATTGGGGGAGGGATCTGATCTTTGTGTCAAAGCTGCTGAAAACCAGATAAAAGGACAGGAGTTTGCATTACAGAAGGCACGTTTAGAGGCAAATTTGGCGAGGATGAAGGTATGTGCCGAGCAGTTTAAACTTGGTGTAAAGCTGATAAATGAAGATGCGGTTGCGTGTAAAAACGTAGTATTAACAACAATTCCAAATCAAGTATTACCACACACTCACAAAATTGAAAGCAACTGACGCTCCAACAGAGCAGAGGTTGAGTCAACAGCTTGATAATGGGTCTGGTTGCTAAGTAGGGCAAAAGCTGATATTTTAATTCCCCGAACTTGCCTAGTGAGTGTTAGCTTTGGGCATTTAGAAAGTTATTACTGCGCAATAATACTTTCTTAGTTCTAGAACCCTTTTGCAAAAGAAAAACTGACGTTCCCAGAGAAATTAAAGATGCCTCTAAAATTGATAGGGTCTGGTTTTCTTTTACTTCCTACCTTTTTTATAATAACTGATCTTTTTTCTTTGTCAGTTGTTTTTTTATCTTTTTAAATATTTCTGATATAAGTTTTTTTATTACAGGAGCCAAAAGCGCAGAGCTACCAGCAACCACACCGATAACAGCAGTAGAAATGAGTGCTTCAGGAGTGCCAATAAAGCTTTCTCTGAATGGTACTTTTTCCCAGATTGGGTCACAAGATCCATCAGTACTTCTATCATATTTTACCAATCTTTCGATTCTTTTATCATTTCTGTAATCTCCTGGTCTGAATTGTGGGTTTTCAGGTGGGCAGGGTTCATATACCACTTTCTTATCTTTTTTAGGTTTTGGTTGTGTTACGTTTGTATCTTTTTGAGTTGGCGCAGTATTAACAGGCACAGGTTCTGTATCTATTATCTGAGCAGGGTCATATCTCATCGGAGTATATGATGGGATTTCACCATTTGGACATACTGTGTATGTTCCACGTTTGTCCGATATGAGCAATGATGGATTGCGTGTAGTCTCTAAATCACGATGATATAAATAACATCCAGGCAACTTGCCTTCTAGTTTTGGTTTTGTAAAATATGGTGCATCTGGGATATCGATTGTTGGAAGTTTTATCTCAGGTATCTTTATTTCACTCATCTTTATCTACATCACCTATAGAAATAGACCAGCCATCTTCTCCAAACTTACCTTTTTCTATAATTTTTGGCTTTGTCATTTTTGCATCCATATCATCATGATATTTTTTAATCTCATCATCTAATTCAAGTTGTAATTTTTTTATTCTTATCCAAGACACAAGTTTATCAATATAATATTTAATTAATTTTTTAAAAAAGTTAAATAACACTTATTATTCCCATTTACCTTTTGTTTCCCACTCTATATACTCTTTATTTCTTTTTTCAATATAATCCCAAAATTGTTTTGTATTATCACTCTTACTATTACTCATAGGCATTGATGGGCCTGTTATTTTTGGTAACTCCTGATCTAATACTTTCGGCATCATTCCAGATACATTATCAAGAATCTCATTCATGACTCTAGCCTTGAACTGTTCACTGGTAACAAAGCGGAAAGCGTAGTATGAACCGCCCAACATTGACAAGGTAAGAAATAGAGACAACAATGAAGCTATCTGACAAATACGAGCAAACATGGTTAAAGAAGCTATCCTCCGAGCAATAAGTCATACCCTCATTATATCAATGCTGCTTATTATTCCAACAATAGCACCTTTATACTTGATAACCTCTTACATGACTACCAGGGTACACCAGAAGTCTTAGTAGGTGTTTTTGATTCTGTTATCTGTGCAGAAATTCTTGTTTCAATAGCTGTTACTTCATCAGAACCGATTGCAGCTTTAGCCCATGCAATTGCATTAGCTTTTGTAATGTCTGCATAAGCAGTAAATGATTCAGAATCGGCATCTGCAAGCCCTACAGAGCCATAAGCAGAACCAGTATGCTCTACACCACTAACGGTTTCAGAATCACTTGCTGTCCAGTGAACAGTGGTAACAACGTCAGATAAACTACCTACAGTTTTTGTTGCATCTAAACTGACAACATCCCAGGTAACAGCCATAATAAAAAATGTTTAGTTTTATTTTACTTTGATTCTACTGTCTGAACAACATCACTAAGTTTTTCAAGCTGTTTCAATGCACCTTGATCCTCCATTATCGGTTGCATTAACTTTTGTGCTTCAGCTTGCTTTTCTTGTATTTGTTTTTGAAGCATCTGTGCTTTTGCAATATTTAAATCAAGACGAGTTTTTGTTTCGTCATAAAGTTCTTGTGGAGTTGCCATAAAAATTAATTTAAGTTATCCAATTATACTAAGCAGCTTCAAGTGCTTCAACCTTTGTTATAAGTTCTTTTACAGCAGCTACAAGTAAAGGTACAAGTTTACTTTGATCTATTCCTTGATAAATTGGATCGCCAATATTCTTTGCTATACCACTATCAACATCAGCTTGTACTGCAACAGCATCTTTAGTTCCTAATATCGCTTCTGGAACTGCTGTTGATACTTCATGTGCAAAAAAACCATCATATGTTTTTGATGAATCAACTTTAAAATTAAATTTGTAAGGTTTTAATGTTTTTAATCTTGTAATACCATCAGATATTGCCACCTCATTTTCTTTTAATCTATAATCAGAGCTTGTATTAAAAGCGGTAGTGCCATTTGCGGCAACTGATATTGATCCAACAGCACTTGTACTTCTTGAAAACTGTATAACAGCACCGTCTGAGTTTCTGTTGAAATTTGAAAAACTGCCCGCTACTGAAGAAAACATTCTTCCAGTAGCTTCTAAAGTAATACCAATATCTGCATTTGCAACACCCATCTGTGAAGGCGCTCCATTTATTCCTAAATTTCCCGAACTGTCAATCCGGATGCGTTCTGTAGAAGCCGTACCAAAAATCAATGCATCTGAAGCGTGTACATATTGAACAAACCCTGCATATTCAGCAGCACCCGATGATGCATCACTAAAAAATAAACTTCCATTATTTGCCGAACCTGTTCTCACAGTTATTCCAGTATTACCTGATGTTGCAACTGTAATATCATCTGCACTTTCATTACCTTCAGTAGTAGTTCCTATAAGGAACCTTCCAATCGAATCTATAATAAGATGTCTTGAACCATCTGTAAAAAATTCAAATTGATTGCCATTATGAGCATATCTTATAACTCCCCTATACTCATCACCACCAGAAGTGCCATCTGAAAAGAAAATATTTCCTTCGCTAGTAGTTCCAGAACGAATTGTAAAACCAGTATTACCTGTACCAGCAATAGTAAATTCATCAGCACCAGCAGCACCTTCAGTAGTGGTTCCTATAAGCACCCGCCCTGAACTGTCAATTCTCATCCTCTCACTATTTATATCTACTGCGAATTGAATACCACCTTGTCCACCTAATAAAATTGATGGAAGTGTTCCTGAGTCTGCTCTACTTACTGATAATGATGCTGTTCTAGGAAAAGAAGCGCCAGTATTATTAACAGCCAAGGTAAGTGATAATTCATCACTAGATATATTCATTCCATCACTAGCAGTTCCAGTATCAATTTTTAGTTTTTTATTAGGGGTGTTAGTGCCTATACCAATTCGATCATTACCAGCATCTACATAAAATAGATTTGCGTCTGTATCACCTTCAATTCTAAAATCTACATCTGCACCACTTTCATTAAATATTGTTGTAGCTCCCAATTCCATTCTTTCAACACCACCAGTTGCCACATTGAAAGTATCAGCGGCACTAAAAAACACTCCTGTATTTAAATCCGATCTGTTAGCTAGTGCAGGGGTGCTTGCAGAGCCATCTTCAAGAGTAATAGTACCATCTAATTGAAGTAGTTCTACCCATGCGTTATTACTAGAATTTCTTATTTTTAATGTTCCTGATGTAGTATCAGCCCACCATTGATAGGCAACTGTAGTTGCTGGGCTTGAAGAATTAGAGTTATTTGATTGTATTGCAGCAAGGGCATTATTTAAATCTGTTCTAAATGCCGCACCAGATTGGTTGGCTATATCGTAATCATGTGTTGCCATTACTTAATCCTTTTCTTTTAAGTATATGATAGTTGATAACTTAAATATAAACACATTTACCCTCCTTTACCAAACCCTACTGCTGTATATCTAAAATTAAGTTGTTTAAAATTATTATTTGAATCTTTTATTTCAATTACAAATTGTGTGCCTGTAATTGATGTAAGTTTAAAGTAATCCCCAGAAACAGCACCTTCAAGAGTGATTCCAACAGTGGGAAGAAATGCTGTTGTCGAGCCACCTAAAGAACCAGTACCGGTGAAGAAGGGGTTAGAAAAAGTGACAGTTGTTGCACTAGAAGCATTGGATGTTATTGCGCTATTTATAGTTTCTGTTCTTCTCTTTACGCTTGCTTCATAACCAAGTTCTGTGACATTGATATTTTGTGCTGGGTCATTTGACTCTAGTTCACATTTAAACTTGTATCCTCTTGCTCTATATTCTCCATTTGCAAAAATATTAAATTGAGTAAAGTTTGCTCCATAAGTGCATGAAGTTCCGCTTGATATGGTTGCACTAGCACTTGCTGTCACCGTAAAAGTGTTTGCATTTGGCACTGTTTGAATTTCATAGTTGCCGTCTGTCGCACTTCCAGCAGTAAAATCAATAACAACGAAATCTCCAACAGAATAACCATGATCGGTTTTCGTGATAGTAATAGTTGTCCCACTCTGTTCATAGGTAGCTGAAACTGAAGTAGCTGGGTCTATATCTGTTGTTGCCACAAGGAGCTTTGCGTTGACATCATCTGCCTGTGTGCCGTCAAACTCTGTCCATGTATCAATATTTGCAGTTCTTGAATCAATCAAGTCATTTACCAAAAGACCAGAAGTGACAAACCTTCTTTTTAACATTAAGTTGAATATTGCTCCCATATCAACCTTATTTTGAAACTCATAAGAACCGCTTGAGTTTATTGGGCCAGCAAAATCAATATTAGATAAGTCATCTATATTTTGTGTTATGTCATCAATTAATAGTGTGCCATCTAAAAGCAAGCCATCAAAAGTTGCATCATAAAAAGTATTTACTTTCTCACCTTGAAATGGTGGTGAGTCAGTGTCCTCTCTTTCTGTAAGTATTATTTGATTAGGTTGTGGGTCTGGTGCTGTAACTATTATTCTTGCTGCGTTGTTTGACCTATTTCCAGTGTCGTCTATGAATTTAATTGAATATGTCCCCGTCAAAGCTGGGACAAGTGTTTCTGTGATATTTCCAGCAAGTTTAGGGATAATTTCTGTAGAATTTTGAAATGTTGCAACTGCTGGGTCAACGCTAGGAGTATGCCTAACTGATACTGTTCCCCCATGTAAAACGTCAACAGAGGTAGAGGGGTTAAAACGTAGTCGTACAAACTGATCTGAGACAGGTTCTAGGGTCAATCCGCTTGGATCTTCTGGTAAAGCTGTTTTACCAACAGTGGTAAAAGTCGTTGTTGATGGTGTGGTGCTTGGTTTTCCTAAGGCGTTATAACTAAATACTCTTATCTCATAAGTTCCAAGTTGTGTTTCAAAAATTGTAAAGTCTGACCTTCTAATTCTTTCTGATATGAAGTTTTCATTTTTAAATCTATATTGAACCATGTATTCCGTTACACCAGCTACAGGCTGCCATTGGATGAAAAGTTTTGATACGGCACGATTATTAAGTACAACAATCTGTTCTGACCCCTGCAAGTTACTTGGAGATGGTTTTAGTTCTGTAAGAGTTGTGATTGTTCTTGTGGCTAATGCCGTGCCATCTTCCACATTTGCATATTTAGATGAATTATGAGCAACGGCAGTAATCTGATATGCAAGCTGATCAACTTCTGTAACACCAATCACTCTGAAAGTTTGAAGCTGAACTGTTGTATTTTCTATTACCCAGACGCTGTTTGATTGCGGTGTTGATGAAAAGGCAGAAGATACAGTTATTGTTGTTCCTGATATTGTGTCTATTGTTTTTGTTTCAAGTGTGCCATCTGCAAGTATTACTGATAATGTCGCAGAACCTGTTGTTGCCAAATCTGTATTATTTTCATCATCAACGATTATCTGTGTTGTAGATACTCCTGTTTTTATGCGACCACCTCTTCTAACCCCTGCCCTCAATGGATCAGCAACATTTATCACTGCCCCAGGTCTTACCAAAGTACCTGATTCAAGAGTGGTGGTGAAGTTTACGATCTCAGCCTCATTGGATTGTGTATAAAGAAACCATTTCCCAAGACGAGAAGCCATTCCTCTTGATGTAGTGGCAAAACCTCTTAAATTTTTTGTAACAACCCCATATTTTGCCTGTAATGCGGTATCTTCTACTGTTTCATATTCAATCTGTTGAGTTTCATTATCAAAATATGCAACATTGACAACAGTAATTTTTGAATTTTTTGATGAATTGCTATATGTAAACCCCTGTTCTGTAACATTTGACAGGTTAAATAAATAACTTGGATCTGTTGGTCTATCCTGTGTAATTGATATTGTGCCTGCCGAATAAAAAGGCATGACACGCATCACAGAACATAAATCATTGATGAGGTTGTATGCCTGTTTTTGGTTTTGTATTACTACGTTGCAACTAAATCTTGGTTCTGTACTGCCAGTACCTGAACCATCATCTACCTGTTCTGCGGAGTAAACAGAAGCTGAGTAAAAACTGAACACATCCAACTGTGTTGTATCTATCTGATCACCAAAACCTTTTGATGTTGTTAACAAATCGTAAAGAATCCAAGCTGGATCATTTGTCCATTCTTTGTCTGTTTTGAACGTACCATTAAAAGTTCCTGAGTATGAGATTGAGCCATCAGATTGAACCGTTCCATTATGTGGGATTTTTATTTTTGTTCCACGAACTTTGTACATCCGTTTTGGGATGGATGGAAAGGTTTCGGCATCAAATCTTAGTGCAACATGAGCCGAGTTTGCATATGCCCTTTGTTCATTGATTATCTCTGTAAAAGATGACCAAATTGATGAGTTTTGCAAGGTTGATTCTGTGCTGTCATCAGTTGTTCTGTTCACTCTGATCGTTACAGGAAAAGAAGTACCAGATGCAAAATTAATTTTATAATCCCTGAAATATGTACTTGCAGATCTTCCCTTTACAGTGTCTGTTATGACAGTTGTTGTAGTGCCATCATTTTCAATGGTTTGAATATTTATGGCAACTTCCGCACCATTTATATCTCCATCATCTTCAAACTTTTGCAGGGAGGGAAAGCCAAGAGTTACTCTTACCGCATTAACTGAAGTATTTGTTACGGATCTTGATACAGGACTTGCTTTTGTGACAGCAACACCGACAGCATTTTCTGTCTCTATTTCAGAAATACCTTGTATTGCAGTTTGATTGGCAGTGCCGAATCTAGGTTCAAAAGAAACATTTTGAAAATTAAAATCAGTATCTGCTGGGTTTGTATTGCTTGCGGTTGATTGTAAAACTTGAGTGCCATTCAGAAATACATCTTTCAAAGCTGCGTTGTTATAAGCAGTTGTTCCCTGAGTAAGACCAGCAGCACTTGGAAAACCCTCGATTTCACCCTCTCCAAGAAGTTCAACTAAAGTCTGGAACTGTTTTGAGGCAAGAACATTTTCAGGAAGATTTGGGTCAGTAATACCCACAATATTTTCAATAAAACTTTGACCAACTAAAAAAGGCATTATGTAGTTCCCTCCACCTGTACCGTATCAACTCCAGAACTGATCACAACTGAACCTGTAAAGACTTCTCCATATATGATGGCTACGCTAACACCACTGACACTCACGTTCTGAATGCCTGAAAATGAATATGAGTTTGCCATTTGTGGATCTAATGCACCATCTGCTTCTGAAGCACCAACATTACCTGGAGACTCAAAAGGCGCAGGGGTTGGGGCTAATAAAGAAGTTATACCACTTACAGCTACATCTGTGACAACAGCACTAGCAATACTGCCAACAACAGGAATAGCATTGACAACTTTGGCAGCAGTGCCTACAGCCCCAGCAACTGTTCCCACAGCACCAATAGCAGCAGACGCAATCCCTCCTACAACAGGAATAGATGAAGCAGCAGTAGCCACAACCGCAGCCCCCGAAGCAATACCTCCAAATACAGCCGTGACAGCAGGCAATGATCCTGTTGCAATAGGTATTATCTGAATATCACCTCGACCTTTCATTGATAAAAAATCCAACGAAACATCCATGTTATTCATTTTTACTTTGTAATATTGCTGACTCATATGTGCTTCAACTTCTGGAAAGTTACACATCAAAAAACGAATCGCCTCTGCTGGACTTGATACGGCTGCCTCAAAATAAGATGAACCAAGAAATTTTCTTAATCTTCCATATACCTTTATTGTTTTAAGTTGCATACCTGTAAACCCCTCTAAGTGCTTGCTGATAACCTAAATCAAAAGGTTCTCGGCAACTTAATCTTTTTATATTATGATTCAAAATCATATTATCACCAATATAAACAGCAACATGATCTAAGTTACCTGTTATCGATTGAAAAAGTAAAACGTCACCAACCTGTATATCATCATTTGTTTCTTGTTTTACAAAATTTAATTTTGGTAAAGCGTATTCAAATTCTGGTTTATCAAGAAAGTCTTTTATTTTTTTGGGTCTATTCCAATAAGGAATATCAATATTTTTTGTTTCTTTAAACCAATCTGTGACTATTGACCAGCAATCATGCTTACCCCAGATAAAGCCTCTTCCAAAAAGTGACGGTGCTTTCCAGCCACTTGGTTTAAAAGAACACCATTCCTTCATCCTGACGCTGTAGATATGAGAAGGCAAATCTAAATATTCACAACTTGCTTTATCATTATCAGAAGGCTGTGGTGGTTCATATGGATGAGAATGAACAATACCAATTATTTCCCCTGTATCTTCACATTCTGCCCAATCATCAGGGTCAATAATGAAATATTCAAACCCAGATTCTGCAATATTTTTACAAGGCCAATATGTCTCTTTTCCTTTTATAAGTGCAAGCAAACCACAAGATTCTTTTGGCATACATTCTTCAGCGTGTTTTGCAGCATCAGATTTCCAAGTCATGCGTTTACAAAAGTACCTACACCTGGAAAATCTTTTCTTGTGACTTGACGTTTTGGCGCACGAACTCCTTGCAAATCTAAAGCAGAAACCAATTCAAACTGTACAATCTCTCTATTTTCCACAATTTTTCTATTTATGAAATAAATTTCCTGTGGCAATTCTGCCGTACTGTCTGGTGTACCGAAAGGGTTTTTATTTGATGGAAAGTTTGCAGCATCCAAGAACTGGCTGAGAGTGCGTATGCGTACAAATTTTGCACCCTGTAGATCATTAAATGGTGTTGTGGCATTTACTGTTGCCATCAATGCTGTAATAGTTCCAAGTATATTTGAAACTGTTATTGTCGGTCTTGGAAGCGAACCACGGCCTGAATATTCAAAACCTTCAGCTTGTATTGGAAATTTATCATAAGTATTACCTTGCCATATTATTGAGGCATTACTGTTCATACCAACCCCAGAATGAAACCTAGTGACATCTGTAGAACCATGTAATGCAGATACCAACGTCAATGTATAAAGTTCAATGACAGATTTGTTTGTTAATGCCTGTAGTTCTGCTGTAGGTAATCCCATTTATGGTTCAAATACCTCCCTGAAAGTGCAGTTTAATATTGCTCTATTGTTATATGGTATGGTTTTTGTCCATGATTGGCAGACAAATTTTCCAGCCCCTGATAATGTGACCGATACATTACCACTGTTTGTTGCAGAAGAAGCTGCCGTTACCGTGAATGTATTGTCATCAGCAGTTGTTGCGACAACAAAATCGCCATCAGTTGCTGATCCAGAAGTGTAGTCAATGGTCACAACATCACCAATAGCAAGACCATGATTAGTAATGGTTATAGTCACAGTTGTAGATGATGATTGAGAATATGTGCCTGTTTTTGTAAAGCCTTCTCCTGGAGGTGTAAAGGTGAAACTGTCCTGATCATTCACACGACTACGCAAAAATCCTTCTATGACATCAGATTGCGTTTCTGAGACATTGAAAGTAAGGTCATATATTTTTGGATCTTGAGTCAGTGGAAGCCCAAATAATGCTCTGAACTCATAACCATCACCAAGTCTTGTTGACCTGATTCTTGGTGCGCTTGTTTTTCTCATCCCATAAGTGGGTTGAATAGAAGGAAAGGTTGCCATTTATCTAGTTAATAAACCTCCAGGTCTTTTTTCTTTTATCAGTTGCGCCTGTACAGCAGCCCCTATCGCTGCTCCTAAAGCCTGTGCATCAGTGCTGCTACCAGCCACAGAAGAACCCGAAGCATCTACGTTTACTGTAACCATATTTGTTGTATTATCACCTCCACCGATATCTGTGCTTGGTAATATTGTTCCCGATGTTCGAGGAACAAAAAGTTCTGGTTGACGCTCTCCAACAATATATGGTTTACCAGCTTTAACAGGGCCACCATTTGCTCTGAAAAATCCACCTAAAATTTTACCCAAGAAACCACCAATACCTTTTCCTTTTTCTCCAGAAGCAGAAGCCCCAAAGTTTTCACCAAAATTACCGAGGATTTTATCAATCTGTGCATCAATAATTTTATCTCTAATTCTGTTCAAGACATTGGTCATCGCCTGTCCAAAAGATTGTGCGCCTGTAATCGCATCTCTTAAATTACTTTTGATGCTTGTT
>VTLG01002732.1_pt1 | contig 19591 bp, 28 predicted proteins | sample 4694571 | NCBI WGS metagenome assembly VTLG01 (sample SAMN12604809, study PRJNA352737) | marine metagenome | biome: ENVO:00000447; feature: ENVO:00000209|ENVO:00000569|ENVO:01000036; material: ENVO:00002151; isolation source: viral sequences binned using virsorter ...
AAATAATGGCAAATCATACTGGTTCAAGTGGTGTAGTTAAAATTGGAACTAATACTGTTGCTGAAGTGAGAAGTTTTACGATTAACACAACAGCAGAATTATTAGAAGATACAACTTTAACTGATACTTCTAAAACATACCAAGTAGGAAAAAAAGGTGCTACTGTTAGTGTTGAGTGTTTTTGGGATGAAACAGATGCAAATGGTCAGATTGCTCTTGCAGAGGGTTTATCTGTTGCATTGGATTTATTTCCTGAAGGCACTGGCTCTGGCGATTATTACTATTCAGGAACATGGTTAGTTACTGGTAATTCAGTTTCTATTCCAACTGATGGTATAATTGAAGCAACTTTTGACGCTACTCTAACTGGTGCTTTAAGTAGATCAACAGTATAATTGACATTTCTACTCCTTTGGAGTAGAAAGCAATTATGTCTGACGAAGTTAAAAAACCAATCTCTATTTTAGATCACGCAGAAGAACAATTCAGCTCAATTAAAAGAAAACAAATAGATGTTCCCGAATGGAATACTACTATTTATTCTAAACCCTTAACTCTTTCAGAAAAAAGAAAACTTTACAGAAATCTTGGTGCAAAATCAGAAGATGTTTCTTCTATGATGGTAGAAGCATTAATTATGAAAGCAGAAGATAAAGATGGTAAAAAACTTTTTACTCCAGATGACAGAGATCGCTTAATGAATAAGGTTGATCCCGATGTGGTATCAGCCGTAGCCACAGAAATACTGTACTTCAAAGACGCATATAGCGTCGAAAAAAAAATTATCTAAAGACAACGAACTTCACAACGCATTCTATTTAGCAGATAGGTTGAAGAAAACGATTAATGAGGTTATGAGTATGTCTATGGATGAATTTCAATATTGGATGGGTTATTTTAAATTAGAAGAAAGACAACAAAAATTAAACGCAAGTAGACATGGCAAGAAATAAATTACGATTTGATATAGATGCAAAGGATAGAACCAAACAGGCATTTGGTAGAATTAGAAGAAGTTTAAATGGAATAAGAAAATCTGTATTTTCTGTCAAAGGTGCTTTACTTGGTTTGGGTGCTGGAATGGTTGCAAAATCATTTCTTAAAACAGCAATGGATATTGAAAACTTACAATTAAGATTTAAGTTTTTATTCAAAACAACAAAAGAGGGAAACAAAGCATTTGGAGAATTAACCAAGTTTGCGGCAAAAGTACCTTTTTCTCTAGAACAAATTGCACAAGGTTCAGGAAACCTTGCTGTTGTAACTAAAGACGCAGATGAACTTGCAAAAATGTTGGAGATTACTGGTAATGTTGCGGCAGTTACAGGATTAGATTTTAGAACTACAGCAGAGCAAATACAAAGATCATTTGGTGCTGGTATAGGTGCGGCAGACTTATTTAGAGATAGAGGTGTTCGTGCTTTAATGGGATTTAAAGCTGGTGCTAAAGTTACCATAGAAGAAACCAAAGCAAGATTTTTTGAATTGTTTGGAAAAGGTGGAGCATTTGGGGATGCAGCCAACGAGATGGCAAATACCTTTACTGGAACATTATCAATGTTAGGGGATAAATGGTTTAAGTTTCAGATGGAAACTGTTGAGTCAGCTTTCTTTGGAAAACTAAAAGCAAAATTTGGAAACTTAAATGACTTTCTTGATATACACCAAGAAAAAGTAACACAGTTAGCAGAAAAATTTGGTAGAGGTCTTGCTGTTGCAGTAGAAAAAACAGCAAATGCTATTGTATTTTTAGTTGAACAATCAAACTGGTTAATATTTGCATTTAAAACACTTATAGCCGCTAAAATTGTTTTATTTTTAGGAGAAGTAGCAATAGCAGTTAAAGGTGTAACTACTGCTCTATGGGGAACAAGGGCGGCAATGTTAGCTCTTAATGCAACAACTAAAAAAAATATTTTATTTGGTAGTGCAACAATTTTAGCGGCAACAATAGTTTATCTAACTGATAAATTAAAAGATTTTAGAAAAGAAGCTAATAAATTAAAAGAAGATTTAGATGATGGTACAGAAATATTTAGTAGAGAAAGATTATTAGCAATACAAGCTGAATGGGATAAAGAAGCGGCAAAAGAAGCAATAGAATTACAAAAGAAAAAAAATAAAGAAATAAATGATTTAGAAGTAGAAAGATTTTTTAAAGCTAGAAAAAGGGCAAAAGAAGAAGCTAAAAGAAATAAAGAATTAGCAGATAATGGTAGAAAACTTTTAAGAAAAAATCAAGAAGATACTTTAGCAATTTTAAGTACAACATCTAAAAGAGCATTTAAGGCATTTAAAGCATGGAAGATTTCTGAAGCAATTATAGATGCGATTGGTTCATTTAACAAAGCATTGAATAGTGGTTATCCACCTCCTCTTAATTTTGCTTTAGCGGCAAGTAGTTTAGCTTTAGGTTTTGCAAAAGTTTCAGCAATAAGGTCGCAGACATATTCAGGTAGAGCAGAGGGTGGTCCAGTTTCAGCAGAGAAAGCATATAGGATTGGAGAAAGAGGTCCTGAAATTTGTGCCTGGGCAATCAGGGTACATCTTGCCTGAAGGAAGTGGTAGACCAGTAAATGTAAACTTTAATATAAATGCAGTTGATACGAGAGGGTTTCAACAGTTATTAGCAAATGAAAAAGGATTAATAGTAAGTATGATTAATAGTGCAGTAAATCAACAAGGTAGAGGAAACATAATTTAATGAGTGGACAATTACCAACATCTCCAGTTTTTAATGCTTTTAATTTTAAAGATGAAAGCAATACTTTAATTTCATTATCTGATAGTGGTAGACGATTTGCTAGAAAGATTGATAATCAAAGATGGAAATTTTCAATTAAATATTCAAATTTAACTAGAGCAGAGTTTGCTCCTATACTTGCTTTTATAACTAAACAAAGAGGACAAAAAGAAACATTTACAGTTATACCTCCAACAATATCAGATGCATTAGGTTCTGAAACAACAACAATATCAGTTAATGGTTCTCATAGTGCTGGAGATACTACAATAGCGATTGATGGATTTAACGCTGACTCTGCTGGTTCATTAAAAGCTGGAGATTTTTTAAAATTTGCAAGTCATACAAAAGTCTATATGGTCGTTTCTGATGTTACTCCATCTAGTAATGCGGCAACTGTAACCATAGAACCTCCTCTTATAGAGGCATTAGCAAATGACTCCACAGTTACTTATGATGATGTTCCTTTTACAGTTTATTTAGATGGTAGAATTCAACAATACGATTTAGGTATTAATAATTTATATAATTATGAATTTGATGTATGTGAGGCATTTTGATGAAAGTTAGTTCAAATACATCTGTTGATATGCCATTAAAGAATCTGATAAGTATTATTGGAGCTGTAGCAATAGGAGTGTGGGCATACTTTGGTATTATTGAAAGACTTAATACTCTAGAAACAGATAACCATTTAATTAAAAAAGACCTCGAAGGAGCTGTTGAATTTTCTATTAAGTGGCCTCGTGGAGAACTCGGCTCACTTCCAGCCGATAGTGAACAGTTTTTATTAATTGAAAGTTTATTATTAGATGTAGAGGATATTCAATTAGAAATTAAAGAATCAAGACATAATGCAACAAATATTTCAAGACTTCAAAAAGATGTAGAACGCATTATTAATGATATTGAAAAAATAAAAGATAAGGTAAGGCAAAATGGAAACAGTCATTAGTGGAATAATTGTACTTTGTATGTTCTATCAAGGTGGAATTATAGAACACACTTATATACAAGATCAAAAGATGTCATCATGTTTAAAAGCAAAAAGACAAGTCGAAAGAAGTGTTAATCCTCAAAATGTTCGTATGCAATGTGGCGAAGTAGATGCTATTCTTGAAGAAGATGAGGGTGGTAGAATTAGAATAATTAAAATTGTCAAAGATAAATATGATTCATCAGGATATACAAAATAATGGGCAAATGTAAAAATTGTAACTGTAATTGTCATTGTAATACAACAGAACATTCAGATTTATATGGAGTCTGTTCTTGTGCGAATTGTGATTGTAAAGATGAATGTGAGGTTTGTCAGTAATGAATGAAAAACTTATTACAGCATTATTGGCAATCTTATTGGCTTTGGGTGGATGGACTCTATCAAGAACCTTTTCACTTTCAACAGATATGGTGCTTATCAAAGAAAAAGTATCATCATTGGAAGAAAAAATTGATAGCAAGTTTAAAAAGAAAAAGAAGAAAAAGAAAAAGTAGTGAATGATTAATGAAATATTTAATATTAGTGATATGTATGTTATTTTTGATAGGTTGTTTTGACAATGTTAGACAATCAATAGGTGTTTCTACTAAACCACTTCAGAGTGGCGAACAATTAGAAAATAGTACGAAACTAAATTATAAAATTATATTTGGCAAGGTTAGACCAAAGGAAGATGACGATTAATGGCACGAGGTTTAACAACAGCAGTAAAAAACGAATTAGCAGGAACACCTACATTTTGTCATTTAGTCTATTTAGGGTTTTCAACACCAGTAAGAAAAACAGATAATTCATTTGATATAGTAGATGATATAGAGGGTTCTTCTCAAACTTACAATGCAGACGGAATTTTAATAGGCATAAGTCAAGTACCTGAATCAAATACTCCAATTAAAAATTCCATAGATATATTTTTTTCAGCAGTAGATCAAAGTATAGTTTCAACTTGTCTAAATAATGATGTAATTGGAACAGATATAAAAGTTTATAGAGGGGTTGTAAGTGGAACAACTTGTATTGCTGATCCTTTTTTATTATTTCATGGAAGTTTATCTGATTTTCAAATTGAAGATGGTGGAACTATGGCAACTATATCAATACAAGCAACTAATCATTTTGGTAATTTTGATAAAATAAATGGAAGAACTACTTCAGATAATTCTCAACAAAGATTTTTTTCAGGAGATAAAGGTTTTGAATTTTCAGCATTAACAGTAAGAGATATTCGATGGGGTAGAAAATAATGAACTGGTGGCAACGATTTAAAATTAAATGGGCAAAAAAGATATTAAATAAACACGCACCTAAAGGCGAGTTCATTGCTTACATTAATAAACTAGAAGAAAAAAAATTAAAAAAATGGGGAGGTTCAGGACATCGTACTCATAAAACAGGAATTAAATCTTTTTTATTAGGTGGTGTAGGAGATTTTTTTAGTGGTGCAGTAGATTTTGTTACTGGAAATGTTAGAGCTCTTTCTAAAATATCAGATTTTTGGGGTAAATATCAAGGTTGGTTTACAGCTATATCAATAGGTATTCAAATTATTAGTTGGTTGAATAAACCTAAAATGCCTGACACTCCAACAATGGATAATGCGTCTGAACAAAATGCAAAAGGAGTTTTATTAAACAAACAATCAGCTAATGGTCCTATCCCAGTTATCTATGGCAAAAGAAAAGTTGGTGGAACTTTAGCATTTTTAGAAACATCAGGAACAGATAATGAGTTTTTATATATGGTAATCGCTTTATGCGAAGGACAAGTAGAATCTTGTGAAAAAATTTATATTGATGATAAACAAGTTACATGGTCTGGCACATTAACTCATGGAACAGAAAGAACAGTTGGTAGTGGAGATTCTAATTTTTATAAAGATACTGATTCTAAAATAACTGTTACTTGGTATGATGGTAGGGACGATCAAACTTATAATTCAACAGTTGGTGCATTATCATCTTGGACTTCCAATCATAGATTAAGAGGTGTTAGTTATTTAGCTTTAAAATTTAAATGGAGTGAAGATTGTTTTATGGGAATACCAGCAGTTCACGCAGAAATAAAAGGCAGAAAAGTTTACAATGCAAATTTAGATGGAACAAAAACTGGAGGTTCAGGTTCACATAGAGAAGATACAGCTTCAACTTGGGCATGGTCTGACAATCCTGTGTGGTGTACTTTAGACTATATGAGAAATTCTAGATTTGGTCTTGGTATTGCAAATAGTTATTTTGATGGAGATTATGCAGATTGGCAAACAGCTTCTGATGTTTGCGATGCAGATGTTACAGCTTATGGTTCAACTACAATAGATTTATTGGATATGAATTATGTTGTAGATACTAAAAAAAGATGTCTTGATAATTTAAAAGAAATGGTTTCAGGTTTTAGAGGGTATTTAAATTACGCAAATGGAGAATATAAAGTTATTTCAGAATCTACTGGTTCAGCAAGTATTTCCTTAACAGAAGATAATATTATTGGAGGAATTAAAGTTGCTAGTTTAAATAAAAACTCTAGATATAATCGTGTAATAGTAACCTTTGTCAATCCTGATAAAAACTATCAAACTGATGAAGCACAATGGCCACCAATAGATGATAGTGGTTTAACAAGTGCAGACCAACACTCAACAATGAAAACAGCAGATGGTGGCTTTTTATTAGAAGGAAGATTTGACTACCCATCAATAACATCCCCATATCAAGCACAAGAAATAGCAGAAATAATTTGTAGAAGAAGTAGAAACAATTTAAATGTATCTTTAAGATGTGATGCAACTGGTATAGATTTAATGGTTGGAGAATTAGTTAATGTTACTCATGCTACACCAGCTTTTTCTGCTAAAACATTTAGAGTACAAGGAATGCAAATTAATGAAGATTTAACTGTCGAAATACAATTAGCAGAATATCAAGCAAGTTATTATACTTGGACAACACAAGCGCAAGCAGCAACTATTCCTGATACAGCTTTACCAAATCCTTTTTCTGTATCTGTTCCAGCGTCAGTTACTTTAACAGATGAATTAATCGAATATTCAGATGGAGTTGTTTTAACTAGACTAAATATTGTTGTTGGTGCTAGTACAGATAAATTTGTTCAATACTATCAGGTTGAAACAAAAAAAACTTCTGAAAGTGATTATAAGATTATAGCAAAAGGAACAGTATTAAATTATCATCAATTAAATGTCGTAGATGGAATAGAGTATTCAGTAAGAGTTAAAGCAATCAACACAATGGGAGTTTCTTCAGGTTATACATCAGGAACAAGAACAATAGTTGGTGCCACTGAAACACCAGCAGATGTAGACGAATTATCTGTATCAATGGTTGGTTCAAATCAAATGCAATTATCTTGGGAACCAGTTGCAGATTTAGATGTTTCTTATTATGCAATTCGTTATCAAGATGTAACAAGTAATGCTAGTTGGGCAAGTTCAACAAATTTAACGCAAGTTGTAAGAAGAAAATCTAACAATGTAACAATCAATGCTCGTACTGGTGCGTTTCTAATTAAAGCAGTTGATAAATTAGGGAATGAATCTGATAATGAAAAAATTATTTATTCTAATATTTCAGGTTTAGAACATTTTTCAACACCTATTTCTACACTTAATGAAGAATCTGCTAGTGCAGTAACAGCACAAACTTGGAATGGTACTTTTGATGGAGATTGTGTTAAAGGTATGGATTCTAATAATGATGATGTAGCAACTCTAGATACAATAACTTTGTTCGATTCTACTGTTGGAAATTTTGATTCTCCAAGTGGAGATTTTGATTTAGGTGGTACAGACCAAACTTCTAATCCTACTTATTACAATAAAAATATAGAATCATCAGGATTATATATTGGTTCAAATACCATTTCTTTAGACGCAGTTTATGATGCAACATTTCAATCAACTATTAATATGATAGCAAACGATTTATACGATTTATTCGATAGTGGTCGTGGTGCAAGTCTTTTTGATGATGCACAAGGTCCTTTTGATGGAAGTTCAGGGACAAATTGTGATGCTTATTTACAAGTAGGTTCTAGTGAAAGTTCTCTAGGTGCAATTACTGCTTACCAAGATATATCTCAACAATCTACTTTAAAAGGCAGATATTTTAAATTTAGATTAAAATTAACAAGTGGAAATAACAAAGCAAGACCTGAAGTTTCAAAAATGCAAATAAAATTAGTATTAGAAAAAAGATTAGAAAGTGGCGAAGATATTGCAAGTCTTGCTGGTGCAAAAGCAATAACTTATACAAACGCATTTTACGCAAGCCCAGCAGTTGGGATAGCGGCACAGAATATGGCTACTGGGGATTATTATGCAATAACTAGCAAAACAAAAACAGGATTTACTATAACCTTTTATAATAGTTCAGCCGCGGCACAAAATAGGACTTTTGACTATGTTGCAAAAGGGTATGGCTTGAAATCATAGAATATATGATATAAATAAATGAGAAAGGATTAATAAAAATATATGAGTCAAGTTACAGATGTTTCATTAGCCAATCAAGGATTTTCAGCATTTAGGTCTGAATTAAATAATATTCTTGGAGCGATTAACACATCACATTTAGGCACATCTGCCCCTGGCAGTATAGCTTCTGGCACAATTTGGATAGATACAAGTGCTGGTGCTACAGGCTGGGTTTTAAAATTATATGATGGTGCTGGACATATTTCTTTAGGAACAATTAACTCAACAGCTAATACTGTTGACTGGACAGATTCTTCTGTTACTACCGAATTAGCAAATGATGGTTCTCCTCAATTAGGTGCCAATCTAGATACAAACTCTCACAATATTTTAATTGACGATGCACATTTTATAGGAGATGAAAGTGGCAATGAACAAATAATATTTCAAACAACAGGATCAGCAGTTAATGAATTAGAAGTAACAAATGCGTCAACAGGCAATCCTCCGATTCTAGGGGCAAGTGGAGAAACAAATGTTGGCTTACACATTAAACCAAAAGGCTCAGGAGAAACAATTATAGGTTCAGGTACAGCAAGTGCAACTTTAACAACAAGTGGAGCACACGACTTAGTTCTAGACACAAATGCTGGAACAAACTCTGGAAATATTACAATAACCGATGGATCAAATGGAGATATAGATATTACAACAAATGGAACAGGAGCAATTAAATTTAATGATTTAGCTTACATACCTCAACAAGCATTAACTTCATCATCAAATGCTACTGCGTGGGATGCACAAGCCAAGCCAAACGCATATCATATCACAACTGAAAATACGACTTTATCTGCACCAAGTAATGCAGTAGAGGGTGCTTTTATTTGTATAGAAGTTAATTTTAACGGCAGTCATACTTTTTCGTGGAACGCAGTATTTAATTTTGCAGCTGATACTGCTCCGACTACAACAGACACAGACGCAAAAACTGACATTTTTGTATTCAGATACAATGGAGCAATATGGCAAGAAGTAGGTAGAACTTTAAACATACCAGAAAGTTAAAATATGTGGGCATTAGTAGAAGATAACGCAATTACAAAAATAATTAATAATCCAAAAGCTATGGTTATTGATGATGTTCGTCATTCAAGAAATATATTTTCTTTTAGATGGACTAACGAAGAAAGAGAAGCCATTGGAATTTATGAAATAGTTTTTGACGATTCAAATAAACAAGATGAAGGATACTACATTAATACAAATCAATCTTTTGATTATGTAGATGGAGTAGTTACAGCTTCTTATGGAACTGCAACACCAAAAGCAATAGAAGATAGTTTATGGACACAAGAAGATTCTGATAATGGAGATTTGCCTGACGATAAAGAAGTAGGCGATGTTAAAGTTAAAGGATTAAAAACTTTAAAAAAAGAAATTATAAAAAGTCAAGCTAGTGGTTTATTAACACCGACAGATTGGTATGTGTTAAAAGCAACTGATGTAGTAGAATATTCAGTACCAAGTGCAGTATCAACTTTTAGAGCAAATGTAAGAACAAGATCAAACGAAATGGAAACTGCTATTGACAATGCAAGTGATGTAGATGCTTTAAAAGCATTATATGAATATACTGAACAAGCTGATGGCTCTTACACAAGACCATTAGGAAAATTTCCAACATTGGAGATTTAATGATACCAATTTTATCAGGTAATGTAGCTTCAGCTTTACCAACTGGCTATGAAGTAGCCAACTCATGTAGGTTTGATAGGGCTAGTAGTGCTTATTTATCTAAAACGCAAGGTGCTGGAAGTAGAAGAAAAGCAACTTTTTCTTGTTGGTGGAAAGGCGCATATCCAAGCGCTTATGATGAACAAATGTTTATGAGTTCTGGTGGAGATCATAATTGTTATGGTGCTGGTGCTGCCACAGGCACTATGAGAATTAATACTGGAACAGGAGATTACGCTTATACAAACAGATATTTTCGTGATCCTACTGCATGGTATCACATGGTTTGGGCAGTAGATACCGAACAAAGCACAGCAGCCGACAGAATGAAACTTTACATTAATGGAATTCAAGTTACCTCTTTTTCTCACTCATCTTATCCATCTGAAGATGAAGATTTAGATATGAATCAAACAGGAGAAACTTTTTATATTGCTAGATCAGCGACAACTTCTTATGGAGATTTTATGTTAGCAGAAGTAGTATGGATTGATGGATCACAGTTAACAGCAAGTTCATTTGGAGAATTTGACGAAGATAGTCCGACAATTTGGAAACCAAAAGATTTATCAGATTTATCAGGTTCAAAAGGCACCAATGGCTTTTACTTGGATTTTGAAGATTCAAGTAATCTAGGGAATGATGTTTGGGGAGGAACAGATCTAACAGCAAGTGGTTTAGCGGCAACAGACCAAGCAAGTGACTCGCCAACTAATAATTTTTGTGTCATGAATCCTTTAGCGACAAGTTCATATTCAGCATTATCTGAAGGCAATACTAAAACTGCTGGTACTACTGATAGTGATAATGGAAATTCAATCGCAACAATAGTTCCAAGTCGTGGCAAGTGGTATTGTGAATGTAAAATAGGAAATAAACAAGGCACAGGTTATCCATCGATTGGTATGGCACAAGCAAGTGATGCTAATTTTGGCACAAAAGTCAATTCTACTGTTGGAACTGCTGGTTATAATTATCCACAATCAGGCATTTATCGTCCAGATGGACAGAAATATTCAGATAATTCAACGGCAGCTTTTGGTAGTGGAAACAGTTTTGACACTAATGATATTATGATGATGGCTATGGATTGTGATAATGGTGCTTTTTATATAGGAAAAAATGGTAGTTGGATTTCAGATGGTACAGACACAGGCGATCCAACTTCTGCTGGTTCTAAAACAGGAGCATTTTTAACATGGACACCAGCAAACAAAACTGGTCAGACATTTGCTACAAGAGATTTTGATGATGGTGTATTACTTTGGAATTTTGGTAATCCAACATACGCTAATTCATCAAGTGTTGCAGATGCAAATGGGTACGGAGCATTTGAGTACACTTTGCCAACGGGATATTATGCTTTGTGTACGAAAAACTTGGCAGAATATGGATAGGAATTAATTATGGCTTTTACAACGATAGACAATCCAGAATTATATTTTCAAACAAAATTGGTAATTGGCAATGGTGGAACACAAGCTATTACTTTAGATGGCTCAGAAGATATGTCGCCCAACATAGTCTGGACGAAACAGCGCAGTGGAACTGCGAATCATCTTTGTTATGATACTGCTAGGGGGGTTGGTCGTTATTTATATCCAAATTTAAATAATGCGCAAGGTGGAAATGGTACAGATTCTGGTCTTTCAGCATTTAGTACAGATGGTTTTACATTAACAAGTGGAGATGATGCCAATGCTTCAGGACAAACAGGAGTAGCTTGGTGTTGGAACGAATCTGCAAGTGCTGGAATTGATGTAGTTTCATGGACAGGAAACGCAACTAACAGAACAATATCGCATAGTCTTTCTCCTTTAGTTCCTCGAATGATGATAATTAAAAACGCAGATACAACAGATAACTGGTTTGTGTATCATCAAAGTATGGGAAATAATACTTATATGCACCTAGAAACTGTTAATGCTGGTTTATCTCCATCTACAAATCAATTTCAAGCAACAACTCCCACATCATCTGTTTTTTCTATTGGTACAGCAGATGGCGTAAATAAAAATACTAGCACCATAGTTTGTTATTGCTTTGCACCTGTTCAGGGCTTTAGTAAATTCGGAAATTATCGTGGGAATTCTGCTAATGACGGATCTTATGTATGGACTGGATTCAAGCCAGCGTATGTTATGATTAAAGCATATGCAAATGATTCTGGATCAAATAATTGGTTTATAGCAGATAACAAAAGGCACTCGGTTACTCCACCATCAGGTCAAAAAAATTTTAATACTGTTGATAGACAATTATATGCAAACTTAAATAATGCAGATGATACTAATGCAGAAATAGATTTTTTATCCAATGGCTTTAAATTTCGTAGAGATGGTGGCGATACTAATTATTCTGGTAGGGACTTTGCGTACGCCGCATTTGCAGAAGCGCCATTTGTAAATAGTTCTGGAGTTCCTGGCAACGCTGGATAGGTTTATCTTCTTATAAATTTTCTATATACAAAAATGATGAAAATCATTTTAACATTATTTTTATGTTCTTTTACAAATGGACAATGTTTACAACCATTTCAATATCCTAAAACATTTGATAATTATTATGATTGTTTAAATACTGGTTATATAGAATCATTAAAAAAATCTGAACAGATTGGAAAAGAACAAGTAAACAAAGATGGAATCTATATTAGATTTGCTTGTACTGAACAAAAAGCAAAGCGCGTATAAGTTGTCTTATTTAATTTTTTATGATAGAAAAAAAAGCAATGAAAACAACTAAAATTTTAGTTATTGGGGATGCACACGATGGACCCACTATTCCCAAAAGTAGATTTTTATGGATGGGCAAACATATCAAAAAAACTAAACCTGATTATGTAATACAGATAGGCGATTTTTTAAGTTTAGATAGTTGTTGTTGGCATATTGATAACGCAACTATGCAAGCAAGAAGAAACAAAGGAACATTTTTAGACGATATAGGTTCTTTTGATAGTGCTTTATATGAATTAAACAAAGGTATCGGTAGTTATAAAGTCAAAAAACATTGTACTCTTGGAAACCACGAAAACAGATTATGGAAATGGGAAGACAAAAATCCTGAATATTATAATATGGGAAAAGATAAGTTATTAAAAACTTTAAAGAAGTATGGTTGGACTGCAAGTGAATATGGGGAATTCTATTTTATAGATGGAGTAGGGTTCACGCATGTACCTTTCAACACTATGGGAAGGGAATTTGGTGGTGTTAGTGTTGAGCGTAATATTGGACAACATAGTATTTTTGATGTTGTGTTTGGCCATACTCATAAATTTAATGATGTAAGATGTGCTAAAATAGGTAAATCAAATTATATCAGAGTAGTAAATGTTGGTTGTGCTTTACCTCAACATCATGTAGAAAATTATGCGAAATTATCAACTACTGGTTGGTTTTGGGGATTGTGCGAACTGGTTATTTTTGATAACCATATCCAAGATGTACGAACAATATCAATGACAACACTAGAGGATATGTATGGATGAAGATTTAAAAGCAAGAATAAAAAAACACGAGGGTTTCAGAGATGTTATATATAAAGATTCTCTCGGATTTGCGACTATTGGATATGGACACCTTGTTCTTCCTACTGATGATTTTGTAGAGGGGCAACAATATTCAAAAGAAATTTTAGATGCAGTATTTGATAAAGACTTTCAGAACGCATCAAATAACGCAAACAAATTAATAGGAGATATTCCTTTAGTATATCAGGCAAAAGAAGTTATATGCGAAATGGTTTTCCAATTAGGAATTGGAGGAGTATCTAAATTTAAAAAAATGTGGGAAGCTTTAGAGAAAGGCGATTATACAGAAGCCTCTTTTCAGATGATGGATTCTAGATGGGCAAAACAAACACCATCAAGAGCAGAATCACTTTCTAAAATTATGAGAGCTTGTAGATTATAATGTGGTTATCAGCACTTAAATTAGCATTTCAAACTGGAAGTAAAATATATACCAAGCGCCAAGAAACAAAAGTTTTGATGGCAGACGCAGAAAGATTACAGGCCGAGAAAATGGCAAAAGGAGAATTGGCATATACTCAACAAATAACACAGGCACAAAAAGGAGATTGGAAGGACGAATTTTGCCTCATTCTCATCTCAATTCCTCTACTATTGTTAGCTTGGTCTGTCTTCAGCGACGACCCAGACATTCAACAAAAGATAGATATATTTTTTGAGAAGTTTGAGAACTTACCTCTATTTTATAAAGGACTTGTAGTGGGTTCTTTTAGTACAATACTTGGAGTTCGTGGTGTATCAGCATTTAAAAAAAAATAGGATAAGATTGAGAAGATTACTTCGTTGGTTAGGATTTTTTCTAGCTTTAATATCTGTCATAATATTAACAAGTTTTAAAGAATTACAATCTTTAGGTTGGTTTATATCAGCTTGTTCTTGTACGATATGGGCATACGATTCTTATAAGTCTAGACATACTCCTCGTTTTTTTATGGAATGTTTATATACTGCTTGTGCTTTATGGGGCGTTTATAATTGGATGAGTTAGACTCCCCTCGTTTCCCTCTCGGTTTTATAGAGGGGAATCTTCATGAACCATGCATGGTTTTATACTCTATCATCATATAATCTAACAATCAATATTTCCACAACTCCGAATAGTAAACCGAGGAAGCCTCGTACTTGTCGTGAGCTCTAGATTTAAGGGGTATCAGAGTACCAACTATGCCTCTAATCGTAGTGTGCGTTGAGATATGGAGCTGTATCGTTCATGAAACAGCTGTCATAAGGACAAATATCCAAAATATCAAAAAATAAGCATTTACAGGGGTTTCCTGTAAAATAGCCCAAATTACCCTTATTCCTAGATGTTTTTTAATGATTGCAACTCCGAGTGGATAAACTATAAATATGGAATGTTTAACTTAAATAATAAGGAGAAAAAAATGAAAAAACTAGACAGAACATTCGGAGTTGAAATTGAGTTCGGTTTAAACCAAGATACTTATGGAAATTTCAAAGACGAATTTGAAATGAGAACTGGAGAGAAAGTAAATGTAACAAGTGCTTACAATACTTCAGTTTCAAACACTCATTGGACTTTAGCTACTGATTCATCAGTTTCAGTTGATGGATATATTGGTAGAGAATTAAAAAGTCCTCCAATCAAATTATCAGAAATTGATAGACTTAAAAAAGTTTATGAATTTTTAAATGAGGTTGGAAAAGTAAACAGAACTTGTGGTCAACATGTTCACATTGATGCAAACGATTTAACATTTAAGCAACAGAAAAAAGTTTTAATTGCTTATTTAGTTAATGAAGATGTAATTGATATGATGCATCCAATTTCAAGAAGATTTGGAAGAGGAGTTGGTTCTCAATATTGTGGTTCAGGTCATGGAAGACATGAAGTAACAAGTGAAACATCGCCTCAATTTGACAGAAGTGGAAATGTTTCTATTCAATTTCAAAGATTACAAAATCACTACAAGTCAGTTGTAATTAATGAGTGTATCAAGAAAATTAAGAAAGCAAGAAGTGTTAGAAGATTACAAGCAAATGGATTTGCTGAAAAATATTCTAATGTTCAATTAGTTGAAAGATTTGGAACAATAGAATTTAGACAACATGCTGGTACTCTTGAATATTCTAAAATTGCTAACTGGATTATATTCTTGAACAACTTTGTAATTGGATATGGATTTGGTCCTGCGATTGCAATGAAAGATGAAACTAGAGATAATGGTCGTGATAGATTATTTTTCAGAAAAGTTTCTCAACTTGAAAAATCTACTAAAGCAAGAGTTAAAAAATATGGTGGATTTGATATTCCTAATTCAGATAAAAGTTATGAATTTTTGAAAGGTAGAATATCTCACTTTGTTAGAAACTTAACTGGAGATTCTAATTATGAGAAAGCATTAAGAATGGTTCTTGAACAAAGAGGAGTAACATTCAGATTGGGAGGTACTAATGAAAGCAGATAGTAAATTGATTAGTTACTTACAAAGACATCCTAAAATATACTTTGCGTATGGTTCAAATTTAAACCTTACGCAAATGAAAGTAAGGTGTCCTGATTCTAAATTAATTAAGATTTGTACTTTAGAAGATTACAAATTAGTATTTAGAGGTGTCGCTGATGTTGAATACTGTAAAGGCGATAAAGTTTGGGGTGCATTATTTCAAGTTGGTTATAAAGATATTTTAAACCTAGATGCTTATGAGGGTTATCCTAATCTTTATACCAAAGAATATATGCCAACTAAATATGGCGATGGGTTCTTTTACATTATGAATAATCAACATGATGTGAAACCACCATCGGAATATTATTACGACACTATTAAAAAAGGATACAAACAATGTAAGTTGCCCTCTATCAAACCATTAACATCTTCATTGAGAGCAAGTAAAAAAGAGAGAAATACAAATGAAGTTGATTGTGGTGCGAAGTGGGGAATAAATGTTCGTAAGAAATATTTTGTTGATGAATATGGACAATACATAATGGATGATACAAATGAGTAATACAGAATTCCCAATGGGAATAGTCAGAAAGGCGAGAAAGTTAAACATAAAAGACACTAGAGGTACTCGTAACTTTGGCTCCTTAAAAACACCTACCTCTAGTGTCGCTAAAAATGGAGGAAACATGAACCTATGGAAATCAATGCCTCGTTATGAACAAAAAATTATGAAGATAATTTCGCCTAAATTGGTGGAAGTATCTAAAAAAGTGGATGTTCATTTAGGGGCATTAGCAATAGAAAGACCTCATTTAGAAAAAGATATATCTAAATTTGTAAAACTATCTGTTTTATTTGGGGAGAATGTGCCTTTGATTTTAACTAAAGAAATGGAGGTTAAATGAATAAGGCATTTTTAGTTATCTTATTATTAATGACATCTGCTTGTGGTATCACAAAACATTGGGAACCATTGGTAGATTTAAAGGGAAGTTTAAGTGGCGAGAACTTTCAAGAAGATAAGATAATGTGTAGAGCCATAATAAAAGATGAAACATCTGCTTTATATGGTGCATGGTTTGATAAAGAACTTATGCAAAACTGTATGAATGGCAGAGGTTATTCAATATTGAACAAATGGTAAAGGAGGAAAACATGGCGTTCAAAGCAATAAAGATAAAAGTTACTGGAGAGGAAACAGAAATTAGTCAAGAAAAAGACTATGAGTTTTCTGATTATGAAAGAGAGTTGGGTGCAGTTGAAACTCTTAATAATTTTCCAGCAATTTATAATGGGAAAACTGCAATGATAATGACTACTAAACTTAATGACGATAAGTCAGTACCCATTAATGACAAAGCAAGTGGTTATTATCAAAAGTTTTTGGATATGCCAGAAACTAAATTAATAAAGGATAACATCCCTAATTTTAGAGAACTAAAAATATCTTCTGCCTCAATGAGAGGATTATATGTTCGTGGGGATTGTATCTTAGTCTTACAAAGTGGAGGTACTAATGCTTAAAGGCGATATAAGTGGAAAACTAGCTTGTATGTATGATGATTGTAGAGAATCATTAAACAAACTACTAGAAGATAAAAAAGAACAGAATGTTTCATGGGTTCAAGGGGATAATGGTAAAAGGTATTTTACTGTTCCAACACTTGTGAAACAACTGCGAGAACATTTTGGTTTTGAATTAACTTTGAAATCAAAAAAAATAAATGACATGGGCGATTATGTTCATGTTGAATATGGCTTATACTTTGGCGATACAGAACTATCGTGTGGTACAAGTCAAAAACCAAGAAACCTAACTGCTGGAGATTTGGTAGGCACTAATGCAATAGAGTGTGCTGAAACTGCTGCAATAGGTAGAACCCTTAAATTCTTTTTCGGTGTGAATAGTGATGTAGCAAACGATGAAGAAATTAAGTACAGTAAGGGAATAAATAATAAACTTACTGTGATTGAAACGCTTGAGAAAAGGAGGGAAAATGTCAATGTACCAAGCAAAAACTAAAGATAAAAAATCAGAAGCCATCCAATATGGACCAAAGACACCAGCGAGGTTATCGTTGCGTAGGTCAAAGTTTTGGAAACCTGAAAAGAAAAACGATGGTACTGATAAGAACGCAAAGTTTTATGGATATGTTACCGATAAGGATGGTACTTTATATAAACTTTCAGTTTGGGATAATGAGGAAAATTCTGTACTTGATAAAGTGTTTGCCTCAAATCAAAACTATCCCATAACATTGAGTGGTTCGTTAGAATGTATGTTTGTGAAGTGTGAGGGTAAAAAACCTGATCAGGTTTCTGTACCTCAACCATCACAAGATAGCGATCCATTTACTGACGACAAATTTTAGAAAGGAGGTATCATGAACCATAAACAACTAAAATCAGTCGTTAAAACACTTGAGAAAATGGGTGTTAAACTAAAACCGACACAAGTTGTTGATTTAACTTTGAAACATATTGACAGTCCTACTGTTGATACGATTAAAGTTAAACGACCAGTCGGCAGACCGAAAGGAAGTGTTACTCCAAAAGCATCTAATACTGTATCACTTCCTGATAAGAAACCTCATGTCATAAAAAAGCATGAGGATTCTGACAATCCTACAAAGCATGTTTTAGCCAAAATGGTTAAGGAGCCAATAGATGACTATGACAAAATTGTGTTCACTTACTTGATGGATTGTAAACACAACATATCTGAAAGAGGTTTAGCAATGAAATTAAATCTGACAGGAGATGACATCAGATTAACTGCTACTCTTTATAAAGGTATGAATAGAAAAATTGTAAATAGGGAAAAACTGAGAGGAACTTACTTGTACTTTACAGTTGCAAAAAACTTACCTATATTACAAACAATTATAGGAGGACAATAATATGGCTACCATTAAAACAAGGATAAATGGTAAACTTGAAACTGGTAAAAGTTTTGTCAGTATCATTGGTAGACTTTTGAAACGACCTTTGCACAAAGAAAAGGACAAGAGTGTAAAGATGGTTGATGTTCAAAAGTGGTTATTGAAAAAAAAGGTATAAACTAACTGGGGGCAGAAATGCCCCCTTAAAAAAAAAGGTTAAAAGATGGATGGACTAAAAAAATATAATATAGAAAGATTATCATATTCAACTCTTTCTAGTTTTAGGGAACGACAAGACTTGTGGTTCTTACAAAAAATTTGTGGGTATAAATTTCCCTCTAACCCAGCAATGAAAAGAGGCAATTATGTTGAGGAGGGAATACATGCCTATTTATCTGAAAAAGGAAATATAGATGAGGTATGTGATGTTACTACTCAATTATTTCAATCTCATTGTGAAAAATATGAATACGATATTGAAAAAACTCAAAAAGAAATTCCCAATATTGCTAGAGGTATAAAAGAGGGTGTCAAAAAACTTACACCATTTGGGAAACCAATTTCATATCAAAAACAAATAGATATTGAATTATTAGGTGTTACCATCAGAGGGTACACAGACTTCGAGTTTTTAAATGAACAAACTGGAGAACTGTTTTTTATTGACTTAAAAACTAGTAGTCAATTAAAGAAAAGAGTTACATTTAACCATAACTGTCAAACTAGCATATATAATAGGGCAACTAATACACCTCAAAAGGTTTTATATGTCCGAACAAGTGCTAATCCTGATAGCATATTGTTAGATGCAGAAAATGATTCTAAATATATAGAATATCTAGAAAGGCAGATTAAAG
>VTLG01003642.1_pt1 | contig 19588 bp, 51 predicted proteins | sample 4694571 | NCBI WGS metagenome assembly VTLG01 (sample SAMN12604809, study PRJNA352737) | marine metagenome | biome: ENVO:00000447; feature: ENVO:00000209|ENVO:00000569|ENVO:01000036; material: ENVO:00002151; isolation source: viral sequences binned using virsorter ...
TTTTTTCTTCAAGCGATTTAATAATATCTCCATATACGGATCCTTCGATATTTGCAATCCAATCGCACTCAAATTCTTGTTTATATTTTGCCTCTCCCATTTGGGATTTGGCAGCATCGAGTTCTTCTTGGTCGATAATTTTAGTCTCGCTGGCTTTAGCCGTATAAGCTAACCACTTATCATCTGATAAAGCGTGCTGGTATAAATCATAAAAAATATTACTCATACCCGCTGGCGTACCTATGAAATAACAAAACCCCTTCCTATCGGAAAGTGCGGGTCTTATTATTTCATTCCATAATCTTGGATCTACTTGAGCCACCTCATCGATACAAACTCCGTCAAGGAATAATCCCCTTAAACTATCTGGCTGTTCAGAAGATAACAAAGTGATACGGCTGCCATTCGGCATATCGCATCTTAATTCTGTTTCATGAAACTTAACTCCCGGTATGCCACCCGCAAACATTTTCATATAATCCCAGGCTATGCTTTTAGCCTGTTTGTAAGTTGGTGCTATATAGGCAAACCTAGGATTTTTCATTTTATGGGTGAGTGCAGCTCTTATTAAGTGATTAATAATCGCTACACTTTTCCCAAATCTTCTATGACAAGATAATACAGCGAACCTATACTGATCCAAGTTTTTATGTAACTCCGCTTGTAGCGGTCTTGGGGTATAGGGGATCTGTACTCTCATTTTATATTATTAGCAAAATTACTATTAAAGCTGCAACACCGATCATTACTTTTTTGTGATCTCTCCAATAATGTTTAGCTTCATGAATAATTATATTTATATCCATCTTTCCCTCCTTATTAGTGAATGGTTGGCAAATCAAATAATTCTTTAATTGATTTATATTGAATGCCGCTATTCTTCATAAGTCTTTTACAAAATCTATTGGCGTGATCTTGGCTTTCAAATCCGTTTAAGTGAATAATTAAACCCCCCGTATCTTCTGCGTGAAAAACCATGGCGGTAATTAAACTATCTGTATATTTATCTTTTAAATCCATTGTAAAGCTTATGTGTGTGTTTGTGTGTGAAACTCCCGAGTATTATATATTCTTAAAAAATGCGGATTGTTTTTCGGGTGTACCCCACCTTTGTTCTTTTGAAATCTACACTTTTATATGCAAATAACCTTCCGATAATTAATTGTTATCGGATTAGTATCAATAATCTTTAATTATCGTTAGTAATAATTTGAATGTGAACTCCATAATGCGTGTGCGAGGAGCGTGGAACTGCCATCCAAAAACCAACTTCCTTAACTAATCCTATCTTCTGTATCTATATCTGTTCCAGAACTTTCTCTTATTCTCTTTAAACATTACTTGTTCATCTTGTTTCCTTCTGAGCAGATGTGCTTGTTCCAGGTAACACTTTAGTAGGTACACTTGATACTTGATCCACAATCGTTTCAACTTTTTTAATATCTGCATTAGGCTCTCCCCAACTAATAATCAGATGATTATCTATTTTTTGTTCAACTTGGCTTTTATCGCCAAAAGTATTGCTTGCTAATTTTGTCGCCAACCATCTTATGTGGCTCCACTTTTCTCTTAAAAAATGTGTCTCTTGCGGTGTCTTTGGGATTTGCATATCTTCTGCAATTTTATCCAACAAAGTCCAGACACCGGTCTGCCTCGCTGCCATTATTTTTTTTTGTAATTTATCATCGCCTCTACATTTTTTGTAAATTGATGAAACACTTGGCATTGTTTTGTCTTTGCAAATTGTACTGAGAGGTTCCCCTAACTCAAGTCTTTCGCATATTTTTTCGATTTGATCCATTCGTATAATTCTGTATCGCTTTTATTTTTAAATTTCTCTAAATTTCTTATTGCCTTAATTCTGCCTTCAATGGATTTTGGTCCGGTGCTGGCTCCTCCATGAAATTTGCAACGATATTTTTTTGAAGTCTTTTGATAATATCCTTTGCACTTACATTGCTTAGTAAATTTAGATCCTCGGGTAAAACTTTCGCATTGGATCTTATGTAAGGGTCGACCAGGCATAGAAATATTAAGCCTATCTTTCCTAATAGATTATCTTGTCAATCTTGTCTACTAAAGATTTTTCAAGATTAAATTCAAGACTTAAAAGAGCTGCAAGGTATCGTCTCTTAATGGTAACTCGATGAACACCAAATTGCTTAGCAAGTGCAACCCAGGAATAACGCATAGCTTTTGCCCAGATTAATCTGCGATCCTCAATTTTTTCAATCTTAGCAAGTAAATCAATAGCAAGCTCCCAACAAGCAATCTGTCTGGGGTTAGCTCTTAATTTCATTGGTTTTTTAGCATAATAACCTACATCCTTTGGATCGTAACTCATTTCCAGCAAATCAAACATTCTGGGAGCTTTAGGTTTTAAAGCATTCAACCCTGGCATCATACGTTCAGCTCTCCCAGCCTCACTAAAAATTTCAATAATTTTATGAGAGATTAAACGCATTAGGCTGCCTTCTCTGCGGCAGCTTTAAACTTTTTTTTTCGGGGATCCTCATCTTTCTCCACAATATTTTTCCACTTATGCTTGCGTATTCTTTCCCCTTTCTTATTCTCATATTCGACCCAATGATCTATTGTTCCAACTAATTTATATTTTTCCCCTTCATATTCGAATGTTGGATTATAAGAAGGATTTGCAACCCCCTGTCTTGAGAACTTCCTATTATAGAACTTATTAACATTATACTTATATCTATTATTATTAGTTAGATAAGATGGTTTTATTAATAAGTCTCTGTGAGAGTTCTCTGTGGTCTCTAGGAGAGACTTCACTCGTTTCTTAATAGTTTCTTGTAATATCTTCTGTCGGGTTAATAGATAATCATTGGTAGAGGCTCTGCGTTTAACTGTAATAAGCCGGAGCTTGGCAAGGTGTTTAATGCTCCTTTGAATAGCAGATCTTGAGATCCCAGTTCGCTTTTTAATGGTGGCAAATCTGGGGTAGCATTTCCCATCCTTCACATTCATAAAAGACACTAAAGCAAAATAAACCATCTTATCCGCCATGGATAATCGTTTATCCGCCAGGATATTAAGATCTCCTACAAAGTATAAGCTCATTTATTCTCTCTTTCTTTTTTATTAACTAAAGATTGTTTGTAAGATGCTTTAAGTTCTTCTTGTTCTTTTTGTCCATAGACTTCTTCGTTCTTCCATTTTTTATAACCTTTAATCCATTCATTAGGATCTCTTTGAGAGATGCGTTTATTTAAAGCCCAGGAACTAACCTTAGATCCATATTTTTCAATTAATCCTAAAATCCAATCCCTCATAAACTTCCTCCCACCAACATATAAAGCGATAAAAATACAAAAAAAGATAAGCTACAAAAGATGATAAAAAATATTTTATCCATTAAGCTACATCCTTTTTAGTACAGATTAAATTGTGCCGATCCTGGAGCAGCTCCATCGCTTGCACCCAAGTTTCGGGATTAGTAAAAACATTTTCCTTATATTTTTCTGGAGTAAGCTGCTTAATTCTAAAAGCTATAACTTCCCTTTTATCATTAACCTTATAAAAAATTAAAAAACTCGGTAACCCCGCCAATTTGGCTAGTTTCTCAGTTGTGGTAGTGGCTTTCCAGGTTTGGTTTACATCAAACGTAGTCTCTGCCAGATACAAAGGAGCTTTACATTTTAAACAAATCCCGCAGCTGTCGATGTCAATGTAACCAAGCTTATTATCCAGGCTCCTGTGCCATTCAGAATAAGGATCTCCTTTATCAAAGTAATTATTTCTTGCCATCTATCCTTATGTAATTATTTTCCATATCATCAATTTGTTTTGCGAGCTTTTTATTATCAGCTTTAACTTCATCTAATTCTTTTCTAAGTTCCCCATTGAGTTCTTTGTGAGATTTATTAATGACATCCCAATTAGAATTTTCCTCTGCTAATCTATCTCGGTCATCCTTTAATCTTTCATTTTCTAATTGATAAGCTTTCATTTCTGGAGAGTTATTTCCAACCGCTTTAATGAGAGACAATTCATTTTCTGCAAATTGCCGCCTTTTTTTCTCATCCCTCCACATATCCAATAATTTATTGTAATCATCTTCGGCTCCTAATCCTTTTTCAATTTTTTTTAATTCTTTATCTAAAAAATCAGACACGACAAACAAGCATTGGTTCTCCCAAATACTCCTCCTTCAAAAGATCATTAGATGGATGATTATAATCACAACACCCCGCACTTAAATAATCGGGATATTGATTAACGTATCTCATTAAAGTTTCACAAAAGATAATCCAATCCATTTCGTAAGGATCTGCGGTTTCGGCAATTACTAAATCTTCCCAAATAATAAAAACATAAAAAATAAATAAAACAAAAATTAATATTTTAAATCTCATTTAATTTCCTTTATATCTATAACCCAGGATCTCGGGATGGTTTCGATAGTTCCGATTTCCAATTCCCCTTCTTCGTAACTCCAGGAGGAGAAGGTTTGGATTTTGGTTCTTGTTTTATTAAAGAGTTTACCCACCGAATGACACTTAGAGGGTTCGAGCCGTTTTCCTCTAGGTACTGGCATCCACTCAGAGTTAGAAACCCAATCAAAACAAGTAATGTGAACCAACGGGTAGTCATCTATAGTTCCTTTAAGTTTTTGTTTAGCCATAAAAATCAGCGGGTTTGACTTTACCTTTGGTTTTTTCTTTTATCATTTTCATATTGGATTTGCCAGGCATTCTCTCTCCTGTGGTCCATCTAAAAACTGTACTTGCGGCTTTTATTCCAAAAAGTTTTGCTAATTGTTGATGTGATAATCCTTCTTTTTTTTGAAATTCTTTTAAAGTCATAATGGGATTTGTTGTAAAGATTATTGTCAGATTGTCAAAGTAGAACTACTATAAATTTGTGAACAAAGGTGTATAATTGGGATAAAAATACCACTTTTTTATAGTATTTCTTAGGTTGTAAAATACAACTTCTGGTTATGAGTTCACATTTTGTTTGCATAAAAATCATAAATAAGTATTAAATTGTTCCATTGATTTGTTTTATGGAATTAAAAGAAAATATTATCGATAAAGAATTAACAGATTGGATCCAATCCATTAAACCCCTTCCAGAGTGGGTTAAACTTTATAAATTAAATCACCATAGTCCATCCCAAATTAATGCCGCAGATGATATGTGGGGATATAAATATTTATATCTTACCCAGGAAGAAAGAAGAAATTTACCTGTTAATTCTAAGATGCACTCTGGCGTTTGCATTGGAGATATGGGTCAATATGAAATTGGTAATTATATTTGGAAGTTTGTTAAAGGAAAAGGTTTAGTTAAAACAGAAATTCCAAAAACTAAAAAAATATTTGAAAAAGTTTTAGATAAGTTTGATGCTTATCAACCTAGCACCGATGAAGATAAATTATCCCACCAGGAAAATAAAAAGGGTTTAGCTCTTACTTTTAAACAATTAAAACTAGCTTTTAAAGAAATAGGATTAAAGGATCCTGTTGAATGTGAAAGATCCGTTAGTTTGGAGCTTCCTGGCTGTCAATTACCGGTAATAGGAAGGGTAGATTTTGAAGATAAAAAGAATTTTATTGAATTAAAAACAAAATGGTACAAAAAAAATAGACCCAGAAAAGATGGTACTCAAACTTTCTCGGTTCCTAAAATTGATGAAGGTTATATGGGATGGAACGAACATATTTTACAGGTGGCTTTTTATTATTTAGCAACAGGTAAGAAACCCCATCTTTTAGTTGTTAGTCCAGAAAATTATAATATTTTTACTCCAGATAATTGCGAAGATCTCCAACCAAAAAATCTAAAAAATTTAATTAATAAAATGAGGGTAGTGTGCAAGCGTAGAGAAGAAATTATGGAACGTCATGTGGGTAAAACGACTTGGGTTGAAGATATATTTCCAGATTTCGGTCATTTCTTTTGGAAGGGAATGGGAGATCATTTAACTAATGCTATGAGATTGTGGGGTCAATTATGAAATCAGATAGATCCGTACTTTGGCACGCCTACCATACAATCTTAGTCATAGAACTAGGTTTGTTATTAATAATAGAATTTGTGGAGTTCTTATGGATGATATAAAAAATCCAAATGTCATTAATTTACAGCTCGCATTATTAAAAAAGAAAGAGCTAAAGGAATTAGTTGAAAACAAAAAAAAGAGTAAATCTTTTTTCAAAATAGCAATCATTTCTTTCTTTCTCATTGCTATAACCTCCCTTGTTATAGGTATTTCAACTAATAAAGATAGCCAGAAGTTTAGTTCAATACAGCAGCATAAGTATTACCTTTCTAAACCCTGGCTATCGGAAAGGAGCTATGGGTAAAGTGGTAAATTTTCCACAGACTTTAGAAAAGCATTTGGCTAAATTAAGAACCAATGGCGGGATCTATGAATTTAAAAAAGGTAAGTTTGCGATCCTTCATAAAGAAGTAGAACGCCTGGCTAATGATTATGGAATAGAAACCGAAGTAGAATTAAAATATTGTGATTTACCTAAAGGTTGTGCGGTGGTTAAAGCTACAGCAAGATACCAGGGTAATAAATTTACAAGCCTAGGAGAAGCCTCTCCATTAAATAATGAATTTCCCTACCCGATTGCAGTTGCTGAAAAGAGAGCTGCGGATCGAGTTATTCTTAAAGCTCTTAATATTCATGGAGATTTATATTCTCAATCTGAAATCCCTCCTCAACAAAGAAATGAGAACCAGGGAATTAAATTAGAACACTCAGAAATTATTTTAGAAAGAATTAAGAACTCAAGTCATCAAGCAAATTTAGAGCAGCTTCAAAGAGAGAATAAAGATTATCTCTTACAGCTTGCTAAACAAAATTCTACAAAAGCTAAAGAAATTATGACAGCTTTTGAGAATAAAAAGCAGCAATTAATAGGAGGAAAAAAATAAAATGGCTGACTATCAAAAACCAAAGGATCCGAATTGGGTTTGTACTTTTTCATTAAGGAAAAATCCAGACAAGGATCCTGTTAGAAAACCAGAAACTAAAAACAGACCCGACTTTGTTTTAGTTAATAGTGATAAGAAAAATAAAAAAGGAGACTTTTTTAAGAAGAATTTTACTATTAATGGTTCCTGGTGTGAGGGATCTGGATATATCCAGGAAGATAAATCTCTCAAAATAACGATTAAGAAAACGGGTACTACTGGAGCTGCACCGCAGCAAGAGAGTGGTACTGATTTCTTTTAAAGGGGAAAACATGAAATATGGTTTAACGAAACAACAATTAAAATTATTTAATTATATTAAATCATATATGAAGAAAAAACCTATCGCACCTTCTTACGAAGAAATGAAGGTTGCGGTGGGTTTGAAATCCAAGTCTGGCATTGGAGCTATATTACAACAATTAGAAGATAGAAAATGGATAAAAAAATTAACGGGAAAACATCGCAGTATCCAAATCAACCGATAACTTTATCTCCCGATCCGAATACAAATACTTTAGTTAGTAAGATCCTGGATCGAGATAAAGAAGGGATGGATAAGTTCGGGTTGACAATGCGGCAAAAAATGTTAAAAAATCCTAACGATTGTAAAATTTGGTTAAATGATGCTTTAGAAGAAACTATAGATCTATCAAGATATTTAATAGAGGCAATCTTATCCTATCAATATTTAGCAGAAGAAAATAAAAAATTAAAAAAAGAAATTAAGGAATTAAAAGAGCATAACAGGATGTTATATGACCATCCCTAAAGCTTTTTTAAAAACTTGGAACGGAGAATGTTCTTATCAAGCGATAGAATGTTTTAGTTCCATTGACGCAGCTGCCAAGAAGGTAGTGCCAAGTTCAGCTGCGAAAATCATAGTGGATGAAAAGAGCATCCGCTACCAACACAGCACCATAAAGGAGGTTGTTAATAATGATGACACACTACCAACACCTGGAGACAAAAATCCAGGCAAAGGAAAAGGAGAGAAAAAAGTTGAACGCCAAGATAACAAAACTTCTAAAAAATGAAGTGGTTAGTCCAAGCATTGCTGCTCTCTCTAAACAAAGTCATTCAACTTTAATTGAAGTATTACAGTTGAAAGACCAACAATACATATATAACCAAACATAATTGGTTATTGATAATCATTCTTAATAAACTACTTCATTGTAGTATATACCCTCCTTACGCCTAATAAAAGTTGACTAATTGGCAATGTAATATTTAATTAATTTTATGTATTGACATTCTGGCAATAATGTTCATATTAATAATATATGAACAAATCTTATAAAAGATACGAGTTCAAAACTTTCCAGGGTCTTGAAAAGTTCTTCATCAAAAAGATCCTCCCTCAAAAAAATATCAGCACCAAAGTTATTGGTAAAGTTCTCTTGGTCTGGAAAAAGAAAAAAGGAAAGGCTGCTTAATGCAAAAAAAAGAAACATTAACACTAACAATTAATAATAAAAAAGTTGCAGTAGATCATTCTTGGGATGTTACTACTGGAAGATCTTTGGATAAGCAAACAACTGGCTTAAAAGATTTAACTACTTTTTTAAAAGAAGAAATTGAAAAGAATAAAACAGATGGTTTTATTCCTTATAACAATTTTGAAAGTTCAATACATTGGAAAATAAAGGAGGCTGCTTAATGGCAAAACTATTTTATATCAAGTGCGATGATTTTATCTGTGATGTTACAGATACTTACCTGGCTGCACTAAATTTAAAAAAAGAATACGAACTTGATGATCCAGTTGGAAAATACAAAATCCAATATACTCAAGGAACTACTGAGATCCTGGTTACTAAGTTTAACCAGGAAAGAATGAAGAAGTTTTTAAATCTAACAAAGGAGGCTGCGTAATGGCAACATTAAATAAAAGAGAAATAAAAAAACTTGCTAAGTTAGGGAAAGGAATATTGGCAAGTTTAAGTTGCGATGTTAATGGAATGGGTATTCCTTGTAGAACCGATAGATTTGCTGCTGCGGATCTGATGGTTAAATATCTTAAAATCCATTTTGAACCAGGGGTTTTAACTAAACATTTTAAATCAAAAAAAAGGAGGCTGCTTAAATGTCATACTTAACAAAAATTGCACTTTGTAAAATTAAAAATGCAAAAGATAAATTAGTTCCCGTGTTTAATGCAAGGGATCTAATTAAAGCAAGAGCTGGATCTCACAATTCTAATTATATTCATAATCCTCAAGAGGCTGCGGATGTTGAATGGGAAGATTTGGCAGTTCAAAGACAGAAAATTTTAGGAAATAATTTTACTGTCAATCTAAAAAAATTCGGAGTTTGTAAAAGCTCTGGATTAAACCTTTATAAAATAATGGAAAAACCAGTTAAGAGATTTAAGAAATTGGTTTTTTATGTTCCCCAGGTTAGAGGAAAAACTAGAGGATCTAAAAGCAAATATAAAAATGCTGAATATCTTGGCGGTTATGTTTTAGATCAAAATAAAAAATACGTTAAACTAAAGGAGGCTGCTTAATGATTAAATATGTAGTTGCATTATCTAATGGAAAAAAACAAAAGATAGTGAATAGAAGAAGAACAATTAGAGATTATAATTTTATACATTTTCAAATTGATAATCTTAATAAATATAATGGAAAAGTACCCAAAGTATCAATTCATTATCACGGAAAAAAACCAGATGGTTTACCTAATGGTGGTTATGTTACTTGTGGTGCTGAAAGATGTTATGTGTCTAAAACATTTCAATTAATTCCAGCAATAGACGCAAAAGTAATATCTATTTTATTTTCAGCTTTTCCAAAAGAGATACTTCCAATCTTGAAAGATAAATTTAAAATAAAGGAGGCTGCGTGAAAACTATAAAAGACTACTCGCCAAAAAGATTACCTAAAGTTGGAGATAAAATGATAACTCCAATGGGTAAAATAAAAACAATTACTTTGTTTGATATGCTTGCTGCTCTTGGAGGTTCTAATTTACCTAAAGAAGTAGATAGAAAAACCTGGAATAAATTTGATAGATTTTTTCACGGGTTTATAACTGCTGCTAGATTGCAAAAAAGTTCCAGCGGTAGAAAAACTTTAAAGGATCTAAACATTGAAGTTGGTACGGGTCCAATGAATATGGATGCAATCATTAAAAATCACAAACAATTAAATAAGGAGGCTGCGTAATGGATAGTAAATTATGCTTAGTATCTACCAGCGGAGATATGTCAAAAAGAGGAATGGGAGATAAGAATACTGTTTATCTTTTTAATAGAAAATATAGAAAATCTGTGGATGCTTTTTTAAAAGCTCAACAGAATTTTAATTTATATTCTTATAATAAGAATTTTCCCAATTCTAAAAATAAATATATTTATACTAAATATTCAAAAACTTTTTTAAGATTAAAGGATTTGGATATTTTTAAATCTAAATATGATTTTAGAACGGGATGGGAAATATCATTTTTTAATAAAGATGAATTAAAAGAATATGAACCATATAATGTTTATAACTTAAAGGAGGCTGCGTAATGGAATATGTTTATGGTGCAAAAGATTTTGACACAGCTGTTGAAATCGGAAACTACCCTTGGGGATTTAGATTAAGAACCAAGGTAAGATATTGGATTGAGACTACTAATAGAGGAGACAGATTTGTGAAGTGTACTCTTAATCCTAAAACTAACCAATGGTGCAAACCAAAAAAATCAACTTACGATGCGGTTATGGTTATGACTAAAAAAGTTGAGGATGATAAAACTTTTATTAAATATATTAGTATAAGTGTTGGTTGGTCTAATCCCACTCAAGTTGCTCATTTTGAACACGATATAGATAGAACTCAATTATCAAATAAGCAGCTTAAAAAAATCTGTGAATGTAAAGCTGTTAATGAAACAAATAAATTGCTCAAAGGCAAAATTGAGTTTGTTAATACTACTGCCTGGAGTAAAGAAAAAAAAGAGGCTCATCAAGCAAAACAAGATGAGATAAATAAAGCGTTAAATATCTATACCAATAGAATGTATGGATCTTGTTTAATAAAAAATAACTTAGGAGGTAAATAATGGATGAAAAAACATTGTTAAAAATGACACCTAAAAGAAGATCAAGAAATGCCACTACAAAAAAGTTTGGTATGTTTGGTTTGTCTTTAGGCGAAAAGAATTACAATAGACTAGATGCTTATTGTAAAAAACACAATCTATATAAAGCCACTTTGGTTAGAGCTTTGGTAGTGGAATATTTAGATAAAAATGAAAAGGAGAAAAAAAATGGAAACTAATTTTAATTTACATATTGGAAAGAAAATTAAATTTAGAAGATTGGAACTTGGTTTAACCCAAACGAAAGTGGCGTTAGCAATTCAAGTTACTTTCCAACAAATACAAAAATATGAAAAGGGAACCAACGGAGTTAGTGCATTAAGATTATTGCAGCTAGCAAATTTTTTAAAAGTTCCAGTTACATATTTTTATGAGGGATATGATGAATATCCTAACCCAACACCTACAGCTCCAGCAGCGATTGTAAAAGATGAGATTAAAGATATAATAGAAAAAGCTGTTAAAGAGGAGATTATATCGTGAACTCAATAGATAAATTAGCCATAAGCTTTATTAGCAATGGATTGAAATATTCTGTGAGTAAAGCCGAGGAGGTTTATAAAAAGATTAAGCCTAAAATAAATCTGCAAAAAATCACGATCCGGGATCTATTAAGCAAAGCTAAGGATGCCGCATAATATGGTGTTTAAACCCCCATACAAGCACAGAGACACGCAAAAGTATAATTTAAGGGAGATTGCCAAGCAAACTCTCTTAAATATACTGAGCGTTAAAGGTGTGATTTATACTTATTATAGAAACAAGCAGCTCAAAGAGAACCAAAGGAAAAAACTAAATGGATAAAAAAATAATACAAGAATATTTAGAAAGATTTTTTAAAAAAAATAATTTTAAGTATAAAAAACATCATATCTTTGTACTACCTTTAAAAGAAGATGTGGATTTGCCTAAAATTTTTAAAGATACGGATACTGGATTTTTAATTTTATTTAAAACATCAGAACATAAACCATTAAGATATACGCATTTACCACAAAAACAGATAGACGATCATTATAATAATAAAAAAATAGATAAATCTGTTGATGCGGTTATTAATTATTTAATGAAAGATACTTTAAATTAAACAGATAATGGATGAGCAGCCAATGAGTTATCTTTTATTTAAGCTTAATAAAGAAATGAATTATCAAGATACCTTTGAAAAGGATGAAAAAGTTAAGAAAGAATATAATGAATATCTTAAAGGTATAGAGGGGAGGAATAGTAGTGAACAAGTAAAAAAAAAGGCGGGGAATTAATCCCCGCCTCTATCTAAAACTTTTATCTAAAGATCTTTGATCGTCATCATCTTTCATACATTGATAATGACCCTTTGTCTTATCAGCAAAAGCTACAAAGCTCTCATCACTTGTCATAGATTTAGAGCAATACCTACAATTCCCAACAAATAAAATTCTACCTATTGGTTTCTTCCAGAGTTTTTTATTCGGCATCCTAAAAATTTATTAATCATCGTCATCTTCCTTGGGTCTTATCTTCCCAAAAGTAATTTTGTAATTGAACTTAACGCTATCCTCCATCTTGGAGCCAGTTGCTAAGGGTTTTCCAGATACGCCTATGGAATGCCTAGTGTTCTCGCAACTTGTTAAAAACAAGCTCAAGAATAAAAGTATTATTGTATATCTCATCATTCATTCTCTACCTTATTTTTCTTCTTCTTTTTCTTTTTATCTAATTTCTTAATATTTCTTTTTACAAAATTAGTATTCTTCTTAATCTGTTTAGATAAAACTTCTTGTCCCTGTTGAAGTTTAATGACAGCCTCTTTCATATTCCAGGTTTCTTTAAGGTTCCAACCAACAAGCGCAATGAGAGCGGCTAAAGCTAAACCAACTATTTTATCTTTAAGATCCATTATCTTTTTTTCTTTTTATTTTTCTTATTTTTTTTCTTGTTTTTTTTCTTCTTATTCTTACCCATTTTCCCCTCCATTTCCTTAGCAAATTATTCTAATATTAATTTTTTAATTGTTATTGAGCCATCTATATTTTTCTCAAGCTCTGCTTTAGACTTGATACACTTATAAGTAACAGTATCAGATTGCTGTCTCTCAGCCTCACGCTTATGCTTAAGGCAAATACTGAGGCTGTCTTGTATTCTTGCCTCTTTAATCTCATTGTTCATTAAAAGCAATAAAGCAAATACTACACTTTCCATTTAATTATATGAATACCCCGTTGACGGAGTATCTCCTTTCTCTAAAATTTTAAATAAATCCTTATGCTGCTGCATAATCTCCTCATCTTTATCCAGCATAACTGCCATCTTATCTTCTAATTTTTCTACTTGTCTTTCTAGTTTATCAACCTTATCTACTTGAACCGCCTGGTTTGTTGATAAAGAAAATGTTTGGGTTAATACCCAACCAGATACCGCCAACATAATTCCAATAAGAAGAGTTATAATTTTATCCATCATTGGTGGCTACCATTATCTCTTACTTTATCTTTAAGCTTTTCCACCTGGTCTCTTAAAAATTCTATATCCTTAACAGCTCTATCTAGGTTGACAGTATTATTTTTCATCTCTTGCATTTTTAATTCCATATCCTCTTGAGCTTTCGTTATCATTTCCAAGAGGAGGTACTGCTCTTGATCGACAATTTTTTGATCCGACTTACTAATTAAGTCTTGTTCCATCAACTGTCTGCTTGTCTCCAGGCTAACTAACCTGGCTGTGATCTCGGTATAGGCAAAAATTCCAAAAGCCACGGCAGCCAATAATGCGATTAGATTTCTAACAGGTAAACTTATATTTGTATTATCGTTAATTTTCATCTGCCTTGTTTTTTATATTTTTTATATGAACGCTTCTCGTCTTTGTTCATTCGTTTCTTATGTCTGCCAATCTTAGGCTTAGTTCGTTTAACGTAAGTATTTACGCCAAACATATTCTTCTTCTTAGCCATTAGAACAGAGCTTTTTTAATCTTTTCTATAAAGCTTGGTTTTTGTTTTTCGTGCTTATGGCAACAAACATATTTAGCAGCAATCTGTTTATGATCTAAATTATTTTCTTCTTCTTTTTTCTTACTTCTTGAATCTATTTTATTGGGTCTAACCTTATCGACTAATACATAACGATAGACATAGTTATCGCATCTCACACCTTCAAATTGGAAGTGCAAGGTTTCTGGAGGATCTTGATATTGTCCACCAAAACATTGCGGGTCAAAATCTGATTTAGTTATTGTCATTATTTTTTTCCACCTCTAAATATCTGTGTACCCTTTATGCCAAAAACGCTAGCCACGACAAGGATCCATAAATTTGTGAACCATTTCGGAAGGTTGGAAAAATACTCAAAAAAGATCTCTATCTTCCTCATCGCCTCCGGATCCTCTGTCCACACCGACCAAGCCAGCACAATTATCGGGAGTGTTAAAATCGCAAGTACGATCTCATCCTTGTAGTCGTTTTGCCGAGCTTCTAAAAGTTTGCCTTGGTAATTTTCTTCCCCTCGAGCCATTTTTTCTGCGTGCATTAATTGTGCATCAGACATAGCCATTTTTGTTTTTTGTCTATTTGAATAAATCTTTGCTCCCGCTTGGAGAGCTATTTTTGCTAATCCGAACCAAGCCATATTATTTTGCATACCTATCTGTTGATAAACCCATAATAGGTTTATATTCTGTTTTACCTGTCTCTGAATTTTTAATAGCCATTAAATATTCTTTTCTATTTGCATTCACTTCTGAACCATTGTAACTGCAATGGATCCATCCACTATTGGGTTCTCCAGGTGTATAATATTCAAGGATAAGCTGATCGAACATAAGGTTCTCTTTAATCCAATCGCTAACCTCATTATTAGGCACACCAAAGATTTCAAAATCTGCTGCCATTCCTTTGCAATGCTGAGACTTGCTAGAGCTACCTATCTTTTGAGAAAGAATTTCATTACGATAACCAGATGAAATAGTAACCACTTGATTAAAGTGATCTCTCACAGGCTGTAATACTCTTTCACAAAGAAGTCTTAAATTCTCTACCTCTCCCTCAGAAGGATTATTATCTAATCCCATTCTTTCGGCAGTTTGACTTTTTGTTAATTCAGCTAAACTAAAATTTTTAGATAACTTCATAATTATTTTTTTGGATCAAAATTGAGAATTTTAACTCCGAGCTTTCTTTGTTCATCGGTTCTCCCTCTGGATATTTTGCTTCCATTCGATCTGAAATTCTGAGTTTTAACGTCATAAGTTCTGATCTTTCCCGTCTTAGTATTTAAAGTTAATATATCTATGGGTCCAGTACCGCCAACGGGAACGAATACTATTAAGTCTGGATCCTTAGCAAATTTTGCTTGTGCTAACAATTCATTACTTAAACCAGTAGATGCTGTTTTCCTACTTCGTGAAGAAGTAAAAGATTGAGCCAAGCAAACCTCCAAGTAGTATTATAATTGCAGCAGCTCCCTTACCTCTTGACATATCGTCTTTGAGACTTCTTATATCTTTTCTCATTTCATCTATTGCTTTAAATAAAGTTTTCATACGCTCTTGGCATACCTTTTCATGGTATGAAATTTTAATTGCATTCACTTCTTCAGCAGATGAAAATTTTTTTTTCTTTCTCTTAAGCATCTGTTTTAGGTTCCTTAACTTCTGCACAAACAAACTTTACAAAAGTTTGATATTTATTAATTTCTTTTCTTCCTATTTCTTTTAATTTCTTTTGACTTTCTTCATAACCCGCCATCATGCAATCATAATGATTGCTATATGATCCTGGCATTGGATGTGGTGGTAGGCACTCTTGATAGAGAGCTGAACACATAATCATCGCAAGCACTAATTTCATAGTGTGGCTCTCCCTTATTAGGTTGTGTTTTTAATTTATGGTTTAGTTGGGAAAGTAGCGTTATTTACTTTTTCTAAAGTATCTTTACCACTTGGAAGATCTCTTAATTCTTGACGATATGTTTTCATATCATCAGACATAGTTACATCTGATAAAGCATAAAAGTCAGTTTCAGCTAAAAGTCTATTTCTTTTAGATCTTAGATCTGCAATAGCTCTATCGTATGCACCATTGTTCCAAGATGTTTCTTCAGCATCCCGTGCAGCTTCTTCTGCTGCCGTGAAAGGCACTACGTTTCCGTTTATTAAATGATGTCTTGCCATATTTTCTCCTTATTAATTAATTCCGTATAAACAAATATCTCCAGCGTCTATATTTCCACTAGATACTTTAAAATCTATTGCTGTTATTGCAGAAGTAGTATTAAAAAATCCAGCTACATAATAAACTCCATTAGCATCAGCCTGTCTATTACCTGTCGTCATACCAATAAAATGTTTTACATACGTTGTGTCAGATGGTGCGTATAAATGTAAATATCCCGCACAACTCTCATCATTTACATTTCCAATACCATTAAAAAGTCTTTGATAACCTGTACTGTTTGCTAAATCTCCGCCTGTTGAGTATGCAAAAGCATTTGAGCCACTTTCGCTATTTTCAGCAGTAAAGAATGTTGTTGTTTTTGCTATATCATAACTATGTGATGACGTGTCATCTGATCCATTAAATGTAAACATGACATCATCTGTTGCTGCGTGAATATTATTAAATGTAAATAAGTATTCTTTATAAGTTCCATCAAGAACTACATCAGAACTACCATTAACAAACGCTACATTTGCAGATGAAGAAGCAGTTACTTTTTTAATAAATGTATAAGTGCCTAAACTAGAAATACTACCAAAGGTACTTACCGATCTTACTCCTCTATTATTTAATTTAACTAAAGCCATTAACTATCCTTTAATCCATAGAGTTTGATTGTTCCTGCATCTATGTTTCCGCTATCAAATTTAAAACGTACTCTTGTTAAAGCAGTTGTGGTATTTACATATCCGCCAGTAAAATGTTCTCTTGTATAATCATCTTGACGATAAACATTAGTATTTGCAGCAAAATGTTTGACAAAAGTTGTATTTGATGGAGCAAATATTAACATAGAGCCACTAACACACTCGTCATTTCCATTTCCTACTAATTGACCAATAGGTTGAAAAGATGTTCCTTGTTCTTGGTCGTTAGCAGAAGCATATCCCGCTTCAGTTGCACTATCATTTTCACTATGTTGTGAAATAAAATCAGTAGAAGTGATTGTTTGATTATAACTTGTATTTGTTCCTGTATCTACTTGAAATGTCCATTTCACATTATCAGTTGCTGGGTGCATATTAATAAAACTAAATTTATAAATCGGATATGTTCCATCAAAAACCACATCTGATGTTCCATTAAGAAAATCAATAGTTGCACTTGAAGATGCAGTTTGAGATTTAATTAAAACCATTGCACCAGTTGCTAAAGTTCCAGCAGTTGTAATAGCTGATATAGAATTATTATTATATTTAACTAATGCCATATAATTTTATAACTCCTGCGTCTATGTTTCCGCTATCCATTTTAAATTGAACAGCATTTACTGCTGATGTCGTGTTTCCATAACCCGCAGTATAATTTTCTTCTGTATAATCACTAGCTTCCGCTATATTTCCTCTTGATATAAAATGCTTCACGAACACAGTTGAAGATGGTGCATATAAATATAAATATCCACTTGCACTTTCATAATTTTCAATTCCAATATTTTGAAATAAATCTTGAAAGCCAGTTGCTTGTGCTAAATCACTTGAAGCGTGGTAAGTGAAAGCTGGAGTTCCACTATCATCTTCTTTGTGATATACCGATACACGACTTGTTGTTTTTGTAACATTATAATTTGAGCCACCATCTACACTCATATTAAAACTAAATTCAGTTTCGTGAACAGATGGATGAATATTATAAAATGTAAAACAATACACATCATAGGTACTATCCAAACCCGATGTAAAACTTATTGTAGAACTTGATGAAGCAGTTTGTGTAGAAAGTAAAGTCCAAGCACCACCACTAATTGCTGATGGCATAGCTGTAATCCCAGTCATTGATTGGTTATTGGCTACTTTGATTGCCATTGATTAAGCTCCTGTTAATGCTTTTATTTCATCATCGTCTAAACCCAAGTCTTTGAGTTTTTGTTTTCCTGATGCTTTGTTTGCATCTATTGTTGCTTTAGCATCTTTTTCAGCTTGTATAGCCGCTTGTGCAGTTGCTTGTGCTGTTTCGTGTGCAGTCTGTTCTTCTGCTGTTAATTCAACACTTATTCCATTTGATACTTTTGTTCCCATAATTTTCCTATGATTTATTTAATCCGTAAAGATAAAAATCTCCACTTGTTATATTTCCAGATGAAGCATAAAATTTAATTTTACTCAATGCGGCTTGACCAGAAAAATAACCACCAGCACCAAAATATTCTAAAACCTCTCCATCTTGGTTACTAACTGCTCCGTGTGTGCTAATCATTTTCCAGTTGTCAGTTGCTAAAGGATCCCAAATAACAATTTCATAATTTGCATTTTCTCCAGTTGCATTTCCTGTGCTATCTCTAGTTAGTTTTATAAAACTATCACTATCGGAACCTACTGCATTAACAGAACCACTATAAGTAGCTTGTGCCGCCGCATATTTATAATTTGAAGTTACATAACCTGCACCAACATCAACTTGTAAATAATGATGTGCACTATCAGTTGCAGAATGAACATTGTAAGCAAATAGTTTATAAATATCGTAAGTGCTAGTAATTTGTGAAGTTGTCCATTCTAAATAAGATGAATCACTTGCAGTTTGTGCTTGAATAAAAGTCCAAGCTCCACCAGCGGCTGCTTCAAAAGCTGGAGGTGATCCTGCTCCTGTTGATGTTAAAACTTGTCCGTCTGATCCTGGTCCAACAGCAGTTGGATTTCCAGAAGCATCATAAGTAATAATTTGACCATCTGTTCCAGCAGCCATCTTGGCTAATGTTACACTATCGTCTGAAGGAATACCGATGTCTAAAACATTACCAAGTAAGATCACAAAATCTATAACATCGCCAGTTGCTAGGTTTGATGCAAAGGTAAGTGTTGAACCTGATACTGTAAAGGAAGTAACAGGTGCTTGTAAAATTCCATTAAGTGAAACCAACATATGATTTGCACTTTCAGGAACTACATTTGTAGAACTAACTTGTAGTGTGTATGCTGCTTGTCCATTGACAACTGTAATAGCATCACACTTTTGAAAGTTTCCTACTATTGGTTCTTTTCCTATATACATAAATTATTCCTTTGGATATTTATCCTTTGTTGTTTTAATTGTAGCTTTCCAACCATCTATTCCATTGTGATAAATATCATCTAGCTGATCTTCAATAGCTGGATATTCTGCTTTTCGTTTTCTTTGATATTCTTTTGCATCATAGTCAGCTTGAAGTTCTACCATCTTTGCTTCTATATCTGCTTTTGCTATTGGAGTTGTTTCGTCATACCAAATAATATTATCTATAGTTCCAACTACTTGAAATCGTGCTTTAGGATTAATTGCTAAAATTGCTTCTGCTATCATTATGCTAATATCTCCATTAAAACTAAAGAACTTGCGGCATTACTATCTTGTACTCCGCCACCTCTAGTA
>VTLG01006224.1_pt1 | contig 19586 bp, 38 predicted proteins | sample 4694571 | NCBI WGS metagenome assembly VTLG01 (sample SAMN12604809, study PRJNA352737) | marine metagenome | biome: ENVO:00000447; feature: ENVO:00000209|ENVO:00000569|ENVO:01000036; material: ENVO:00002151; isolation source: viral sequences binned using virsorter ...
CTTGCTTGTAGTTTCTACGGATACTTAGTATCTGTCTGGACTGTTGTTCGACAGTTACAATATAGGGTAATGCTTCTTCTTCATCTTCAATTGTAAGATAACAGTGCTGTTCCAGAAGAATATACTGAGGATCATGATCAGAAGATGGAGACAATCCAAGAATAGTATCCATCTTCTCTGTGAAGGGCATGATGTTTGTTGAGGATGGGGTAGGAAGATCCACCTCCTGATAAACACCAGCCCTGATATCTCTTGCTATCTCAACAGGACTTCTGTAAATAACATGTGTGTAACGATCTGCATTTGCAAGATCAGTTGCATAATAGGAAACATAGAACTGATCTATGGGTATGAATTCTGAATGTGGTCTCTTGGTTGTAGCATCATAGTACAGCTTCTTGAAGGCAGATCCAATAAGTGGGAGATGAAAAAGCATTCTTTCAAATTCATCAAAGTATTCCGGCATCTGCTCTGTAAGCTGATAGTTCATGAAGTTCTGTACACGATTGGACTGTAACTCCTTCTCTGGAGTTGACTTGCCAAATATTCTGGTCTTGACGGGACCACTTGTGGGAAAGAGTTCGCCAGAAGCCTTGGACTGAAACTTGACTGCCGACTCTATAAGAAGAGGATGAACAGCCGTACACGCACCATCAAAGGGTTCAGTTCCCGGCTCAAGTTTAAGACCAAGAAGATCAAAGCCTCTTTCAAACATGGACTCCCAGTCTCCTCTGGAATCCTTGTCAGCTTCAAAGTTTTCTATAACATCACTGGCTATATCTGATAAATCACCCTCATCCAGTGTTTCTGAAAGATCACCATACCATTCTGCAATATCTTCCGAAGCTTCCATTTCTACATTCTCTTCTGAGAAATCCACTATGATTCCTCCATCGGAAGGATCTACCTCAAAAGTAGCTTCTGATGTACTCTCCATATCAGCCATAGGAACTACATTACTTACTTCTTCCGGCATTGTCTCAAAAGGATTTCTTTCGGTTGCCATTATACTGAACCCCTCCTACCATAAGACTGTTCTAAAATATCTGGTAAACCAGTCTGATCAACCTCATCACCATACATATCTTTTAATATTCTCTGATATTCAGGTGTTAAGTCCTGAAACCAGTTCTCTTCATCAGCTTCTTCTTCATTATCAAACAGATTTGTTATTAAAGCTTTATATTTAGTATCATCATCTTCTTCTGCTTTCTGTTCTGCTAGTGGGAAATCTTCTTCTGACATTGTATCTTCATCAAAAGAAGGCTGATCTACACCATGTACATCGGTACTCATTTCATCTGGGTCCATATGATCATATTCCGATCTGCTTTTACCTCCAAGCCAACCTGCTATTGTTTCAGTACCTAGTTGTGTTGGATCTTTTTCACCAGTAGCAAGTTCGCCAATAGATCTTCCTGTTGTTAAATGAGCCACTAGATTAGGAATAATACCAAAAGGAGTAACAGCCGCCACTTTATTTGCTAACAAAGAAAGAAAAGTATTTAACCACGATGTAGTTGTAGATTTGTTTAACGCTGATTGAGGATCATCCGGTGTTCCCATATAGGCTGTTGTGATTGGACCCATATTTAATGCCCAATCCATCGTACCTCCCATAGTTCCTTCTGCCTCATCTGCTGTCATGCCGCCTTCTGTACCTGATCCTACATCACTACTTGCGGCTGCGGCTGCTGATTCTGCTTCATCCCAATCCTGACCATAACCATCACCATAATAATAAGCGGGAATCCCATTAACCATTCTACCACTTCCGCCTAATCGTTGAAGAATATCACCCTCACCAGGAGTAATATAGGACAACTCATGAGGTTGACCCTTGATACTTATATTCTTTTCCAGAGAAGATAGGCCACCATCCATAGGTATTGCAATGTTGAAAGGACCAGCCTGTATTCTTACAGGATCTGGTTTTCTCTCAGACATTTCCATAGCTCTTTGAGCAGCCAATGAAAATAAACCTGCCATTTATTGTGTTCCCTTTTTAAATCGTGCTACTATTATAACATACTTTCAATGATTCCCCAAATCTTTACTAGACATTCCAGTATGTAGCTTTCTTTTTTCTTCCTTCATCTTCATATTCAGGATCGTCTGGATGTGTCAGATGCCATGAATCTTTAAGGTAATGTACCGCCATTGTGAGGGCATCCACCTGATCATCATGAGCCGCATTTGGAAACCTTATGAGTTCTTCTATGAGATCGTCAGCCCACTTCTTGCCCTTGGGTATCCACAGTCTGCCAGCTTCCATGATAGGTGTGGCTGCATAAACTCTGGATACCTTGTCACGATCAGGAAGATACTCCATGACCGGAAGGCCAGCCCTACGCATATCCTGTATGAGAGACTGTCCTGATGCCTTCTTCTCAATCATACACACATCAGGCTTGTGTTCCTTGTAAAGCTTCTGCGCCATACGTCTCAGTTCTGGATATTCAAACCTGCCCTTGATATTTCCCAGAAGAAGCAGATGTGGTGCATAATCTTCAAAGCCTTCTTCATTCTGGTTATAGAGATAGAATATACCCCATGTCTGTATAACACTATAATCAGCAGTAGATGCTGTAGAAAAGGCTGTATCGAATGTCTGTATTACAAATTCACAACCTGGGGGTTCAGGATCTTCCCAGTCCTGTATCCATTTCTTTTTTATGAGTCCACCCTCTTCAGGAGTAGGATCTTGCATATACAGGGCATTCCAGTACCTAGCTCCATTGGACGCCTTTATTTCATTCTCGTCTACCTTCAGTACACTCTCAGGCTTCCACTCAGGAAAGTAACTACTACCTACAGGGAGATCCAGTAGCTCCGAAGCTTCCTCGTCCAGCCATGCTGGTATACGTACAACATCCCAAGGTATTGTTTCATAATCTGGCATATTCTCCTGCTGCTTCAGAAGCCATCCACACAGATCATCATAATGATATCTGGTATTGATAATAACAATGGAACCACCAGGCATGATACGTGTTCTGAGTCCTGCTGGATACCACTCCTTTATGAAGCGTCTACCTGCACTTGAGATGGCGTCCTCTTCAGACATTGCATCATCCAGTATTGCTACGTGTGCGCCTCGTCCTGCAATCTGTGATCGGACACCAGCAGCATAGTAAGTTCCATTCTGGTTTGTCTTCCATTTGCCAGCAGCCCTGACATCACTTCTAAGGGAGACACCTCTGAAGATCTTCTGGAACTCTTCCATGTTAACTATATCTCTTACTGATCTACCGAAGTCACTAGCCAGTTGATCACTATGAGATATGGTTAACAGTTCATGTTCTGGGTTTCTCCCAATATACCATGCAGGAAACAGCTTGGAACAGATCATTGACTTGGAGGATCTTGGTGGTAGAAATACCATCAATCTTTTTATATCTCCTTCCTCGACCTGCTGAAGCTTATCGGATATAACCTCTATATGCCGACCCATCTTAAAGCCCGATACAAGACTGGGTGCCATCAAACGTATAAAAGAAAGGAAATCATCATTACAACTATTCTCTACCTCCTGATAGAGAAGATGCTGTAGATTCATATAAGACTCTATATAGTTATTCTGTAAATTTTCCATAGTACTATTATACACTATAATACCGGAATATACAAATAAAAAATAAAGTTATATATAATATAATATATATAATATATAATAGCACTAGAATTTTTCTATGATGACCGACCCTAAAATTTTGCTAAATATTCGTGGGGGGTATTTATATATATATGCAGGCACGCAGGATTTCGCCCCCACCCCCATGCATGTACGAGAAATCCCCAGAAATCTCCCGTTTTGAGTCCCATATTAGCTCTCTAGTAGAGTATCTTACGATACTAGAGAGCGTTATATGGAGTTTTTGTTATTGCAATCATCCTCTGGATGTATAAAATTCCAACTTATACTCTATCGAGTATCACCCAAAATCGAGCTAAATGCTTGTTATGCTTTGCATATCGGACATTTTGCAAGTCTCGTACACATCACACAACATGATGATACGCTATGAGCCTTGACAAGCCGATGACGATAACATAGATTAGCTCTCTAGTAGAGTATCTTACGATACTAGAGAGCGTTATCTATAAATTTAAATTGGAGAATTGTTATGACGGAATGGAGCTTTACATTTTTCACATACGATAAAAAGTTCTTAGAGTGTGGAGGCGATGAGCAAGTTATACTTGCCAATGGTAAAACTGAAGAGGATGCTTTCCTAAAGGCAGTTAAAGATTTGCCAAGCACAGGTGTGTGGGAATTGGCGGAGCCATTGTACTTATGTCCTTCCAACCAGCAGTTTACCAACTGGACAACCTAATAGATTAGCTCTCTAGTAGAGTATCTTACGATACTAGAGAGCGTTATCTATAAATTTAAATTGGAGAATTGTTATGACTACCATGATTGAAATTGTACAGAACTTGCAAACATCCTGTGATGAAATACTAGGTGAAAATGAACTTATGGTTCATGTTAGTGCTAGTTGTCCAGACTGTGTAGATGTATATACACCGAATGGCGAACACTACGTGACTCTTGACAAAGAGGAAGCACAATACGAAGGTATTGTCATAAACCTTAACCCCAAAGATTATTTTTAGGAGGGAATTATGCAAGTATTTTTATGGTTTGTTGCGCTATGTGGAGCGTTTCTTGCATGTAGCGGTCTAGCGATGGCCGATAGTATCGAATTGCATTGGTCTAGTTTTGAGTCTTGGTTTTGTTTTCTTTTAACTTGCATAGGTGTGCTAAGTTTTGGTGCAAGTTTACTTGGATTGTCAGAACTTAAACGGTGATTAATTAAGGAATAGATTAGCTCTCTAGTAGAGTATCTTACGATACTAGAGAGCGTTATCTATAATTTGGTAAGGGGGCCTACCGACCTGCAAGCGGTAGTGGACGGTGCTAGCCATGTGCCGAGGATTGAACCTTGCAATAATTGGATATAATATCCCCCCTTTACCAAATTATAGATGTATAAACAATGTGGAGGTACGATAAAATGAAATCTCAAGATGAAATTTTGGATCTTTATGTGGAAAACTTTTTTAAAGTTCTCAAAGAGGACGACCCTAAACTCTACATAAAAACCATGCGTCTGTGTAGAGCCGACAAAGGTGAGGCTATTTCCAAAATACTTTGGGAAGTAATCAGAGATGTTAGACATAGAGGATTAAGGAAATGACATGCTAGTAAAAGAAGCAAAAACCTTTGGTAATATTTCCACGGGAAATACCAAGATGCCGGGGACTACTTTCGCCATAGATGCTTTTGCCTGTATAACAGGTAGCAAACTGGCACAGATAGAGGGTACACCGTGCCACTCATGCTATGCCAGACGACTACAAAAGATACGGCCAAGCGTGGACAAGGGGTGGAAAGCAAACCTCTCCAAGTGGAAACAGAGTAAGCCTATAGATTGGGAGTTGGCCATGACTATGCAGATAGTCAGATATAATACGGACAACTACCATCGGTGGTTTGACTCTGGCGATTTACAATCGGTAGGAATGTTAAAAAGTATTGTCAATATTGCTTTGGCAACACCACAAATAAAGCATTGGCTACCTACACAGGAGCGACAAATAGTCGCAGACTACGAGAAGAATGGAGGTAAAATACCGGACAATTTAATAATACGTGTATCTGCATCTAAGTTAGACGCCCAGTCTGTACCTAATGCGGAACATTCAAGTACAGTATTTAAAGCGTTGAAACCATTGGGTAAAGTATGCGAAGCATCGACTAGAGGAAATAACTGTGGTCCATGCAGAGCATGTTGGGATAAGTCAGTACAGACTATATCATACCCAAAACACCGTTGATACATATTAGCTCTCTAGTAGAGTATCTTACGATACTAGAGAGCGTTATATGTTTAACTGCCAGAATAGGAGATTTGAAAATGGCAACCATGCAAACATTCGTAAGCGTTGGAAAGACTAAACAGTGGGTGGAAATATCCAAAGGCCGTGACGTATTCGCCAAGGCTAATGAGAAGGGACTACCCATAAGGGTACTGCATCCTAATGGTAATTTTAAAGTTATCAAGAACGGGGGTGCGTTGCCCAAGAGTGAGCCTACCACATCTACTGTTGTAAAACAGTAAACAGTGTGGTATAATACCCCAAGAGTTTCGATAGCTTCTCTTTAAAAAGCTATCACTTAACCTAGGAGAATATTATGCTAAAAATTAAATCGCTGAATGATAACACCAACGGATTTCGCTTCAAGGTATTCGGCATTACGGGATTGACTCGTAAGCGTGTGGAGGATCGTAGGTATGGTCTTACAAAAGGTGAGACTATGGTAGGAATACACGCAGGAAAGCGCTCTGTATATCTTGAACGGAAGAACCCCATTCGTGGTTTGTATAATTTCGTAGGCTAGTTTCCAAGAGTTTCGATAGCTTCTCTTTAAAAAGCTATCACTTAACTTAGGAGATAAGCACAAATGAGCAGACCAGCACACATAGACGCCCAGATGGAAGATATTTATCTTGAGTTTCTAGCTGAAGGCATGACTGAGAAGGAAGCAGAGGAAGCTATGCTTCAGAGGATGGAGGAACAGAACCATGATTAACTTTGTAGAGATAGAGCTAGGTGGTGATAGCTGGACAATATCGTGGGCAGGATCAAGAGAGGTGGTGTGTACAGGTGAAAAGTTTGGCAGGAGATATGCCAGCTATAACTATAGGGAACTTACACCATCAACTGCCTTTGATTCGGCAATGAACCAACTCTCATGGCTTAAAAAGGATTTTAAAAATGCTGACAAAGTATGAGTGGGAACAGAAACAGCACCTCTTCTATGATGTAATGCCGTCTTGGTGGTGGTCTGATCTCAACCGACATAAGGCATACAAGAATTATGTTGAGAAGGAGGGGAAATGGGAAGCAAAAAGAAAGGCAGGATGGGGAAGCACAACAATAGACATGGAATAAAAAGAAACCCACACGCAAAAATCTTGAATTCCAAACTCTTTTATGCCAAGGTATTACCTAACAAGAAGAAGGATGTAAAACCAGATGAGTGAATCATTTAAACAGAAGCAGGGCTTATCTGCTAAACTTATGGCGATGAAATGGTTTGTTGATAGAGAATACTACGTATTTGATGAGACAAATCAAGGCCCGATAGATTTCATAGCCGTAAATATGGACGGTGATGTACAATACATAGAATGTAAGATGATCTCAAGACGAAAGGATGGTTCGAAAATATCTAGGGTATGCTCAGAAAAACAGAACAGATTAAAATCAAAGGGTGTGCCCATACAAATAATGTACGTTGATGCGGAGACAAACGATGTGTATTTCAACACACAAAAGTCAAGCGACCCTATACTAGCTGTAGAGTAGAGTATCTTACGATACTATACAGCGTTGTATAGAATCATATTAGAGGAACGAGCATGAAAATATTTGACGAAGTTACTAAGAGACTGACTAATGAACTGAAGTTTCTGGATGAAGAGGGCAAAGATTCTCTATCGGTGGCTGAAGCTGCCTTGAAAGTTGCCATGATATACACAATAGCACATGCCCCCAATGCCATTCTAGGATTTCAATTGATATGTAAATGCCACCATGACGTAATAAATGTGGCGGCACATGAAACATTTCCCAAAGGAGAAGTAAAATGAACGTGGCCATACACCATGTAACCGATGTTACAATGTTGACCAGACACCACAAAGATTTCTTTTCTTGTGTAACTATTTCAGTTTCAACATCTGATGGTGACACCAACGAGATAAGTCTTTTCCTGCCATTTGGACAAACACTCTCCACAATCACAACCGGGACAGAAGAAAAGGAGTATGAGTAATGTATTTACCAGAATTTCGAGACGCAGAAGACGTTAGAAAGTTTCTAACCTATGGTGGGCAGCATGAGTGGTGTCGCCCTATGGTGGAGGAGTATATGGAACTAATCCATATCAACAATGATCCAATAGATTTAAATGAATTGAATGGTTGGATCGAAAATGAGATGAAAAGTTTAACCGAAGGTTATGAGGAGTGGAATGAAGATGAATTTATTTGATCACACAAAGCTGAACTTTGAAGTAGAAAAGTTTTCTCTGTACGAGCCAGCACTTCTACAGGGATCAGTCTTTACCGGCTTTCTTAGCTTGCCAAAAGATATTGGTGTAGGTCTACGCAGGAAGGACAATGGAAAGCCTCTGGCTATCGTGTCTGAAAAGTACGAGCCAGTACAGTACCTGGATGTGACCGTAGGTCTGGAGAAAGCCATCAGACAATCGGGTATAGACCTGACTGATGCTACATTCCAGTCTACTCTATACGGTGATGGCGAACAGATGGAACTGACTGCCCGTTTCCCTGCTCATGCCACCACTATAGACAATAAGAACGATGTTATAACACCTGAGTTTAAGTTCAGGACCAGTCACAACAGGACGTGGGCTAACAGTGGGATGATGGGCTTCTTCCGGTCTTCTTGCTACAACACATTAGTCAACGGTAACAAGCTGGCCTATGTCTATGGTAGGCACGGGAAGAACTTCTCAGTACCATCCTTTGCTGCAAAGATTAAGAACGCAGCAGAATTTATTTCTGGTGATGGTCTTAATGAGATGAAGGTGTGGTATAATAGTGGGGTTGAGCGAAGTGATGTAATCAAACTGTTCTCCAATACACTTGCAAAGCGTATGGATAATGTAACGAGAGCAACGGTACCCAACAAGGTTATGCTCTCCAACCTGATGAAAGTATTTGATGAAGAGAACAGACACTTGGAGGGTCACGGTAAGTATGAGAAGTATGCCACACGTACCAGAGGTAATCTCTGGACTGCTTATCAGGCAGCTACAAGCTGGTCTACCCACGTAAAGAAGAACAATACCAAGCCGTTACGTGAGGAGAAGGTGCGGAAGATGCTGGCCTCACCACACTGGAAGGAGTTGATTGCGGCATGAATAAATTATCATATAACATCTATGCTTATGAAGGTCTTGGTAATCTGCTTGAGTTTGCAGAGAGCCAAGGCTGGTCTGAACCAGTTAATTCAGTGGAAATCTGTGAGTGTGTTCTCCCGGTTGCAAATCCAATCTCTTGTCCCATTCACGGTAATTCGGAGGAGAGAATTGATGCAGCAGATTGCCTTGAAGCTGATGCAATAGATTACCTGACCGAGAAAGGTTGGGAGATTTCACTGGACATGGAATGAGTGTGGTCATGAAACAACTCCGGGATATTTTTCAATTCAATATCTCGGAGTACCACGCCTCGACATCTATGAAACGACCTAGAAGTGGAGACAACTAATGGACAGTATAATATGTAATGACTGTATAACTAAGCCTAAAGACAAAGATAAAAATAATGTTGTAACATTAGTTGGTGAATGTTATTGGGCATCTATAGTAGAACCTAATACTAAGTTTGAACCTAAAGGAGTATGGCAACTTGATTTACATCCTGACAAAGGTAGTGCAAAATTAATTAGAGAGCTTGGTTTGGATATAAAAAATCGAGGGACTGAAATGCTGGCTCCTCAAAGGTCCAATTTTCTTCTCTCAGATGGAGATTTTGTTAGGATTAAGAAGATGGTAATAGGTCGAAAGAAAGTTACATGCCCGTGTTGCGGGGAAGTTTCTATTAAAGAATATGAGAGAAGTCCTCCTACCGTTTGGGATGCACAAAACAATCCTTGGGATGGGAGATTGGTAGGTAATGGGAGTACGGTTATTGTTGATACTCAACTGGTTCACTGGAAGTACCAGAAAAAATCAGGCATAGCAGCCGATCTTTTATCTGTCAAAGTAATAGATTTAATTACCTATCCATAAAGGAATAAAAGTCAAATGACATATATAATTGTACAAGCACTACCTGAGTATGGCTTCGAAGGAGTAGACGCCATGATAAATGAGGAAGGTACAGCCGTTAAAACTTTCAAGACAAAAGAAGAAGCGGCCAGCTTCCTTTCTTCAGTGGGTATAAGTAAACTTGAGTTTGGATTCCCATACGACATAACAATACAAGGACTACACTAATGCAAAAGATAATGTTGATGGCGCTAATCTATTTAATCTTTTGTGGCATGGTAGCTACTGCAAGAGGCAGTGAACTTAACTGTCTGGTTGAAGCCATATATTATGAAGCAAGGTCCGAACCAGTGATAGCACAACTGTCGGTTGCAAATGTTGTACTTCAGAGAGTAAAAGATGACAGGTTTCCAGACACCATTTGTGGTGTTGTTCATCAGGGAATATACCGGAGAGGTCAGCCAGTAAGACATCAGTGTATGTTCTCCTATTGGTGTGATGGAAAGCCTGAGAGAATGAAAGAGATCCATGCTCTGAAGAAGTCTATCTCTGTAGCTGAGATGGCTATTAGTGGTGTCTCCGTTGAAGCTACGCTAGGCGCTACTCACTACCATGCGACCTACGTCAACCCCCATTGGAGACACGCTGAAAACTTCATGGAACTGGGGCAGGTAGGTAAACATATATTTTATCTTGACATGAGATACAAATAGGTGTATAATATATAACTTAATGGGAATTCATTATGAATGAACTGGAAATATTGAGAAAACAAGTTAAACAGTTAAGAAAAATAAACGAGAAACAGGCTGAAACTATTCAAAGATATATAAGAGAAATCCTGGAAGTAAAACAGGAAGTCCAAAACAAATCACAGTGGGTAGAATTGGATGATAAAGATATATAACTTTAATAAGTATGTACAAAAGAAAGAAGATCAAAACAGAATAGCTTATGGTTATTCCAAGGAACTTTGGAATCTGATGAAAGATCAGGGGTATAATGTTAATGATCCTAAAGATATAGATACTTTTTTTGAGGACTTAGAGGAAGAATAATGACTAAGAATTTATGGCAGAAGGAGAGGAGCGCAATATTCCGTGATCTCTTTCGACAGTATTCAGAAGAGGGCTACAATCCAAAGGAGTCTCGAAAGCTTGCCCGTCAAGAGGCGGATGAGATCATGCAGGACAAGGAAGACTTCGTAAAAAACATATGGTCTGATACTTTTGATGACCGTTAGGCTTATCAATCATATGGGCAGTGATCTTACTGTTGTCAATGCAGCAAGAGTATCCTTTGACAAGGAATCAGAATGGGAGGCCATACCTTTTGGTGGTGTGCTGGAAGGCAACCTGTCAGAGAAGGATGAGAAGCTGATAGGATATCTGGCAAAGCATAATCACTGGACACCATTCGGTCATTGCTTCGCACAATTCAGGATAGAAGCACCTGTATTTGTAGCAAGACAGTTAATGAAACATCAGGTTGGTCTGGTATGGAATGAGATAAGCAGGCGCTACGTAGATTACGATCCAGATTTCTGGACCCCACTGGTATGGCGGGGTAAGGCAGACAACAAAAAGCAGGGATCAAGTGAGGAACCTGTGGACAAACAGGAGAGTATGCAGCATGTCTATGCTGATGCAGTACGCCACGCAAGAGATGCCTATAACTTCCTGTTGAAATCTGGCGTGTGTCCAGAGCAGGCTCGTAGTGTACTGCCTCAGTCTATGAATACTGAATGGTACTGGTCTGGTTCTCTTGCTGCCTTTGCAAGGGTGTGTAAGTTAAGGATGAGTCCTGATGCCCAGAAAGAAACCAGAGATATAGTTACTGACATACATAATGAGATGAAAAATTTATTTGATGTATCATGGAGGGCTTTATGTGGAACCTGATGTTGAAGAAAGATTTTGGTAATGTTGTTATCAAGAGTTTTAAAACTCGTAGAGAAGCTGAAGAGGAAATCAAAAATAGAGAGCGCCTCACTCAGCATCTGGGAGCCAGCAGTAATAAAATTTATTCAGTCAAGAGAGGGAATGAAAATGGACGTACTCTTAGAAATCTATAGTAGTGGGGAGAGAGTGCAGCCTACCTTATCTTTTAAATCTGCGTGGAGAAAGATGGATAGAGTTGATAAAATAGAAACACTTGTATCAATGGAAAAGGAGATCATGGGTTATAGAAAAGAACTATGTAAAGAATTACTTGACATGAGCAAAGGAAAATGGTAAATGCCAGAGCATAAATCAAACAATAACTTTGTAAAGTATACTCCGTGTGAGAACTGTGGTTCAAGCGATGCCAAGGCATTGTACGATGACGGTCAAACACATTGTTATGCTTGTAATACCCACGGAAGAATAGATAAGAACACAGGAGAATTTATGAAGGCCGAACCAAAGGTTGTAAAAATGGAACAGATGACAAATCAAACCTTTACCTACTCAGCTATCACTGATCGCAGGATTAGCTTGGAAACGTGTAGAAAATACGGTGTTGGTATTAGCAGAAGCGGTACTGTAATAGACCATCATAAATATAAATATTATAATAGTTCAGGTGATCATGTAGCATCCAAGTTCAGGCGTACACAAGACAAAGCTTTCTGGTCTGAGGGTGATCTATCTAATTGTGTTCTGTTTGGACAGAATCTTTTCAATCAGGGTGGTAAGTTCATTACCATATGTGAGGGCGAACTGGATGCCATGAGTGCCTATGAACTGATGGGATCGAAGTGGCCTAGCATCTCTCTTAAGAATGGTGCGGCATCAGCCGTCAAGAATTGTAAGGACGCACTTGAATATCTTAACAAGTTTGAAACAATCGTACTGTCATTTGATAATGACAAGCCAGGACGTGTGGCCGCTGAGAAAGTAGCGAGATTGTTTGAGCCTAACAAGTGCAAGATAATGAATCTTGAATTAAAAGATGCCAATGAATATCTCAAGACAGGACAACGAGAGAAGTTCACTCAAGCTTGGTGGAATGCAAAGACGTATACGCCAGCAGGTATTATAAATCTTAAAGATCTTAAAGGAAGTTTGTTTGAAGAGGATTACAGCGAGACTTGTATGTATCCTTGGCCTCAGATGAATGAGAAAACCTATGGCATGAGGACAGGTGAACTTGTCTGCTTCACCAGTGGTGCTGGCATGGGCAAGTCAAGTGTCATGCGAGAACTAATGTATCATCTAATGCATAACACACAAGATAACATAGGTATCCTTGCGCTGGAGGAGAACACCAAGAATACGGCATGGAATATCATGTCGGTAGAGGCAGATGCTAGGTTATACATACGGGAGGTCCGAGAGAAGTATACCCCCAAACAGATAGAGGATTGGTTCGATGACACCGTAGGATCAGGAAGGTTCTTTGCCTTCGATCACTTTGGTTCTGTGGCGAATGATGAGATACTTGATCGTGTACGATACATGGCAAAGGCTCTTGATATTAAATGGGTGGTGCTTGACCATCTCAGCATCCTTGTCAGTGGACAGGAGGACAATGGCGATGAGCGTAAGTCCATTGATATTCTCATGACCAAGCTACGATCTCTGGTAGAAGAGACAGGCATAGGTCTGCTACTTGTATCACATCTCCGTAGGCCATCAGGTGACAGAGGGCATGAGGACGGTAGAGAAGTATCGCTCTCACATCTTAGAGGTTCAGCCAGTATCGCACATCTCTCTGATAGTGTCATAGCCTTGGAAAGAAACCAGCAAGCAGACGATGAAATAGAAGCCAACACAACTACAGTTAGGATATTAAAGAACAGGTACACTGGAGACACAGGAGTAGCTTGCTACCTGCACTACAATAAGGATACAGGCCGTATGACCCAGATCGACAACCCCTTTCTGGAGGATACTGACTGATGTCTTCCAATGAATGGTATAGTAAAAACAAAAATAATAAAGAGTTTATGGAGCATAGGAGAGAAATTAGAAGAAGAGCCATAGCAAGGAACCCAGATGTATATAAACAACACAGCAGAATGAATCACCTGAAAACTTTAGATATGGATCATGATAGATTCTTTAAAAGTAAAATTGAAAATATAAGAATAAGGGGCAGAAAAATAAATAAAGAGTGTGTTATTGATTGGTTATACTTAAAAGAAATTTTTCCACAAGATAAGAAATGTCCCATACTAGAGATACCTTTTAAAACAGGGGACCAGGGTGGAAGGTTTAATTCTCCAAGTATTGATCGCATTGATAATTCAAAGGGATATGAAAAAGGTAATGTAATTTGGGTATCAAGCTTAGCAAATTCTATTAAAACATCAGCAACCCCTAAACAAATTATTGCAGTAGGTAAATTTTATAAACAGTTGGAAGAGAAAAGTTTAACCCAATGATTGATAAAGACCACATAATTGCTAATCTAAGAGAGGTATTTGATCCTGAGATTAGTATAAATGTATATGATCTGGGGTTGATATACAATGTTGAAACCTGTACTGCTGAATATAGTGTAGATATTACACATACTCTTACGTCTGCTTTCTGTCCCTTTGCTGATGAAATTATTAGCAATATTCGCCAAGCAGGACTGGTTGATAATGTACGAATCGTTAATGTTATAACTACATTTGAACCACCGTTTACAGTTGATTCAGTACCAGAAGAAACAAGAGCTATGATGGGTTGGTAAAAGTTAATATACTTTAAATAACACAGGAGAAAAACTTACATGAATAACTTAGGTGTGACTAAAGCGTTTGATCAATCTGCTTACGATAGAGCAGATACAAAAGCAAAGAAGGCCATGATTGGATGGCTGAAGGAACAGGATCATTGTAACATTAAGAGTGATGAAACATATTCTTTTGATCTAATATCTGAGGTGGATGAAGGTCTACCCAGGCATCTCTATGAAGTGGAGATGAAGTCTCAGTGGAGAGGTGATTGGCCTCCATCTTGGCGAGAGATACGGATACCCTACAGAAAGTCAAGACTGCTAAAGAAATGGAAGGCTGATTGTCCTGATGACCTGCTTACCTTTGTAGTGTTCCGTGAGGACTGTCTAAAGGCATGGCACATAGACGGTGATACCGTTATGAACTCCGATGTGAGGGAGGTATCTAACCGTAGGATAAGAGAAGGCGAAAAGTTTTTCCATATAAACGTAGGTGATGCTTACTTAGTGGATATGAAACATGAAGGCAATAGTTGATATAGAAACAGACAAGCTTGATGCAACAAAGATACACTGCATTGTAGCACAGAACTATTATACAGGACAGGTATGGGAATGGGTTCAGGATTCTTGTTATAGATTTAAAGAATGGTCAAAGCAAGTAGACCAATTCATAATGCATAATGGACTTAGCTTTGATGCCCCTGTATTGAATAGACTTCTTGGTACCAACATAAAACCTAATCAGGTCAGAGATACCCTGATTGAATCACAACTATATAATCCCATACGTGATGGAGGTCACTCTCTTGAGTCTTGGGGTAAGAGATTGAGTTATAAGAAACTGGAGATAGATAGCTTTAATGAATACAGTCAAGACATGCTTCTCTATTGTGTGCGTGATGCGGAACTTACGAGGAAGCTTGCTTCTCAGCTTGAGGTGGAAGGCAAGAACTGGACAGACCAAGCATACAATTTAGAAAGAGATGTAAGAATTATTGTAGACAAGCAACAGGAGAATGGCTTTGCATTTAATATAATGGAGGGGCAGTTGCTCCTTGCCCGATTACAGGACGAGATGTATACGATGGAAGATTGGGCTGACCAGAACTTTCCTCCCAGAGAGATACAGTTAAAGACAAAGGTTAAAGAAGTTCCATTCAACATAGCAAGCCGCAAGCAGATAGCTGAACGCCTTATGGAGTTGGGGTGGAAACCTACAAAGTTCACAGATAAAAAGAATATTATTGTGAATGAGGAAGTCCTGTCCAAGATTAAGAATCTACCAGAAGCAGAGATGTTTAGCAGATACTTCCTTCTACAAAAGAGAACAGGTCTTCTCAAGTCTTGGATACATGAGTGTGATGAGAGTGAGCGTGTACATGGCAGGGTTCTTACCCTTCGTACTGTAACAGGTCGCATGGCCCATCATAGTCCCAACATGGCCCAGGTTCCGGCAGTCTATAGCCCCTATGGTAAGGAGTGTAGAAGTCTATGGACGGTATCCAATCCAGAGACACATCAGCTAGTAGGTACTGATGCTGCTGGTCTGGAACTACGTTGCCTTGCCCACTATATGAATGACCCAAAGTTTACTGATGAAGTTCTTACGGGTGATGTACACACAGCCAATCAGAAAGCAGCGGGACTAAAGACTAGAGATCAGGCAAAGACTTTCATCTATGCCTTTCTATATGGTGCTGGCCCTGCCAAGATAGGCAAGATCGTTGGCGGCTCTGCTGGATCAGGACAGATCCTTATTAAAAAGTTCCTCAAGAATATGCCAGCCTTGCGTGTCTTACGATCCAATATACAAGAAGCATCCAAACAGAAATGGTTGAAAGGATTGGATGGTAGACATCTACAGATAAGACATGAACATGCAGCACTGAATACTCTCTTGCAGGGAGCAGGGGCTATAGTGTGCAAGCAATGGCTGGTAGAGATGGACAAGAAGGTACGGAAGGCTGGACTGGATGCCAAGCTGGTAGCTTCAGTACATGATGAATATCAGTTTGAAGTAGCCAAGCCAGACATACAAAGGTTCAGTCAGATAACGAAAGATGCTATGTATAGAACACAGAAGGTATTGAATTTCAAGTGTGAACTGGACTCCGATTATAAAGTTGGAAATAATTGGGCAGAAACGCATTAAAGTAGTTGACATTCGCAGTTGGATGTGTTATAATAAGGGCGTTGTTTAGTTAGTAGTAGACGACAGGGGATGATCCCCACACATGGCCGTAATGGTGCGGTATTTTAAAGGAGAATAGAATAAATGAACGATCCTGTATATATTTCCGGTAAGTGTTATTGGGCATCTGTAATAGAACCTAATACTAAGTACGAACCTGCGTGGCAGATTGATATTAGTGTTGACGATGAGAACCGATCTGTTATTGAAGCGGCATCTATTCCTATAATGAATAATGAATCTGATCGTGGTAAGACCTATGATCGTGGAGATTTTATTAGAGCCAAACGTAAGGTTAGCCGTTCTGATGGGAGTATGCGTAACTCTCCTAGTGTTATTGATTCCCAGAATAATCCTTGGAATGGTAAGCTTATAGGAAATGGTAGTAGGGTAAATGTAAAAGCCTTTCCCTTTGATTGGGATTATGGTGGTAAAACTGGTAGGTCTGTTGATCTGGCAGCGGTTCAAGTGGTAGAGCTTATTGAGTATACCAGAGAACCTGTAGAAGATTTTACTCCTGTTGAGGGTGGTTATATTCAAGAAGAGAATATACCTTTTAACTAAACTTTAGGATTGCGTAAGTTAAGTTTTGATTCAGAAATAATCAACAGGAGTGGGGGAGTATTTTACTGGCGTTTGATACTCCCCCAAATTTACTATGAAACAGATTGAAACATTAGTAGAAGATATATATAATTTATTTACCCTTGATCCTATTGGTATGGATGAGGGGGAGGTAGATAAACACATAGATACTTTTGGAGAAATGTTGAAGGTTCACATAAAAGATTTCTTATATGAGAAACCAAAAGACAGAGGCAATCTTCGCCTGTCTGGAATAGGCAAGCCTGATAGACAGATATGGTATGATGTGAATAAACCTCTGGAGGACAATCAACTAAAGCCATCAACAAGAATTAAATTTCTATATGGTTATATACTGGAAGAACTGTTACTTCTCTGTGCCTCTGTAGCTGGGCATGAGGTGACAGAACAACAGAAGGAAGTGGTCTTGGGTGGAGTGAAGGGACACCAAGATTCCATGATAGATGGTGTTCTGGTCGATTGCAAGTCTGCCAGTGGACCCGGCTTTGATAAATTTAAATATCATAGAGTAGCTGAAGATGATCCATTCGGATACATAGCACAAATCTCTGCCTATGCCGAAGCAAATGGCGTTGACCGTGCTGCATTTTTAGCTATTAATAAATCAACTGGAGAAGTATGTTTATCTCCCGTACATAAAATGGAGATGATAAATGCTGAGAACAGGGTGGAACACCTTAAAGGACTTGTCAAGAACTCCACTGTACCTGACAGGTGCTATTCCGATTTACCTGATGGCAAGTCTGGTAACTATAAGCTTGGTGTCGGCTGCGTCTATTGTGGTCACAAGCGGGAGTGTTGGTCGGATGCTAACGATGGCATGGGCTTACGTGTGTTTAATTATGCAAAGGGTAGGAGATACCTTACAAGAGTATCGAAACAACCTGAAGTGGAGGAAGTAATTAACTGGTAATGCATTGGGAGTATAGTAAGGAACCCGACACTGTAAACAGCTTTGGGTTTGTCTACAGAATTACACACAAGAAAACAAAGAAGGCGTACATAGGATGTAAACAATATTTTATAACACGTAAAAAAAAGAAAGTCGAATCCAACTGGAGGGTTTATACCGGATCTAACAAACATCTTAACGAGGAGATCAAAAGATTGGGTCGTAAGCACTTCAGGTTTCAGATCATAGGGGAATATAAAAATAAAAGAAGTCTGAGATATTATGAATGCTATTTTCAAATGATCTACCATGTCTTGACCGCCAAGATGGAGGGAACGGATGAGCCTGCCTATTATAATAACTATGTAGGAGGTAAATTCTACAGGCCCGTTCAGGAACCTACAGATGATTGATCAAGAACTTGATACACTATATGATTCCACTGAAAAAGATCCATATAAAAGTCTTTATCTTGCTGTTATCTTGCAGGCTATTCTTGATATTACAAAGCCGGAAGATACTAAAGAAAGCACCCATATAAAACTGCAAAGAGATCAGGCCCATGCGTGGGTCTTCGCTTCGATAGGAGTGACCTGTGATAACTTTGAAGATACTTGTGCCTTGGCTGGAATAGAACCAGGGATGGTGAGAACATTTGCTTTAAACGTAATAAACTCAGGAGATGTAAATGAAGTCAGAAGAAAAATCACCTCTCTCTTGTGAAGATACAGGAGATCAGAACTCTCGTAAAAAACTGGGAACAGTTAATTACCACACGGCAAAGAGCGATGGATCATATGCTCTTGACTATCAGATAGGTGGGCATCACTACAAGACTTGTGGTATTCAGCCAGTAGAATATATCTTTCATAACAACCTTGACTATTTTGAAGGGAACGTAGTTAAATATATAACTCGCCATCGCAAGAAAGGAGAAGGGAGGAAGGACGTAGAGAAAGCTATACATTATGCACAGATGATACTCGAACTTTATTATAATAAATAGGGGAACAAAATGTTTAAATCAAATCGCAATCCACAGTTCCGTTCCAAATTCAGCGAAGATATATTCAATACCAAGTATTCTCATGAAGGGGCAGAAACATTTCACGAACTTGCGTGTACTCTGGTCAATGATGTGTGTCAGGATTATCTTTTGAAGGATGACAAGGATGAACTGATTGACCACATATCCAACCTGAGATTCATTCCGGGTGGTAGATATCTCTACTATGCAGGAAGGGAAAAGAAATTCTTTAATAACTGCTATCTCCTCAAGGCAGAAGCAGACACTAGAGAAGACTGGGCCAAGCTTTCATGGGAGTCCGAATCATGTCTCATGACTGGTGGTGGTATAGGTATAGACTATTCTGCATACAGGCAGGAAGGACAGACACTGAAGGGGACAGGGGGTATCAGTAGTGGTCCCA
>VTLG01007999.1_pt1 | contig 19586 bp, 29 predicted proteins | sample 4694571 | NCBI WGS metagenome assembly VTLG01 (sample SAMN12604809, study PRJNA352737) | marine metagenome | biome: ENVO:00000447; feature: ENVO:00000209|ENVO:00000569|ENVO:01000036; material: ENVO:00002151; isolation source: viral sequences binned using virsorter ...
GAAATAAAATGACTGCTCTGATTGACCCTAAAAAATATAGTGAGACAGTTGACCTATTGAGGTCATTTTTTTTGTCTAAAAATTTTTTAGAAGTCCATACTCAGAATAGACTGAGCATCCTTGCTGCCTGTGAAGATCCAGAAACAGTAGCAACCTACAATTATAATGGTCAAGTTTGGCCATTACCACAAACAGGACAAATGTGGTTGGAATATGAACTTCTTTCTAATCCTTCAGTAGAAGGATTTTTTTGTGTCTCAACTTCATATAGGGCAGAACCTAACCCTGTAGAGGGAAGACATGAAACTATCTTCCCAATGTTTGAGTTTGAAATGAAGGGAGGTGTTGATGACCTGAGAGAAATGGAACAGGAATTGTGTGAGTATCTAGGACTACCCTTAGAACAAGGTAGTATTAGAACATACAAAGAGTGGACTGATACTTATGATACAAAGGAACTTGACCATGAACATGAAAAGTTTATTGGTCTTGGTATGATTACTAAGTTCCCTGAATGGACATCACCCTTCTGGAATATGGCAAGGAATGCTGATGATACCAGTAAGAAGATTGATGTAATTATTGGTGGTATGGAAACCATTGGTAGTGCAGAACGTAGTACAGATAAGGATCAGATGCGTGAAACATTCCATACTATCTCTGATGGACAATATGCTGAATTACTCTATAAATTATTTGGTAAGGAAAGAGTAGAAAAGGAACTTGAAGAATTCCTTAACTTTGACTTCTTTCCTAGAAGTGGAGGTGGAATCGGTATGCAACGTCTAATGACAGCCCTTTCATAGGGCATTCATTGTGAGGTGACGAAACTGGTAAACGTGGTAGGTTGTTTCCCTACTGTTCCTGGCGGGACTTGAAGGTTCGACTCCTTCCCTCACAGTTCAAAAACAATATTTAGGTATAAGGATGAAACACGAACCAAAACCTGTTAAATCATTTAATGGTATTAGTGTCTACTTGTTACGTGGTGCATTAGGTCCACATTATATGAAGGACTGGACTCAAGAACAAATAAAAGAGTATGAAGATTGGGTAAGTACAAACACGTAGGCAATAATTTTTGTGAAATTTACTTGAAATATTTTGGTTTCCTGACTAAATATTAGTACAGTTGAGGAGGTGTACTATGCACAACCTAGTATCACATAATGAGTTAGCCACATGGAAGTGGGACGAAAAAGATACTGCAGACGAAAGATATGATCAGGTGTCCGATTACTTCCAGTGTATAGCAGAAAGTGGGATCACAGATAACGGCGCCAAGCGCTTTTGTAGACATATCCTCACTACTTAACCCCTAAAAAGGAGAAAACCAAGACCAAAATCCCCGCTGAAAGGCGGGGATTGGTTCGTGGACAGTTTACAAAGTGTGTACTTACCTCCCATAAGTGGAGGTTTTCTTGTATTATAGGTACATCAAAGCAAAAGGCCATGACAGTCAACTATGAAATCAAGTCACAACTTGCCAAGTTGCTGGCTACTGAGGACTTGGTTGTAGAGAATAGAGATGTAGATACTGCTCAGTTTAATGTTGGTACTAGAGTTCTAACCCTTCCTTTATGGAAGCGTGCTAGTAATACTGTATATGACTTATTGGTTGGTCATGAGGTAGGACACGCTTTGTTTACTCCTGATGAAGATTGGACTAAAAAGATAAAAGTACCTCAACAATTTGTGAATGTATGTGAGGATGCTAGAATTGAAAAATTAATGAAGAGAAAGTATCCTGGACTTGCTAAAACATTTTATGAAGGATATAATGAACTTAATGAGCAAGACTTTTTTGAATTAGATGGTGAAGATATTAATAATTTTAACCTTGCTGATAGGGCTAATTTACATTTCAAGAGTTGTTCGATCATTTCTATATCTTTTTCGTCTGTTGAAAAACAGATTGTCGATTTAATTGGTGCTTCGGAGACTTTTGATGATACTTTGAATGCTGCTAAAGTTCTTTATGAATATTGTGTAGAGAAGCAGAAAGAGCAGGAACAAGAAAAGCGTGAAGAAGAAGGTATTCAACAAGAATTAGATTTATCTAGTGGTGAAAAAGATCTTGATGAGATGACTGATCAAGAGTTATTAGAAGAATCAGATAAAGAACCACAGAAAGAATCAACATCTTCTGAAGATCCTGCTCAATTAGATGTTCCTAGTTTTGAGCAGCCTAAAGTTCAGACTGATGACCTTCTTAATGAGAAATTATCAGAGTTTAACGACAATCGTCGTGGGGTTGAGAATATATATTGTGAAGTACCAAAAATAGATGTAGATAAAATTATTATTTCTCATGATGATATTCATGAGGATTTGGATGAATATTTTAGAGTATTAGAACATTCTGCAGATTTTAGATCTGTAGATGAAAGATATTATTCTTTTAAAAAGTCAGCACAGAAGGAGGTTGGTTACCTTGTTAAAGAATTTGAATGTAGGAAAGCAGCTGATAATTATGCTCGTAGTAGCACAGGTCGCACTGGGGTTCTCGATACAAAGAAGCTTCACCAATATAAATTCAGTGAGGATATTTTTAGAAGAATTAATGTCGTTCCTGACGGGAAGAACCACGGATTAATTTTCATTCTTGATTGGTCTGGATCTATGAATTCTTGCTTGTTGGCTACTCTCAAGCAATTGTACAATTTAGTATGGTTCTGTCAGAAGGTACAAATTCCTTTTGAGGTTTATGCTTTTAGTAATACTTATTATCAGAGGGATGGTTATTCAGTAAGAATGGAAGATCTTCCAAAGTCTGTAGAACCTAAAGAGAATGATTTTTCTATTGATAGAGATTTTTGTTTAATGAATTTTCTTAGTAGTAAAAGTAATAAAGCAAGTTTAGAAAAGGAGTTAATTAATATTTGGAGAGTGGTAAGTTGTTTAGATTATGGATCTAGATGGGAAGCTGGATATAATATCCCAAACAAATATCGTTTAGGAGGAACTCCTTTAAATGAAACTATAGTTTCTTTACATCAGATCATTCCTCAATTTAAAAAAGAAACAGGAATTCAAAAGGTTCAATGTGTTATTTTGACTGATGGAGAAGCAGGTCAACTTCCTGTTTATAAACCTTATACTGATTATAGGGATGATGAAGTGAGGTTGGGAACTAGACATTGGAACCCAGAGAATTCTTATTTACGTAATAGGAAGACTGGGCATGTTTATAAGTTATCTTATGAGTATTATAAGTTTACTGAAGTGTTGTTGAGTGATTTAAAGCAGATGCATCCGGATGTTAATTTTATTGGTATTCGTCTTCTTTCTTCTAGAGACTTTAATGGTTTTCTTAGAAGATATGAGTATGTTTCTGATGATGTATTAAAGAAAGCAAGGAAAAATAAGTCCTATGCTATTAAGGGTTGCGGTTATGACTCTTACTTTGGTATAATGTCTTCAGCACTAGATAATGATAGTGATTTTGAAGTAGAAGAAGATGCTTCTAAAGCACAAATTAAGCGTGCTTTTGTTAAGTCTCTTCAAGCCAAGAAACTAAATAAAAAAGTTCTTGGTGAGTTTATTGAGTTAGTAGCATGATTTTACCAGGTACTACAGTTACAATTTCTAATAGTACTTCAATTTATTGGGGGTATACGGGTTTTGTTCAGAGAATTAGTGGTGATAAAGCTGCTGTTCTCTTTGATAATTATTCTCCTTGGGAGAAGATGATAACTTTTCCTATTAAAGATCTCCATGAAGGTGGTGACCTACCTAAATCAAAATTCCTAAGTTAATTATGACTAAATTTGATACATCAGAAATTGAAAATTTTCCAGAGGAGTATAAGGAGATGATGAAAGGTCTTTTAAATAAAAGACAATTAGAACTTTTGGATGGAGGAGACATTAAATCCCATGAAGGGATGGTTTTTGGTGCAATGTATGCTGATTGGAAAAGGAGGAAGGGATATGAATAAGTCTTATGATGATTCTAATTGGAGATCTGAGTATATAGATCTTTGTTCATGGCGTTTAAAAGCAAGACAGATAGAACTTCTGGAAAAAGGTCCAGATAGTCTTTCTGCGAGTTGGCTACTTGGTGCCATGTATCAAGACTGGAAAAAAATAAAGGGAATTCCACCAGAACCAGAACCTCCTGATTGTTCCTCATCTTTTAAAGATTGGGAAAAAAGTATTAAGAAATATAATCCACCAGAAGCATCTGGTCCAGGTGGCCCACTACAAAATCAAGCAGATGATGGGATGTATGATGATTATAATGATCCTTATGGTGGGCATTAGATGAATAGAAACTATTATATTTTCTGGAGTACCATTGCAATTGCTGTTCTTGTTCCACAAATCATAGCAGCAATTGCATATCATAGACTTGCGGATCATCTTGATAATCCTGTGAAGGTTGATGTTGTTAAACCAGTTAAGGTTAAATGGCCATGAGCTATGTGTTTGATGTAGATGGGACTCTGACTCCTAGCAGGGAGCCAATAGATTCAGCTTTTTTATCCTTTATGCTTGATTTTGCAGATAATCATAATGTTTATTTTGTTACTGGGAGTGATAGAGAAAAGACTATAGAACAGATAGGAGTGGAGTTATATTATAGTGCTCAAAGAGTATATAATTGTTCTGGTTCTGATGTATATGAGAAGGATGTTAATGTTTACAGGGACGAGTGGGAACTACCAGAAGAGGTAGAGAAATTTTTACAAGAGGAGTTGGATTTTAGTAAGTTTTCTAATCGTAATGGTAATCATATTGAGAGAAGACCTGGCACAGTTAATTTTAGTGTTTTGGGTAGAGACCCAGATCCGATGAAAGGTAGAAAAGAATATGTGAGTTGGGATAAGATTTATAGTGAAAGGGAGCTTATAGCAAGAAGAATTAAGAAGCAGTTTCCTGATTTATATGTTGCTCTTGGGGGTCAGACTGGTTTGGATATAGCCCCAAAGGGAAGAGGAAAAGACCAGATTGTTAGAGATTTTGAGGGAGGGATAAAATTTTATGGGGATAGGATGGATACTTCTGGAAATGATTATTCTTTAGCAATGGCAATAAGAAAGAAGGGTTTGGGTGAAACATTTCATGTGTATGATTACAAGCATACTTGGGAATTGCTGCAGTATGAAACCACTTTAGAAAGTGGCACATCTGATGGTAAAAAAAACTTCTAGATGCTCTACAATAAGAGCAAATGAAAAACCTTTAGATTATGGCACTTAATGTTGAATCACTTGTTACCTCACTTTCTTCCCTTTATGGTGAAGAGGTAGTTGCAGCTGATATTCGAGCATGGTGTGCAATGAATAATGTTCACTATCACACCGTAACAAGCAAGATAGGTCAATATAAAGTTGGACGTGGTAAGTGGAATTTGAAAGTAACTCCTAAAGAAGTAAATAGTATTGAAAAAGCATATGAAGCACCTGCTGCTATTCCTCATATAGAGCAGAATCTTACTCCTGAAAAGGATGATACTTTTGTTAAGTTTGGTCCTTTTAATGATCTTAAAAAGATTATACAATCTAAACAGTTTTATCCTACATTCATTACTGGACTTTCTGGTAATGGTAAGACCTTCTCTGTAGAACAAGCTTGTGCTCAACTTAAGAGAGAGTTGATTCGTGTTAACATTACAATAGAGACTGATGAGGACGATCTTATTGGTGGGTTTCGCCTTGTTAATGGCGAAACGGTATGGCACAATGGCCCAGTCATCGAAGCACTTGAAAGGGGATCAATCTTACTTTTGGATGAGGTGGACCTTGCATCTAATAAAATACTTTGTTTACAGCCCATCCTAGAAGGTAAAGGAATCTTTCTTAAAAAGATAGGACAGTTTATTCAGCCTACAAATGGATTTAATATAATTGCAACTGCTAATACTAAAGGAAAAGGATCTGATGATGGTAGATTTATTGGTACTAATGTATTAAATGAAGCATTTCTTGAAAGGTTCCCTGTAACTTTTGAGCAAGAGTATCCATCACCTTCTGTAGAGAAAAAAATCTTGGGCGGTATTGCTTCTCAATTAGGTATTACTGATATAGATTTTATTGATCGTCTTGTGGATTGGGGTGATATTATTCGTAAAACATTTTATGATGGTGGTATTGAGGAAATTATCAGTACCAGACGTTTAGTTCACATTGTTCGTGCTTATAGTATCTTTACTGATAAAGCAAAGGCTATGCAGGTTTGTATCAATAGATTTGATGATGAAACTAAGCAATCTTTCTTAGAACTTTATGATAAAGTTGATGCTGATTTTAATTTACCAGTTGACTCAAAGGAAGAAAGTTGATATAATTTAGAAAAGAATAGTTATGTATGGATGTAAATCTTGATGAAATTGAAAGGAGTGGTGGCTTTGAATGGACTCCTGGGAGTCCCTGGCCACCTTATGAAAAATCTGATTATTATTATGACTACACTCGTAATGATTCCAATAGAGAGAATCCATTTACTGATTCAAAGGATAGAGAGAGGGCTGAAAGAGTGGTAGGTAAAGCAGCACCCTGGATTTATGAATCTCCTGATGGTGGTAAAACTGTTTATAGGTATGTACGTGGAAGAGATCCCAGTACAAAAGAAAGGGTAATTATGAGTGAGGAACCACTAAGCATTTCTGATGATCCTCCCACTTTTCATTCGTCAAGGTTAAAACCATCTATTCAAAAATCAGAGTATAAAAAATATGAAGAAGATAAAGGAATCAAAGATCTTCAAGATTATGTCACCTCAACATATAATGGACATTATACTTCCAAAGGATCCAACGTTCAGACACTTGATCTTATCGAATCAGTTGGGGATGCGGAATCTTTCTGTCGTTCTAATGCAATCAAATATTTGAGTAGGTACGATAAGAAGGGACAAGCAAAACGTGATATACTAAAGGCAATGCATTATTGTTTACTTCTTTATTATTTTAGCGGACAAACTAATGAAACTGAGACCAGTGGTTATGAAACTTTCTGACAAGACTATTAATCTTCTAAAGAACTTTTCATCTATTAATCAATCTATTCTTATTAAGCATGGGAATAAATTGCGTACTATTAGTGTGATGAAGAATATTCTTGCAGAAGCTAAGATTGATGAAGAGTTTCCGAAAGATTTTGGTATCTATGATTTGAATCAATTTCTTAATGGGTTAAGCTTGCATCAAGATCCTGAATTAGATTTTCAGGAGGATAATTATGTGGTGATTAAGGAAGGAAAGATGAGATCTAAGTACTTCTTTGCAAGTGCTGAGATAATTGTTTCACCTCCAGATAAACCAATTACTTTACCTAGTGAGGATGTAAATTTTGTCATTACAGCTCAGCAGTTAGAGAAGTTGAAGAAAGCAGCATCAGTATATCAATTGCCTGATGTTTCTGTTATTGGAGAAGATGGAGTAGTCAAATTAGTCGCTAGAGATAAGAAGAATGATACTTCAAATAATTTTTCTATTATAGTTGGTGAAACTGATAAGAAGTTTAACTTTAACTTTAAAGAAGAAAATTTGAAGATTATTCCTGGTACTTATGAGGTTGTTGTTTCTTCTAAACTTTTATCAAGATTTACTAGTCAGAATTATGATCTGACTTATTATATTGCTTTAGAACCTGATTCTACATTTGATGATGCGTGATGAATTCTTGTGGGTTGAAAAATACAGACCCAAAAAAATTGAAGACTGTATTTTACCAGAAGGTATCAAGGATACCTTCCAACAATTCGTAAATAAAGGAGAGATACCAAATTTATTACTTGCTGGTCCAGCAGGGTGTGGTAAGACCACGGTGGCTAAGGCACTCTGTCAAGAACTAGGAGTAGACTATTATGTTATCAACGGATCCGATGAAGGACGCTTCTTGGACACCGTGCGTACTAACGCCAAGAATTTTGCCTCCACAGTCTCTCTTTCCTCAGAAGCAAAACATAAAGTTATCATTATTGATGAAGCGGATAATACTACGTCAGATGTACAACTCTTACTTAGGGCGTCGATTGAGGAATTTGCTGGCAACTGCAGATTCATATTCACCTGCAATTATAAGAATAAAATCATTGAACCCCTCCATTCCAGGTGTGCTGTGGTTGACTTTTCTATTAAAGGAAAAGAGAAACAAGAAATTGCTGCTAGATTCTTTAACAGACTTAACGGGATCTTGGACAGTGAACGGATTCAAGCTGAAAAGAAAGTTCTCATCGAACTTATTCAAAAACACTTTCCGGATTGGAGAAGAGTATTAAATGAATGTCAAAGGTATTCAGTTGGTGGTAAGATAGATACTGGTATACTGGCAACTTTTAGCGATGTAAAGACTGATGACCTCTTTAAAAACCTCAAAGAAAAAAACTTTCCGGAAGTACGTAAATGGTGTGTCAATAACTTGGACAATGATCCTTCTGTATTGCTTAGGCGCATTTATGATGGTTGTTATGATTCCTTGGACGGGCCTGGTATTGCTGCTGCTGTGCTTATTATTGCTAAGTATCAATACCAGTCTGCGTTTGTGGCGGATCAAGAAATAAATATGCTTGCATGTTTAACAGAGATCATGGTAGAATGTGAGTTCAAGTAGGAGAAAATTATGCTTTTGAACCTTGTTGTAATTGCTGCTATTTTAGCTGTACTCTGGTTTGTATTTGTATTTCTAGCTGACCCTAATCGCTTATGATGAAAAGTAAATTAACAAAAAAGCAAAGACATCAGGTTAAGTCCAGATGGTATTACATATTCTGGGGAACTGCCACTGTTGCGGTGGTAGCAGGACAGGTTTATGTTGGTACTGGGTATAGAATTATGTCAGAAGCTTTCCATAGGGTACTCGATACCCTTATAATAGAAGTAGAAAAAGAACCTTACAAAAAAGATGGCTACCAATTCCTTTAAAATTGCTCTTGCAGCTCTTTTTGCTGTTAGTGCTTGTACTCCTGCTGTTGCAGGTTCTCAATCAGGTTACTCTGAACAAAATACTTGTTTTAGGGAAGAGTATAGAGAAGAATATGTACCAGGAACAGCAGATAATCCTGGGTATATAAAATCTTGGAAAGATACAGTTGAGTATCCTTGTAGTAGAAGGAGAGTAGAAAGTACTCCAGAAAATACTACAAGAACTCGCGTATATGATGAGTATGAAGTTGATAACAATGATTGTTCAGATGGTTCAGTAGCAGGTGCAATACTAGGTGGTGGACTTGCTGGATTCGGTTCTCGTGGAAAAGATCGTTGGTGGGCAATACCTTCTGGTGCAATTGTTGGTTCAATGTTAGGATGTCAGATTGATGGAGGTTGATATTTGGGAAGAGGAATTGGAAAAGCAACGTAGTATTGACGATGATTATAATGTCGTCAATCACTACTATGCAGCAAAAAGACGTCACCCACACATTCCATTTTATCTCCAAGATGAGAATGGAGAAACCTTTGAATTTGGATGGAGTTTGATTTATCAATATATCAATAATCTATCCCAATATAATTATCCTGATTGGTAATGAAATCTTATAAAACACCCTTAAGGTATCCTGGTGGTAAATCTAGAGCAGCTCCTAAAATAGAATCATACTTTCCAGATTTGAGAGAGTATGATGAGTTTAGGGAACCTTTTTTGGGTGGAGGAAGTGTTGCCATTTATGTGGCCAAAAAGTTTCCTCATTTAAAAATATGGGTTAATGATTTGTATGAACCTTTAGTAAACTTCTGGCAACAAGTTCAGATGTTTGGTGGAGATTTAATGGATACCTTAGTAGACGTTAAAACACAAAATAATGATCCAAATTTAGCAAGAGATATTTTTAATAAGTATAAGGAACAGATTAATGATAAGGATATTCCTCCTTTCAATAGAGCAGTAGCGTTCTATGTTATTAATAAATGTAGCTTCAGTGGTTTGACTGAATCTTCTTCTTTTTCAAGACAGGCTTCTATTAGTAATTTCTCTTATAGAGGAATAGAAAAAATACCAGGTTATCAGGAGATTATTTCTAATTGGCATATTAGTAATTATTCATATGATTATATAATGGAGCAGGATAAAAAAGATAAGAAGGTCTTTTATTATCTTGATCCACCATATGATATAAAGGATAATTTATATGGTAAGTCCGGTGCTATGCATAAAGGATTTGATCATGATAAATTTGCTTTGGATTGTATGCAGTATGATGCTGAGATAGCACTTAGTTATAATTCAAATCAGTTAATAAAAGATAGATTCAAAGACTGGGCTGCAGTAGAATTTGATTTAACATATACTATGAGATCTGTTGGTGATTATATGAGAGAACAAAAAGATAGAAAAGAACTCTTACTTTTAAATTATGTTTTTGATGATAGGATAGCAGCATGAATATAGTTTTTTATTCTTATAAAATGAATCCTCAAGAGGAAATCAATACTCATGAGTTGAAACGTTTTGAACACAGTCTTAGATCTTTAAGAGAGTTTAACAATGAAATACCTGTTTATCTGTTTTGTGATAACCCTGCTTTTATTCCCCCTTATTTTAGTACTGAGTACTCCATAAGGGTGTTGCCATTAGCAGAAGGATTTGATCATGATGCTAATGCTAAAAATCATGGACACTTGTTTCTTCATAGATGGTGTAATTTAAAATATTTTTATGAAGAAGATTGTAATATCTTATATGTTGATTCTGATGTCATTTTCTATGAGGATGTTCAGTATGTATTTGATACCTACAATACTGCGGATGTGTATGGAAGGGAAGAGTTTGGATTTAGACATGACCCCAACACTGGTGGAAGTGGAAACATAAGAAAACAATTAGACTTGGTAGATAAAGGTATCAAAGATTTGGGTGGAAAAGTTCCTATGTACAAATTCTGTATGGGAGTTCTGTTACTCAGAAATAATATTCATAAAAGGATTGCTGATTCTTTAGATGACATGATTCATATTATGAATCAACTCGCTAATAATGAGATTCCAACTCCAATACCTAATAGAAGAATAGTAGATGAGTATGTAATGTGGGCTATTCTTAGCAGAATAGGTGCATCAAGTAGGTTATTTGCTGTTCAAGATGTTACTCAGGGGTGGATAGAGAAGAAACATCAAGAACACTTTAATCCTGTTATTTGTCATTATACAACAAAGAATGAACAAGAGTTTGCTAATTCTAATTCTAAGTATAGTAATTTAATTAGAAATGAGAATGTAGCTTATGATCCTTGGTCATTGAGTTATGATACAAAGTCTACTGCTCACTTGTCACCAGAAATGGTTGAAGCAATGGCAGAAGATCGTGGTATAATAGTAGAAGATGGTGGAGATGAATGGGAGTATGAAGGATGACTAAAGAAGAAATTCTTGAAGAGATTGAAGGACTTGCTAAAGAATTGGGAGGTAAATACCTTCATCAGACTGCAATTAACACATCAGGGCAGAGTGTTAAACGTATTATTATAGAGTATGATAATGAAATCGATTGATTATATTATTATTCCACTTATATTTCTTGAGGAATTTGTCAAAAGATCTCTTATGGGAATATACAAATTGTATATTAAAGTTGACAATTGGAATTTTAATAGAACCTTAGACCAGAGAAATAAGGAACTTGCTGAACAAAATCCACTTCCATATAATGACAGAACTTAAAGATTGGTTAAATTCTATTAATTTTAGTAAGACTAATTTAATGGATGAAGATCCTGATATAAAAAAGGATTATGCTCCTTATGTTATTAATCGTTGTTTATCTGGACATTTAGATTGTATTCTTTTTGCTAATGAAATGAACAAAAATCATTTCTTAGATAAGGACATGCAATATAATTTTTATCTAAATACATTGAGGAAAAAGAAGAGATTCTCTCCTTGGCTGCGAAAAGATAAAGTGGAAGATTTGGAATCAGTCAAAAAATACTATGGTTATAGTAATGAAAAGGCATTTCAAGTCTTGAAAATTCTATCAAAAGAGCAGATCGAATTTATTAAACAACGACTTGAAATTGGTGGTAGAAAATGACCCAAACTAGTGAACCCCAGGTCAATTGGTCTCAAGATAAAATGATTGAGGTCAGATTGAGTGAACCAGATGATTTTTTGAAAGTTAGAGAAACTCTTACAAGAATTGGTGTAGCGTCAAGAAAGGAAAAGAAACTTTATCAATCTTGTCATATTCTGCACAAACAGGGTAAATATTACATAGTGCATTTTAAGGAGTTATTTGCTCTAGATGGCAAGTTCGCTAACCTTACTGTTAACGACGTTCAGCGTAGGAATCGTATTACTCGTCTCTTGGCTGATTGGGGTCTCATAAGTGTTATAAAAGAAGATTCTATATCAGATATTGCTCCTCTTAATCAAATTAAAGTTCTTCCTTATAAAGATAAGGCTCTTTGGACATTAGAACAGAAGTATAATATTGGTAAAAAAGGGAAGGTAGAGGAACCCCAACCATAGAGTAGAGTTTTCCTACTACTATTTTAAGAGAGTTCGTGGTTAAATAGTAATGGATGCCGTAAGGGTCCACACATAACAAACTCGCTTAGTAAAGGAGCTAAACAGATGGGAAACCTTTCAAGATATCGTGCTGCGGATCTTCCACAGCTGATGGAAAGAATCCATAAGAACAGTATTGGATTAGATAGTGTCTTTGATCAATTCTTTCAACTAGATCAAAGTCAAGCCAACTATCCACCCTACAATCTTATTCATGTAAACAACGTAGAGTCCAGGTTAGAAATTGCTCTAGCAGGATTCAAAAAGAAAGAAGTTAAAGTTTATACTGAATATGGTAAGTTGATTGTAGAAGGAAACAGAGAAGAAAAAGAAACCAAAGATGAATTCCTCCATAGAGGACTTGCTCAAAGATCCTTTAGTAGAGCATGGACTGTTTCTGATGACACAGAAATTAAGTCTGTTGAATTTGAAGATGGGCTTGTTTCTATTAATCTAGGAAAAATTGTACCAGAACATCATGCTAGAAAGGACTGGTTATAAATTTTAAGGGGTGGACAACACCCCTTTTTTTATGCTATAATATATAAAGGAAATAAACTAAAATGACTATAAAACTAGCATTGCTAAAATCTGGGGAAGAAGTTATCTCTGATATGACAGAGATGATGTCTCACGAGCAAGTAGTTGGATATTTTTTTAAACATCCTTGTAGGGCTATTCTTAGTACGCCTGCAATTGATGTTGATGAAGAAAATGAAGCAGTTCAAAAGGCAGTTTCAATTAAACTTTTACCTTGGATGCCTCTAAGTAAAGATGAAAATATTCCTGTAGTTGCTGATTGGATAATTAGTATAGTCGAACCTCAACCCAAATTAATGGAATTGTACCAAAAAGCATTAAAGACCTATGAAGAAAGAAAATCTGCAGATATTGGTGCTGGAAAATCATCAGAAGATACTGACTCAGGTGGAGGAAGTTCAGAGTGAACTTGGAGGACCTGATTGTAAATTAGTAGAGCCATTTATTATTAATGATGATGGTACTCTATCTCCCTGGTTGTTAGATGTGACAACTCAGAATACTTTTATGATATCATCTGACAAAATTTTGACATTGGTGGAACCTAATAGTAAACTAAAACAAAAGTATGAGGAAGTATTGAAGGAATGAGATTTTACACTAATGTCCAGATGATTGGAAACAATTTTTTGGTGCGTGAAGTTGTTGATGGGAAGAGAGAAAAATATAAAGAAGAATATTCCCCTACGCTTTTTGTTAAATCAAATAAAAAGAGTAAATATAGAACTCTTGAGGGAGAAAGTGTAGAACCAATTAAACCTGGTTCGGTTCGGGATTGTAGAGAGTTTATTAAAAAGTATGATGGCGTAGAAGGATTTAAGATATATGGTAATGATAGGTACGTCTTTCAATATATTTCTGACAAATATCCTCAAGATGAAGTAAAGTTTGATATAAAGAATATCAATCTAGTAACAATGGATATTGAGGTTCAATCAGAGCAGGGTTTCCCAGATCCAGAAGCTTGTTCTGAGGAGATGTTAACCATATCCTTACAAGATTATTCTTCTAAGAAGATTACTACATGGGGAAGGAAACCTTATACTCCTACTCAAGATAATGTAACTTATCATCATTTTGATGATGAGATTGCAATGCTTAATTCTTTCTTATATCATTGGTCTAAGAATCCTCCAGATGTTATTACTGGTTGGAATGTAAGGCTTTATGATATTCCATATTTGTGTGGAAGAATTAGTAGAATTATGGGTGATAAGAAGCTTAAACTTATGTCACCTTGGGGATTAGTATCGCAGGATGAGATTTATATTAATGGTAGAAGATTTAATGTATATGATATTGCTGGAATGACCACTCTAGATTATCTAGATTTATATAAGAAGTTTACTTATAAGGCACAAGAATCTTATAGATTGGATTATATTGCCGGTGTTGAATTGGGTCAGAAGAAGTTAGACCACTCTGAGTTTGATACTTTTAAGGATTTTTATCGTGGTAACTGGAAGAAGTTTGTAGACTACAATATTATTGACGTTGAATTGGTTGACCGTCTTGAGGATAAGATGAAGTTGATTGAATTGGCATTGACTATGGCATATGATGCTAAGGTCAATTATCAAGATGTCATGTTCCAAGTGCGCACATGGGACACAATCATATATAATTATCTTAAGAAGAGAAATATTGTTATTCCTCCTAAAGACCGGAGTGACAAGAACGAAAAATTCGCAGGTGCTTATGTTAAGGAACCGAAACCAGGACGCTATGATTGGGTTGTGTCTTTTGACCTCAACAGCCTGTATCCTCATCTTATTATGCAATATAATATCAGTCCCGAAACCCTCAGGGAGACTAGACATTCCAGCGCGAGCGTTGAGGGGCTATTAAATAAAGAGACTGTAATTGATGGGGAGTATGCAACTTGTGCTAATGGAGCACAATATAGAAAAGATGTGAAGGGATTCCTTCCAGAATTAATGGAGAAGATGTATGCAGAACGTGTTATATTTAAGAAGCGCATGCTCGCAGCGAAGCAGGAGTATGAGAAGACACCCACGGTTACTCTTGAAAAAGAGATTGCCAGGTGTAACAACATCCAAATGGCAAAGAAGATTTCTCTTAACAGTGCTTATGGTGCTATCGGCAATCAGTACTTCAGGTATTATAAGTTAGCAAATGCAGAGGCTATAACTCTCTCAGGACAAGTCTCAATTAGATGGATTGAGAACAGAATGAATGGATATCTAAATAAATTGTTAAGCACAGAGGATGTAGACTATGTGGTGGCATCAGATACTGATTCAATATACATCAATTTCGGACCACTTGTGGATAAGTTTTTTAATAACAAGAGTGATGATAAGGCTAAAATTGTATCAATTCTCGATCAGATTTGCCAAGATAAGTTGGAACCCTTTATTGATAAATCCTATGAAGAATTGGCGAATTATGTAAATGCTTATGATCAGAAGATGTTTATGAAGAGGGAGAACATCGCTGATAGGGGTATATGGACTGCTAAGAAAAGATATATTTTAAATGTATGGGATAGTGAAGGAGTTAGATATGAAGATCCTAAGTTAAAGATGATGGGTATTGAAGCAGTTAAGTCTTCAACCCCTGCACCTTGTCGTCAGGCTATTAAAGATGCTCTTAAATTGGTTATGAGTGGAACTGAGGATGATGTAATTAAGTTTATTGAAAAGTCTAGAGAGGAGTTTAGAAAACTTCCACCGGAAGATATTGCATTTCCAAGAACAGTATCTGATGTAAACAAGCATAAATCTCCTGCTACCATTTATGGAAAAGGAACTCCTATTCATGCAAGGGGAGCATTGCTTTATAACCACTATATAAAAGAGAAGAAACTGGACAATAAATATTCCATTATCAATAATGGAGAGAAGATAAAATTCTGTTATCTTAAGAAACCAAACCCTATTAGAGAAAATGTGATTTCTTTTATTTCAGACTTTCCAGTAGAACTCGGTCTTGACAAGTACATTGATTATGACTTACAATTTGAGAAGGCATTTCTTGAACCTGTAAAGGTAATCCTTGATGCTATTGGATGGAACGTTGAGAAAACTGTAAACTTAGAATCATTTTTTGGATGAAAGATCAAAACTCAGTAGGAGAAGAAACTCAAAGAGAGAAATGGGACAGAGGTAGATCTCTTTTCATAGAGTCATTACATAAACCAGATAATGCTTTACGTGCCTGTGCTCATAATCAAAAATGCTATAATGAGTTGATGGAGATAAGAGAAATGGCAATTGAATGGGCTAGACAATTATCAAATCCAAGGTGAATTATGTTTTTTGAAAAAGTGAGTCTTGTTACTGGTGGATTTGATCCAATCCACAGTGGTCATATATCATACTTTGAGAGAGCAAAAGATCTCTCAGGTTATTTGGTAGTCGGTCTTAACACTGAAGAATGGCTGACTCGTAAAAAGGGACAGTACTTTCAATCATGGAAAGAACGTGCTGAGATTATAAGACATTTGGATATGGTTGATGCTGTAATATCATATGATGATAGTGATGATTCTTCTTGTGAAGGTATTTCTAGATGTTTAGATATTGCAGAGAAAGTTGTCTTTTGTAATGGTGGAGATAGGGGTAAAGATAATACTCCTGAGACTGTTAAGTATGGTGACGATTCAAGAGTACAATTTGAATTTGGTATAGGTGGAGATGATAAAATGAATAGTAGTTCGTGGATCCTTAAAGGGTATTTTGACAGGCAACGTAAATTATTAGGTATTTGATATGGACTTTCTTAAAGAAATTGTAAAGGAGATAGGTGATGACTACACCCAACTCGCCAAAGACATCGACGGAACAGAAAGATACATCGACACAGGTTCGTTCATCTTTAATGGACTGGTTAGCGGTTCCATTTATGGTGGTGTATCTAGTAATAAGATTACTGCCATCGCTGGTGAGTCTAGCACAGGCAAAACTTACTTCTCCCTCGCAGTTGTCAAGAATTTTTTGGATAGTAATCCTGATGGTTACTGTCTCTATTTCGATACTGAGGCTGCTGTCAATAAACCATTACTGGAGTCTCGTGGGATTGACTTAGATAGACTAGTTGTAGTGAATGTAGTAACAATTGAAGAGTTTAGAACTAAGGCACTTAGAGCAGTTGATATATATCTTAAGACCCCCACAGATGAACGCAAACCTTGTATGTTTGTGTTAGACTCTTTGGGAATGCTTTCCACCGAAAAAGAGATTAGAGACGCACTTGATGATAAACAAGTTCGTGACATGACTAAATCTCAATTGGTGAAAGGTGCATTTAGAATGTTAACTCTCAAACTTGGCCAAGCGAATGTCCCACTCATTGTCACAAATCACACGTATGATGTCATCGGAGCTTATGTTCCAACTAAGGAAATGGGAGGAGGTTCGGGACTCAAGTATGCAGCAAGTACAATCATTTATCTCGGAAAGAAAAAGGAGAAGGATGGCAAGGAAGTCATCGGAAACATTATCAAAGCTAAGACGCATAAATCACGTTTAAGTAAAGAAAACAAAGAAGTATTGATTCGTTTGTATTATGATGAACGTGGTCTTGATAAGTACTATGGTCTTCTAGAATTAGGAGAGATTGGAGGACTGTGGAAGAATGTAGCAGGTAGATATGAGATTAATGGTAAAAAGATGTATGCTAAACAAATTCTTGCTAATCCAGAAGAGTATTTTGATGAGTATGTGATGCAAGCTCTTGATGAAATTGCAAAGAAGGAATTTGGGTATGGCAACTAGTAAATTATTTCCTCTTTTTCCAATACCAGTTAGTCTTTATAATTTCGGTCAAGAGTCTCATCAATTGAATCTTAGTTTAATTGATGATATTTTTAAAGAAAGAAAGGATAATGGTGGTGTTGTTAGGAGTAATATGGGTGGTTGGCATAGTAAGAGTAAGATGGAGGAGAAGTATGAGAGTTTTGATTTATTGAAACAGCAAATTACATTGTGTGTTAATAGATATGCTGAAGAGGTTGGATTTGAGTCTGGACTAGAGGTAGATAAATTATGGGCAAATATTAATAAGAGTGGTGACTTTAATATATCCCACCATCATCCAGGATCTGCTTGTACTGGAGTATATTATCCAGTTAATGAAATAGTTAATGGAAAACCAAAGTATGATTATGAAGATGAGGTTGCACTTCAACCTTCTGTGTGGGATGGTGAAAGAGGAGGATCATTAGTATTTCATGATCCAGCTTGTGGTCAAAAGATTGGATTAACTGCAAGAAAGAAATTAGAACCAAGTCCTTATAGTTTGGACAATTATCATTTATATCCTACTGCAGGAGTTTTATTAATATTCCCTGCATATCTTTTCCATACAGTTTGTCCTTTTAAGGACAAGAGGACAAGGATAAGTATATCATTCTGTTGTGACTATTCTAATGGAACAAATTGAATTCTTAATATTAAAGAATCTTCTTCATAATGAAAAGTATCTTAGAAAGACTATTCCTTTTTTGAAGTCTGAGTATTTTCAAGATACTAATCAGAAGATAGTCTTTGAAGAGATATCTACTTTTGTGGGTGAGTATAACGAACTTCCTACTAAGGAAGTACTTACTATCGAAGTAGAAAAGAGGAATGATATCAATGAGGATTCATTTAAACAAGTAACTCATGTGATTGGTTGTTTAGATGAGAGTCCAGTTGAATTTGATTGGTTAGTTGATACTACTGAGAAATGGTGTAGAGATAGAGCTATATACCTTGCGTTGCTCGATTCTATTGCTATTGCTGATGGTAAGGATGAGAAGAAGAATCCTGAAGCTATTCCTTCCATTCTGTCTGATGCACTAGCAGTTTCTTTTGATAATAATATTGGGCATGATTATCTCCAAGATTATGAGCAAAGATTCGATTTCTATCATCAAAAAGAAAGTAGAATTCAATTCGACCTTGAATACTTTAACAAAATTACGAAGGGAGGTTTACCAAATAAAACGCTTAACATTGCGCTTGCAGGTACTGGTGTTGGTAAATCTTTGTTTATGTGTCATATGGCTGCTGCTTCTTTAATGGATGGACATAATGTTTTATACATTACTCTTGAAATGGCAGAAGAAAAGATTGCAGAAAGAATAGATGCTAATTTATTAAATGTGGGTATTCAGAATATTACTGACCTTCCTAGACCTATGTTTGATACTAAGGTTGATAGTATTGCGAAGAAAACTCAAGGAAGTTTAATTATTAAAGAGTATCCCACTGCATCTGCTCATTCAGGACATTTCAAATCATTACTAAATGAACTGGCTTTGAAAAAGTCCTTTAAACCTGATATAATATTTGTAGACTATCTTAATATATGTGCCTCTTCTAGGTACAGAGCAAACAGTAATGTCAATTCTTACTCGTATATTAAAGCAATCGCTGAAGAACTTAGAGGATTGGCGGTTGAATCGAATCTCCCCATCGTATCGGCTACCCAGACTACTCGCTCTGGGTTTGGTAGCAGTGATGTTGAGCTTACTGACACAAGTGAGTCCTTTGGTTTACCTGCTACTGCTGACCTTATGTTTGCCCTTATCTCCACCGAAGAACTTGAAGGATTGAATCAAATATTAGTTAAGCAGTTAAAGAATAGATATA
>VTLG01012397.1_pt1 | contig 19584 bp, 11 predicted proteins | sample 4694571 | NCBI WGS metagenome assembly VTLG01 (sample SAMN12604809, study PRJNA352737) | marine metagenome | biome: ENVO:00000447; feature: ENVO:00000209|ENVO:00000569|ENVO:01000036; material: ENVO:00002151; isolation source: viral sequences binned using virsorter ...
AATTAAGTAACAATGGCTAATGCCACACAATCAGTACTAGGTACCCTGAATAAGGCGGTGACCAGCACCTCTGGATCAAACGCCTATGATACCAAGTACGCAACTTATTTGAAACTGTTCAGTGGAGAATTGTTTAAGGCGTATGAAAGCGCAACAATCGCACGTGATACAGTACAAAGACGTACCCTAAAGAACGGCAAATCATTGCAGTTCATCTTCACGGGACGCATGCAGGCGGCATACCATACGCCGGGTGAACCCATTCTCGGATCGGGTGATCCTCCAGTAGCAGAGAAGACAATTGTCTGCGACGACCTACTTATCAGTTCAGCCTTCGTTTATGATTTAGACGAGACACTTGCACACTACTCTTTGAGGGGAGAGATCTCTAAGAAGATTGGTCATGCTCTAGCTGAAGCTTATGATAAGAAAATCTTCCGTACAATTGCTCTAGCAGCTCGTGCTTCACATCCTATTACTGCTTCTCCAGGTCCAGAGCCAGGTGGTTCAACCATCAAACTGGGTACTGGTAAAGAGTATGATGCTCAAGCATTGGTTGATGGCTTCTTCGAAGCTGCTTCAATTCTCGATGAAAAGAATGTACCCAAGCAGGGACGTACAGCTGTACTATCACCAAGACAGTACTACGCTCTAGTCTCTCAGGTATCTACTAACATCCTGAATCGTGACTATGGTAACAAGAACGGTAACCTGACTTCCGGCGAAGGTCTCTATGAGATTGCTGGTATTCAGATCAAGCGTTCCAACAACCTCCCATTCTTGGCAGGTACTGTTAACCAACAGGCTGGTGAGAACAATGATTACGCTGGTGACTTCCAGTATCACTGCGGTCTTATCTATCAGAAAGACGTAGCTGGTGTTGTAGAAGCAATCGGACCTCAAGTTCAAGTAACTTCTGGTGATGTATCGGTTTTATACCAAGGAGACGTCATTCTAGGACGCTTGGCTATGGGAGCCGGAACTCTTAACCCTGCTGCTGCTATCGAATTCTCTAACCAATAGGAGATATTATGTCTACTATACCTGGCGAAAATAGAAAGCGCACAATCACTGTAGGAATCGGCGGTCTCGATACTATTACCGAGAACCCACCTACTCCTGTAGAATATGGCAGAACTCTACTAGGAACATCTTCCCACGGAATCGCTGCTAGTTCAGCTGTAGCTACAGGTTCTTGTGACCTGACTGCTACACCTGGCTGTTAATAATACGAGGTAAAAAGAAATGGCAGTAGCTGTCGCTAAAGGTAACAACGGTGTCTGTACAACAGACGCTAGCCGTGAAAGCGTATCTCGTACTGATGGTGGAGGTACTGATATCCGCAGCTCCAATGCTGTGCTATCAGTTACCAAAAACCTAAGACTTGCATACGCTACACAAGAGTGTAACGTTACCTAAAACTACACATGGGAGGGTTTCACGACCCTCCTTTTTTTTATTCACATAAATTCATATGTCCTATCCTACTTATGCTGTGTCCACAGAACTGGATGCTGTAAATCAAATATTAAGCTCAGTGGGACAGGCTCCTGTCACCACACTCAACCTTCAGAACCCTGAAGTTTCGATTGCTTTAAATACTTTAAGAGAAACTAATAAGAACACACAAGCTGAAGGCTGGACCTTCAACATTGAACGTCATTATAAACTATTAGCAGACTCTGTTACTTTTAAAATAGAATACCCTTCTAATGCTTTATCTATAGATACTTATAAGTACCAGCACTTCGATGACTTCAACCCTGTAAGACGTGGTGGTTTCTTATATGACAGGAATGAGCATACATATGAATGGAAAGATGGTGACGACCCACGTGAATTAACATGTGACGTTATATGGTATTGGGAATTCAGTGACGTCCCACCAGCTATACAAGCATATATAACTGCTAAAGCAGCTAGATTATGTGCTGTAAGGATGGTAGGTGATCCGAATTTATATCAATTACTACAACAAAATGAGATGGAAACTAGAGCAGCTGCTTTAGAATATGAAACTCAACAAGGTGACTTCTCTATCTTTGGATGGAAAGATACTGAAGATTATCACAACACCTATCAGCCGTTTGCTGCATTACAACGATGAGTACAATCACACAAGACGTACCAAACTTTTTGAATGGTATATCGCAACAACCAGATAAGAAAAAAATATCCACTCAAGTAAAAGATGCAATCAATGCATACCCTGACTATGCTTTGGGTATGTTAAAGAGGCCAGGCGGTAAGTTTGTAAGTAACTTATATAACGCAGAGAATATAAACACAACACTCACTGCTGGTACACATAATGCTGTCGCTGATAACAGTAGAACTGTAGGTAGATACAACTCTGTAGCTTCCACTGGAGGATCTGGGTCAGGAGCTACATTTAATGTACACGCTCAAGCTGCAGGAGAAATTGCAGTAACCGCTAAAGTTAACGATGTAGATGTAGCAGGCTTTTCACATAACGGAGTAGCTAATGGTAGTAGAACTGCAGGTACATACTATGTAGCAAACGCTGGTGGTAGTGCATCTGGTACTGGTGCTGACTTTAAAGTTATAGTAGATGATGAAGGTAAGCCTGATGTTTATATAGATAACCGTACAGGTAAAACAGGTGGTGCAGGTTATGCTGCTAATGAAACTATTACAATAGCTGATTCTTCTTTAGGAAATGGAGGTGGTACAGCAGTTGTAATTACTGTACATTATGTACATACCAAAGGGCCTTCAGTTACAATTTCCTCTGGAGGTAAAGGTTATGTAGTAGGAGATACTTTGAGTATTGCTGACTCTGTGATGGGAGGAGGTGGCGGTGCAGCTGTTACTGTTACTGTTACTAAGGTAGGTACTTATGGTAAATGGTTCTCTATGCTTAGAGATGAGAACGAGAAATATGTAGGACAATACGCTGACGATACTTTCCGTATTTGGAGCCTGACAGATGGTGGTATGAGGAAGGTAGATATGGGATCAGATACAGGAGTCCCATCTAACTGTAATTATACAAATATGCAGAATGATTTGAAAGCTTATCTTGCTGACATAACTGATACAGACGATGCTACAACTGAACTGAATTCTAAACAAGCTACTTTCTCTGAAACAAATGATGGGCAAACTGCAACACGTGCATCCCATTGGGAGACATACTTTGATTATGATCCACAGCAAGGTACTGTTAAAGAAGAGATAAGGTCTGGTATATTTAAACAAGGTGATAATAATACTTGGACTGTACTTAAATGGAACTCTGCTACATCTAATGCCGATATAAAAAGCATGTCTGATGGGGCCATCTCAGGACCAGTACTTACACTAGAACGTGATGAGAATAATAAAGGTACAGGGTATAGTGCAGGAACTGCTGCTACAACTACAACTGGATCAGGGACTGGTCTAACAGTTACTTATACAGTTACTGGAGGAGTGCCAGATCAATTAATTACAGTAGCAACAGCAGGTGGTGTACCTACTACTAGTAATGGATTGACAACTAGTAATGGTTATAAAGTAGGTGATGTCATTACTATCAGTGGTGGCGGTGGTAATTCTAAATGGACAGTCATAGCACTAACGTATAAGGCTGGTCTAGAGATGACAGATGAGCATCCTACACTTGCGTCTGAAGGAAAGAGAGTATATGAATTAATAGAAACTACAGTAGCAGCTAATACAGCAGCTGAATTAACAACAGCTACTAACAATATGAATACAGCTCAGTCAGCAAGGATTTCAGCTGTAACTGCAGAAGCTTCTACTAAGAGTGCTTACGATCAAGAAGTAACTAACTGTGTTATACCAGGACTACCTCATGATGGGTACCTACGTGGAGCTGAAGCTGATGATATAGAACTTCTAACATTGAATGACTATACCTATGTATTGAATAAAAAGAAGACAGTTGCCATGAAAACTATGACAACAGATTCTTTACCAACAGATGCATTCATTGTTGTCTATGTAGTTGCCTATAATGCTAAGTATGAAGTAACAATAAATGATGTAGCAGTTAACTATACAACCCCTCAAGATGCTACAGCAGGTGATGCTGACGTACCTACAGTAGTTGCTGGACTTGTAACAAATATAAATAATGCTTCTGGAGCAGCAGCAAGCTGTGTTGCTACAGCTGTTGGATCAGGTATACATGTAACAAATGTAACATCTATCACTGCAGCAGGTGGACCTCAAGAGAGTGCTATATATTCATTTACAGATAAAGTATCAGACTTAGGTAAGTTACCTGTACAATGTCATGATGGTTATAAGGTAAAAATAGTTAATAGTGAAAGTATATTAGCTGATGATATGTGGGTTAAATTCTCCACATCAGGTACTGCAACAAATGGTGTTGGTGCGTGGGAAGAATCTAATGCACCTGATATTCAATATCAGTTTGATCCATTAACAATGCCACATCAATTAGTACGTAAAAATGATGGTTCGTTTGCTTATAGTGCTATTGATTGGGTAGCGAGAGATGTAGGTGATGATGTTACTAATCCTCTACCTACATTTGTAGGAAGTACAATAAGAAATATGTTCTTCTATAGAAACCGTTTTGGTTTCTTAAGTGGTGGTGATGTTGTAATGAGTAAGGCTGCTTCATTCTATGATTTCTTTGCTAGTTCTGCACAGGTTGCTGCAGCTGATGATCCTATTGATATATCAGCATCTTCAACCAAACCTGTATCCTTGAATTATGTTAAGAACGTAAGTGCTGGTCTAGTCTTATTTAGCGATAACGAACAATTCTTGCTGTCAACTGACTCAGACATACTAAGTCCTGAGACAGCTAAGATTAATACACTATCTGCTTTCGAATGTGATACAGATATATCAGCTGTAGATTTAGGATCTTCCATAGCGTTTTTATCTAAGTCTCCTTTGTGGACTAGAGTATTTGAAATAGCTAATATTAGTACAACTGACCCACCTAGTACATTTAATACTACAGGTATTGTACCTGAATTAGTACCTGCTGATATAGATAATATAGCAGCATCCCCTGGTATGAGTATGCTTTCACTTGGTAATACAGGTGCTAGTACTCTATATCAATACCGTTTCTATCAAACTTCTGAAGGAAGAAAAGCTTCAACATGGTATAAATGGGACTTAACAGGTACATTAGTTGATCAATTCTTTGATACTAGTACGTTCTATGCTATAGTATCTGACGGTACTAATGTATCAATCAACTCTATTGACCTTAGACAAGCTAGTGATAATGGATTCTTAACCTTAGCTACTGGGGAAAAGACTGATGTATGTATGGATATGTATGCAACTAATCCTTATAGAGTATATCATAAAGCAGGATCTCCTCTTACTCCTATAGATGCTAATGCAGATAAAACTAGAGTATACCTTCCATTCACTCACCATGCAGGTAAAAAACTAGCTGTTGTAGCGTTGGGTGGTTATATTGGTGGTACTATTGGTGCTACTCAAGCTTCTGTTGGTGCTATACTATACCCTGATGTAGCGGGTTCAGCCCCTAATCAGTATGTAGATATTGATGGTGATTATAGAGGTAAGAACCTTATTATAGGTTATGTTTATACAATGACAGTAGATCTTCCTAAACTATACTACTCTGGTGGTGGTGAAGGTCAGACTAAGAATGATTATACATCAGATTTAATTATACATCGGATTAAAGTATCAACAGGGTTGAGTGGACCTGTTAAATACAATGTAAATCTAACTGGAATACCAGATAGATCAGAGACAGTAAGTGCTATAATGCCATATACATATACAGCAAATGACGTTGCGATGGCTTCAGAAGGTGTACATGAAGTACCCGTCTACCAACGTAATGAAAACATATCACTTAGTATCGTAGGTGATACTCCTTTACCAGTAAGTCTATTGGGCATGACTTGGGAAGGTAAGTATAACAAAAAATTCTACAGTCGTGTATAAAGGAGGTAAACTATGGCGTCACCTGGTTTTTACTTAGGAGTAGCGCAAGGCGTTAGTTCCTTGTTCGGAATGAGTGGCAAAAGACATGCAGCAAAAGCAGAAGCTGCACGTCAACATGCTTTAATGCAGCAACAGGCAGCTAATGCTGCTGCAAAGCAAGCTTATGGTCAGAAGTATGATGAGATAATGACCGATGTATATAATGAGAGAACTATAGAAGAATTTGATATTAAACTAGCTAACTATGAAGAGCAATTAGTAATAAACCGTGATGCTGCTCACGGTTCTTATTCAGCTGAACAGTTCAAATTTAATGAACAGATGGAGCAAGCTGCTTTAAACAGGAATAGAATGTTTAAAGAGTTAGTACAAGTACAAGGAGCACAAGCTGCTAGAGGAGGTACTGCAAGTAGATCTAGAGATAGAGCTGACTTAATCAATTCAGTAGCTGCATACGGTACAGAGCAAGCTGAATTTGATAAGACTTTATATAGTGCTAAATCGGCACACAACCAAAGATTAGGAGCTATAGCAGCTCAACATCAAAATGCTGATTATACTGCTTGGACACAAATAGCAATAGCACCTAGACTTAAACTACCTGGACAACAGGGAGCACCTAAACTAACTAACGTAGTTGGACCTCAGAAAGTAAGCACAGGAATCGGCTTTGGAGATGTCCTAGGAGCTGCTGCTACAGGAGTTCAATTCGGAATGGGCATTGATAAAATGCTGGAATAATTATGACACAAAACAGATTTAAGTATGACTCCCGTTCCGCAGGTGACACACTCTTCAAACCTCAAGCGGAGAGCAAAAAGTTCGATCCCTATAGAATACCTATAGAGAATATCACCAATCAATTAGAGAAAAACAAAGCCACAGAGTATAATAATTATTATACGGATAAAGCACAAGGCTTAGAAAACATGCGTATAGAGCATGAAGCAGCTGTTGCTATGACGAAGCATAATAATCAGGTTGCTAAGATAAATGCTGAGACTAAGATGGAGCAGTTTGCGAACTTCTCTCAAGGTGCATTCACTCTTGCCAGTATAGGTCTTCAAGCTCAAGCTGAACAGCAAAAGAAAGATGCATATAAAGAGTGGGCTGTATTCAAGATTGGGAATCCAGACGAAGCTAAAGATATAATGCAAAAGTTTGGTGATCTTGTTGATCAGAATGGTAGGATAATTAATCAAAATGCTGCAACAGCATATTTACAAAGATATAAGGAAGATTCCGTACCTTTTAAATTCGTTGAAAAACTATTAAATGCTAGTGGTCGGACACGTCAAGTGTGGATGAAAGCTACACTTGGAGATAAAATTGCTAATGTACCGAAGTGGAGAACTCTTTTAGCAGAAACTACAAAGCTTTCTGAAGATGGTCCTACATTAAATGAATTAATAGCAGAACCTAATAAATATGGTACCGCAGATGAAAGGGATGAATTATATTCTGCGTTAAGTCTTGCTATAGATACTGAAATACTTGATACACATTTTACAGGACTTTATGATCCTAAAGTAATTTCTGATAAAGTAGAACCTGCTTTCGCTGCTTTACAAAAAGAAGCTAATATTAGTTGGGCTGATGGTATAAAGTTTTGGTTTGATAAAGAGTATATTGAGAATAAACAACTAGAACTGAAAGCTGCCTTTAAAGGAAGCAAAGGTCAAAAAGCAAATTATACTGCTTTAGAAAGTGTTAAGAATGTTAGAGATTTATCTAGTAAAGTAGAAGGTAGTAACTCAGAAGCTTGGAAAAATGAAGCTATTGGAGTTCTAGAGTTAGTTTATGCAGATTCAATCTCAGTAACACAAGCATGGCAATGGGCAAAAGCTGAGTTCGAACTTAAAGGACAAGGTAAAACTAGTATAGATAAATGGAGAAAGGCTGAATTAGATGAAGTAGGTTTCTTTCAAAAATTAGAAGATATTATTTTTAATGATATTGGAGAGTCTGAAAGGAATGCTGAGAACTGGATGAAGGTTGGTGTCGATGCTGTACAAGAACATAATGTAATGCATGGCCCTATGACCGAGGGACCGTTAAATGATTTAGTTGGTAAACTCGTTTCAAAAACAGGTAAGAGAGAATCAGATGTCAGAAAAGAACTCCTCGAAGCTGGTGATACTGAAGGAGGTTTAAATGTGTCTAAAGGAATCTCTCAGTTAGAAGAAGATTCTTGGATGGGCAAAAAGAAGCTTGATCCAGCTGATTACTTACATCTACCTTGGGCAGCAAGGAAGAAAGGTTTTGAAAAAGGTTATTTTCATGATCCAAAAAATGTAGTACCACCAACTAAGCAAACGCTATATAAGAAAGATTTCCTTAATGTAGGTAAGGAGAAATTAGGACAAAAAGAGTGGAAAGTTGATAGTTTAGAAGCAATAAGATTAAGAGATAATGCTTATGATAGATTTGAGGAGGAGCTGGCAGCTTTAATTGATATTGATGATAGTCGTGATGCTTCTGCATTACATCGTGATGCCCATGAAAATACTCTAAAATACATAGAAACCAACTTTGAAAGTCTATCTAGGCCAAAAGAAAAAGATCAACAACTCATTGAAAGGCGTCAAAGCCTTAATGCAGATATAGAACAATTTGGTTCAGAATCTTATAAAAGTAAACTCCAAGTATTTGAGCATCGAATTAAAGAGGTTATACCAATAGTCCAAAAAGCTCGTCAACGTGGTGATAACAGACCTTTATCACAAATAATACCTAGAAAGTTTACGGATGAAGATGGTGAGCGTGAATTATTTTTCGATCCACTTTGGAGACAGGGTTATAGAAAAGCAAAATCTGATAGGCATATCTTCTTAGAATCACAATTACTAGCTAATGGTTATAATGATCAGACAGGTGAATATAAACCATCTAAAGGAGAGTCAAATCTCTATGAAAATAACCCTGAACATGGATCTAAAATAGTCGATGGCTATCATCAAAGTGATAAAGACATAGAGATCAAACCAAGTAAAGAAAGCGATGCTTATCTAGGTTCACCACTTTCACAACTTATGTCAAGTGATACTACACCATGGCTTGGTTTCCCAATTACTAAAGATAATATGAAAAGAGTAGGACTTAGACCTTATGATATCTTTGATGAAGATAATAGGCAACATCTTATACATCATTGGTCAGTGATCAACGATCCTAATTTTAGAGGCTGGCCACTACTACCTGGACTAGGAGGAGTATAGTTATGACAATGACTCCACATCAATTGTTCGATCCTGATGAACATAAGCGTCAGATGGAGGCGCAATTAAAGCAACAAGAAGATGATAAAGCTTCTGAAGTATTAGAACAGCAAAATGCTGAAGATGAGAAAGCAGCTAAAGAACAGCGTCAAGCTGAATTAGAAGATTCTCATGCTGCTAAAGATCCTAGTGAATATGGTCTTAAAGAAAACCTTACAGAACTACGTAATGCCTTTACAGGTGGTACTAGAGATACATTAAGCTCCTATGCCACACTACCTGAACGTGCAGTTGATATAGCATCAGGTGCAATGGTCAGTGAGATACAGCAGAAAGGAGAATATAAGCCAGGTTTCAACCCTCTTGGAGGTGACTTAAACCCACTTACTAAAACATGGTGGGGTAATTTTATAAGAGTTGGTACACACTTCGGTACAATGGCTATACCTATCGTTGGATGGGGAGGAGCTGCTGCTAAAGGTACAGGAGTGTTTGCAAAAGTTGCACAGTATACTGTAGCTAGTTCTAACTGGTTAGCTAAAGGTGCTGCTGTTGGTGCAGTATCTGACTTATTCTCAGAGTATTCGCAGGAGGCTAATGGTCTTCAAGTATTAAGAGATAGGTTTGGTTTTGTTGATACCCCTTGTACAACTAAAGATGCAGATCATCCTGCACTTAAAACAGTAAAAGCTGTATGTGAAGGTGTGGGTTTAGGGATACCTATTGAAGGAACTGTTAGAGCTATAGCTAAAGTTAGAGTTAAACAAGGTATAACAGGTAATCCTACTAATGAAGTTTTAAAGAAAGTTGACGCTATTCAAAGTGGTAAACTACTTAAAGCAGAAAGAGCAGCTAAGATGCTTGTAGATAAAAACCTTAGACAGTATACTAGACAGAAACTATTTAACAAAGGTATAGACTTTGACCATTTAAAACCTGAAACTCAACTTGAACAAATGAAAAAGGTTCAAAAAGCGAGTAAAGGTAATAGATTTAAAACATGGTCCCCCGATTGGGAAGATAATTTAGATAGAGCTGATCGTAAATTACTTGAAAATCAACAAAGTATAGAAGGTCAGCTAAGAGAGAAAGCTGAAGTAGAACTAAATGATCCTGATTTTAGAGGTCATAAGAATAAACCACTAACTGCACCAGGACAAGCTAGCCCTAACTCAACAGGTGCTCCTTATGAGAACTTAAAAACACTAAAAAGAATTGACTATGAATGGTCTTCTATGGATGAAGGCTCTCTAGATAGTTTAGTTACTCCTGCTGCTGCAGAAGCATTAGCTGAAGCAGGTTCAGGACTTAAAGGTGTTAATGATAAAATTGCTAAAGAACTCTTTGGCGATGCTCGTTATAAGAGACTACTCGATCAACTTGATGTAGATGGTGATGATATCGATAGTGTATTTGGAGATGCATTTGAAAGAATGCAGGAAGTTATTGGTGGCCGTAATTCTGGTGAAATAGATCCAGTAGATTTCTGGAAACCAATTGTCGATGCTGCTGATAAGAAAGATGGTTATAACGTTTGGGCTACAAAAGAAGTTATAGCAGCTAATTTACTACAAGAATCACTATTCAAACAACTTAGAGCAAGAGCTATTGCTTCTAGAGAATTAATAGATTTCACTGATTTAGACTCTGTTGATGGCCCTCTTAAATATATCAGAGATAACCTCATTGTAGGTATAGAACAAACTCAAAGATCTAAGTTCTTATTAGGTCAAGAGTATGCTGATATGATCAGGAAGAAAGGTGGCAAGAAACTTGCAGAACAAGTACTGCTTGATATGCATCAACAAGCTAAGAATCAAGTTGATATGATGTTTGATTTAGCTTGGCAATCACCTACAGATGACTTATTACAAGCTTTCCTAGAAGCTATGTCTATGTCCAATAAGATTAATAATTGGCAAGACTTTAATAATTATATGAGTCAAAAGTTATTAGGATATACTTCTCCTGAAGGACAGCGTAATACAGGATTGCTAATTAAAGAACTTCAAGGTGTTATGGTAAATAGCCTACTGAGTGGACCTAAGACCCCTATCAGGGCGATTATGGGTACCTCTACAGCTACATTCCTAAGACCTACATCTCAAATATTAGGTGGTGCTGGTAGATACCTTGGCACTGGATTCACTGATGACTCTACATTAAGAGTTGGGTTAGCTGAACTTAATGCCATGAAACAGGCTATACCAGACTCATGGAATTATTTCAAGCATCGTCTTAATGGTTATTGGTCTGGTGAATTATCTACAATTAAAAGCAGATATACAGATTATACATTCGATGATCAGCAATGGGAATTAATGAGATATTGGGCTGAAGATAGTAAACTTGCCAGTGATGGAGAGACGGGTGCATTCCGTTTAGCTAATATTTCACGAGCTCATAACCACTCTAATTGGTTCAATTATACCATGAAGATACTCGCTGCTACTGACGATGGTTTTACTATGATATTAGCAAGAGCTAGAGCTAGGAGTAAATCCCTTATGGGTGCTATGGAAGCAAAAGCTAAAGGACTTATACCTGATATTTCCCCAGAAGTAGTAAGAGAATATGAAGCTAGATTACAAGATGAAATATTTAATCCTCAAACAGGTGTTGTAAAGGATGATTTATTAGCATATGCTAGAGGTGAAGTTACACTTACTAAAGATTTAACTGGTTGGGGTAAGGCATTAGATACAATGTTTAATACATACCCGCAAACTAAACCTTTCTATATGTTTGCTAAAACAGGCATCAATGGTTTAGAATTAACCATGAAACATGCTCCTGGTTTCAACTTATTTGTTAAAGAATTTAGAGAAATTGCAAGAGCTAACCCTGATGATTTATCTACTGTTATTAAGTATGGTATTGAAACTGCACAAGAATTAAAGAATGCTAAAGATCTACAAATGGGTAGATTAGCAATCGGTTCTGGTATAATATTTGGTGCAGCTGATAAATATTTAAACGGTGATTTAACTGGTAATGGTCCTACTGATCTTAAAACTCGTAGAGCATGGGAAGCTGGAGGCTGGAAACCACGTTCAATTAAACTTGGTGGAGTCTGGATTAGCTATGATTCCTTTGAACCATTCAATGGTTTATTAGCATATGTAGCAGATCTTGGTGATAACCAACGCTTATTAGGTGATAAATATGTTGAAAGAGGATTACTTAGTGCTTCTTTAGCTATTTCAAAAGGTATGGTAAGTAAAGTATACCTACAAGGCCTTACAGGTTTAACTGATTTATTCAGTGATAACCCTAAGAAGTTAGAACGTATAGGCGCTAATATAGCGAATAGTTTCTTACCATCTAGTACACTAAGAAATGATATTGGTAAAGTTTTTAATCCTTATATGAAGGAACTTAACGCAGATTTTGATGATACTCTAAGGAATAAAAATCAACTATTCGAATATCTTACATCTGAGGAAGAGCGGCTACCTATTAAACATGATATTTTAAATGGAAGACCGATCAATGATCATGATGTACCAACTAGATTATTGAATTTTATACTTCCTGTAGCACTTAACCTTGATCAATCACCTGGACGTAAGTTCTTATTCCGTAGTCAGTTTAATGTTAATATGGCTACAACTGTAGCTCCTGATGGAACATCATTAGCAGAGAATAATAAAGTTAGATCAATGTTCCAGAAAGCTTTAGGAGATCAAGACTTAGAAACACAACTAGAAAAGCTATCTAAGAATAAAAAAGTCATCGCTTCATTGAAGCAAATGGAAGCAGATATTGATGCAGGTTTACATAGGAAAAAACCTGGGATCAATCCTTCTTCATATTTGCATAATAAAATGATTGGAGATTTATTCAATAAAGCTAAAGTAAAAGCATGGGCTGAAATTAAGAACAAGCCAGATGTGCTACCTTTAATCGAAGCAATGCAAAAAGCAAAACTTTCTATTAGGAATAGACCTGAAAATCCTGAATTAAGTAGAACACAATACGAAGAGGCAAATCAATTACTCCAAATGACTAATAGGTAACTATGGCATACACAACTGAAAATAACTACGATGGAAACGGTACCACCAGACTGTTTTCGTTCACATTCCCATATTTAGAAGACACTGATATTAAGGTAAGCCTTAATCAGGTCGCAACAACAAATTTTGAACTTGCCAATGCTACCCAAATAAACTTTACTGCTGATGCTAGCGGAGAAACTAGTACACAAGCAGCTAGTGGAGCACCTAAAAATGCAGTAAAAATTAAAGTTTATCGTGATACAAATATTGATAATCTTCAATCAGAGTTCTTCTCTGGATCTGCAGTTAGAGCACAGGATTTAAACAATGACTTTAACCAGACATTATATGTGTCTCAGGAGACAGAGAAAGCTGTTGAAGGTAAATGGAATAACAGTACACAAACAATAGATAGTACAGAAGCTTTCGTTGATAGTAATGATTATATAATGACAGCTGCTGCTATTGATGATAGAATCATAGCTAAACAAGCTGCTAGAGCTTTAGCAGATGGAAAGATAATAGTAGGTAATGGTAGCGGTGTTGGTGCTCAAGTTACTCCTTCAGGGGATGTAACCATGGCTAATACAGGTGCGTTTACAATAGCGAACCTGGCTGTAGAAAATGGTATGATAGCTAATGATGCTATCAATGGTAATAAAATAGCTGATAATGCTGTTGATTCTGAGCACTATGCAGACGATTCAATAGACACAGCACATTATGCACCTGGATCAGTTGATTCAACAGCTATTGCTGATGGAACAATTGTAAACACAGATATTAGTGGAAGTGCAGCTATTGCACATAGTAAGCTTGCTTCATTAACAGATGGTAGAATACTAGTAGGTAACGGCTCAAACGTACCTGTAGGTGTTGCTGTCTCTGGTGACGTAACTATGGCAAATACAGGTGCGGTTACTATCGCTAATGATGCTGTAGAACAAGCTATGATAGCTGATGATGCAGTAGGAGCAGATCAACTAGCAGCTAACGCTGTGGTTAATGCTTCTGTGGCTGCTGGTGCTGCTATTACATTAGCTAAATTAGAACCATTAGATAATACTAAGATTATTGTTGGTAACGGTTCTAATGTAGCTACTGAAGTTACTATGTCAGGCGATGTAACAATCGCTAATACTGGAGCTGTGACCATAGCCAGTGGTGCAGTAGAAACTGGTATGATAGCTGATGATGCAGTAGATGCTGATAAATTAGCAGCTAACGCTGTTGTTAACGCTTCTGTAGCATCTGGTGCAGCGATTGATCATGCTAAACTAGCAGCTGTATCTAGTGGTAATGTTTTAGTTGGTAATGGATCTAACCAAGCTGCATCCGTAGCAATGTCTGGTGACGTTGCAATTGCAGCTGGTGGCGCTACAACTATTCAAGCTAATGCTGTTGAAATAGGAATGATAGGTTGTGAACAAACAACTATATCAGACAGTGACTCACACATTCCTACATCAGGAGCTGTTGTTGATTATGTAGCAGCACAAATAGCACCTATTGGTGGACTAGAAGTTATTGCAGATGATGAATCATTCCCTAACACAATTCCAGCAGCTGGTGTTGTAATTAGTATAACTGATGCAGCTGGTTTATCAGTCAACTCTAGTGGTGTATCAACTAATGGAGATGCACTTGATAACTCAACTATAACCATTAATAACTTCCCTACTGAATTAAGAGGTGGAGCTACTGTTGGTGGCGTAACTAATGCTGATCCTTATGTATTCGGATCTGGTGCTGGCTTAATGGTTCAATCTACTGGATCAAGTCATACTTACAATTACCATCAAGCATTAATAAGGGAAGCAGACTTTGTAAGGTTATCAGGTGATATCGATGACTTCAACCAAAGATACCGTGTAGCAGCTGGGGCTTCTGGTGTAAGAACCGGTGTTTGCGGAGCAGATGGAACAGGTTCAGGTAGCTATCCTTGTGATGGTGATATGGCTTGGTTCACAGGTTCTAATAAGATGTATGTCTTTGATGCACCTGCTGCAAGTACAAGTAACTCAGATCTTGATGCTGCTTGGTCAGAAGTTTCATCAGTTGGTGATTATAAGATATTAGGAATAAAAACTAACGGTCAAGCACATAATGGATCATTAACATTTGATGGAAATGCTACACAATTTGATTTATTTGACGGTACATCAGATGCAAGTATTACAAGTGCTCAGCAATTAATAGTAGTTTTAAACGGTGTCATACAAAAACCAAATAGTGGGTCTTATGATGGAAATGAAGAAGGTTTCTACTTAGATGGTAGTGATGGGATTCAATTCTGTGATGGACCTCCAAATAATTCTGTATGTTTTGTAACACAAATTGGTGCAGCTACAACTGTAAATGTACCAGCTACTAATAGCATCACCAATGTTATGATACAAGATGGTGCAATAGATAATGCTGCAATAGCTGCTAATGCTGCAATCGCACCTAGTAAAATAGATGCAACTAGCTTTACCGGAATTGGTAGTACTGGACATATTGAATTTAAAAATGAAACTTCAGCAAGATTCTTCGAAGCAAGTGGTAATGGTACTAATAAAGTATCCCTTAAAGCACCTGCTGCTTTAGGAGCTGATTATACACTTACTCTACCTCCTGATGATGGTGATAACCTTCAATTCCTACAAACTAATGGATCAGGTGTCACAGATTGGGCTACAGTTAGTACAAGTGATGGGACCAAGATGCCTTTAGCAGGCGGTACTTTCACTGGTGATGTTATTTGGGATAACGCTACTAATGCTGGTAATGATTTGACATGGGATATGTCAGATAATGCATTGGAGTTTGATGATAATGTTAAAGCTACATTTGGTGATGGAGCAGATATAGCACTTTACCATAATGGTTCTATAAATAAATTCGAAAGCGAATCACACCGATTGATTATTAGTGGTGCAGCAGATCAAAATGTTGACATCATGAAAACTCAAAGTGAGTATATGGCTAAATTTATACCTGATGGAGCCGTAGAACTTTATTATAATAATACTAAATGTCTTGAAACAAAAGACCTCGGTGTTGAAATTCAAAAAGAAGCCATCATTAGAGGTGTAGAAGACGGAGATGCTCGAATATATATGTATGCTGATGAAGCTGATGATGATGCTGATAAATGGCAGATTGGTGCAGCAACCCAAGGGCATTGGTATATACAGAATTACGCAGGTGGTGGATGGGAAAATAACCTTATATGTAGAGGTGGTGGTAGTGTAGAATTTTATCACGACAACAGTAAAAAGTTCGAAACAGATGCCAGTGCCATGACTATACATGGTAATATTACATACGAAGCTTCTGGTACTGATTGGAAGATTCAATGTGGTCAGGGCGTTAGTTCTAACATCTATATCAGTGCTGTTAAGGATGAAAATGCTATTTTTATAGAACGAAATGCAGGTGTTGTTCTATCCTATAATGGTGTTTCAAAAGCTTATACCGCATCTAATGGTTTGTTTTTGGTTGACAGACTAGTACCTCATAATGATGATTCATATAATATAGGTGGCGGAAGTAATCGATGGGACGATATCTACGCAACTAATACTACAATTCAAACATCAGATAGAAATGCAAAAGATAACATTACTGATTCTGATTTAGGACTTACATTTGTTAATAAACTAACGCCTGTTTCTTATAAATGGAAAGGTAAAACTAGAACTCACTATGGTTTAGTAGCTCAAGATGTAGAAACTGTCTTAAGTGATATAGGTAAATCTACAACACAATTTGCTGGTTATATAAAATCAGAAAATCCAAAAGAATACTATACGACTTTAGCTGAAACTCAAGCTGACGGTGGTGGTAAAAACGTTGGTGATGTAAAGAAAGAAGCAAGCACTACCTACGGACTCCGTTATAGTGAATTCATAGGACCACTAATTAAAGCAGTACAAGAACTCTCAACTAAAAATGACGCACTTGAAGCACGTATCGCAACACTGGAGGCTAAATAAATGGCATTAACAGAAGTAAATTCTTTAGGGATTAAAGACCTTGAAGTAAAAACAGATGATATAGCTGCAGCCAATGTAACTTTAGCTAAAGTAGCGAATGTTACAGATGGCCAGATTATAGTCGGTAATGGTTCTAATAGACCAACCGCAGTTGCTGTATCAGGTGATGTAACACTTGCTAATACAGGAGCTGTCACTATAGCTAGCGGAGCTGTAGAACATGCTATGTTAGCTAATGACTGCGTAGACGCTGATAATATAGATGATAATGCTGTAGGCTTAGCTGCAATGGCTCATGGCACAGATGGTAATCTAATTACATATGATGCAAACGGAGCTCCCGATCACGTTGCTACAGGATCTAGTGGACAAGTATTAACCTCCAATGGATCAGGAGCAGCACCAACTTTTCAAGCTGCAGCAGCAGGTGGAGTTACTAATGATGCTCAGAAGAATATTAAAGGTGGTACTGGTGCTGGAGCTAATTTTAATGGCACTAATGCAGAACATAATGTATTACTTGGATATGATGCTGGTAACGATATAACGGATGGTGATAAAAATATCTGCCTTGGTACTGATTCAGGCTCTGATTTCGACACAGGAAGCCATAATATATGTCTTGGATTTGATACTGGTAAAACAATTAATGGCAGTTCTAGTCGTAATGTATTAATTGGAAATAATACAATAGGAAGCGGTACTGCAGCAGCAAGTTATGACCAAGTAGGTATTGGTTATCTAACTCTAGGTGACAATCCAGCTGGTAAAGAGAATGTAGCTATTGGTACCTATGCTTTGAATTCTGCGACGGGTGTAGAAGAATCAGTAGCTATTGGATATGGTGCCTTAAAAGATGCTACTACACCAGATCAGAATATAGCTATAGGACATAATGCTTTAGCGAATCTAGTTACAGGAGATGCTAATGTAGTTATTGGTAAGGATGCTGGTTTAAATGCTAATACTATAGGTAAAGCTATATTAATAGGATATGAAGCAGGTAAAGCGCTTGTAGATGGCACTAATATTGCCATCGGTGACCGAGCACTAAGTCTAGGAACATCAGTTAATTGTAGAAGCAATATAGCTATTGGATACAGAGCCATGACAGATATTAATGGTTATTCCAATATTGGTATTGGTGGTGACTGTTGCGGTGGAGGAGCTACTGGTACCGGAGATAGTGCTTATTATAATGTTGCTCTTGGTGATAATGCACTGGAGGATTTAACTACCGGAGATAATAATACCTGCATTGGAGTTGGTGCTGGTGACGATATAAATTCAGGATATGATAATGTTTGCGTGGGACACACTTCTGGTAATTATATACAATCTGGATTTGATAATGTTTATATCGGTAGAGATACTACTGCAGCAGCAGAAGGTGACGATGGAGCCGTTGTTGTAGGTGCCAATATAGGCAGTAAAGGTGAATATAAAGCCTTTATAGGAGGTTCATCAGGTGCATATAACGGACAAAACTATTCTACTTGGGCAACAACTTCTGATAGAAGAATCAAGAAGAATATAACTAACAATACAACTGGACTTGATAAAATAAATCAAATCACTGTTCGTAACTTTGAATATAAGAAGTTTAAAAAAGATTCTGATGGAATTTATTTAAAAGATTCGTTTAAGAAGGATTCTGATGGTAACTATGAAAAAGATTCTGATGGTAAATATATCCCTGAAAATCCTAACGGTAAATATATTCCTGAGACTACTGACGATGAAATAACATGGTCAGAATTTAACGGTGGTAATACTCAGTCAGATTCAATCATCGTTAAAAAGACAGGTACTCAAGTTGGTGTGATTGCACAAGAACTAGAATCAGTTTTACCTGGTCTTGTTGAGACTGATCCAAAACATGGATTAAAGAGTGTTAATACTGACAATCTTGTTTGGTATCTGGTCAATGCAGTTAAAGAACTTTCAGCAAAAGTAACAGCACTTGAATCTGCATAGTGTCCATCAACCTCCCACGCCCTAACCTACCCAAGGCTCTGGATATCCCTCAGATGTACCTCAGACAGCCTACAGCGGACGTTCCGGCCTATAAGCCTATATTCGTACCCCCAGCTGATTTAGAGCGCCCTGAGGAGACTGAGACAGAGGAGAGTGAAAAGACAGAAACACCCGAACCACCCACGCTTAAGATACCGGTCATCGACATACAGATGCCCATACCTGAGACAGCAGTAGTAGTAACTGCAGTGACAACAGCTGTTATTGCAGTAACAACTACAACTATTACTCAATCTTTATTTGAACCAATCAAGAAGAAGGTTCAGAAACAACTCCAATCTAAAGTTGATGCATGGAAGAAAAAGAGAAAGAAAAAGGACTCCTCGGAAAGTTGAAAGATGCTGCTGAGGATCAAGAACACCAAATCCAAATACTCGGAACTTTCGTAAGATTAGCTGTAGTTGTTTG
>VTLG01014975.1_pt1 | contig 19583 bp, 28 predicted proteins | sample 4694571 | NCBI WGS metagenome assembly VTLG01 (sample SAMN12604809, study PRJNA352737) | marine metagenome | biome: ENVO:00000447; feature: ENVO:00000209|ENVO:00000569|ENVO:01000036; material: ENVO:00002151; isolation source: viral sequences binned using virsorter ...
GGCATTACTGCCGAAAAAGTTATTGGGGACCAACTGGGCCGCGCGGAAAACGAATCATGATGATGGAAACCCCTGCGCGCAGTGGTCTTAGCGGAATAGCTGCGCTAGACAGTTCTGATCTTGAGATTCCCTCTGAAATTGGCCTTAGCAATCTATATGAATCTGAACCTGAGTTCACAGATGAAGACGCGAAAGCCACGATTCTGCGGTTCTTAAAAGAGATACCGGACGATTTTGGCGCCGATCCCGATTACTCCGCAAAAGACTATGCGTTGGGGGCCGCAGATGTTGCGGCCGATGTTGCTTCGGCGTTAATTTCTCCGGTCGCAAATGCGCCTCATACACTGATTCAGTCTCTAACTGCGGACCCTGCGTTTCTAAAAGAGTCCCTTGGCCGTCCTCTCTCAAGGGAAGAGATGCGCAATACGGAGCGCATCAAAAAAGCGTCAGAACGGCGCCTTGAGGACATGAACTACGAGCCGCGCACTGCCTTGGGGCAGGAGATGAGCGACTCAGCTCTTCGCGGCATAGGGGCTTTCTTGGGGCCGGCCCTTGATGTCGCAGAAAGCGCGACTGATCCTAAAAATTTGGGAGATATGCGCTACGGAATGCTCCCGGCATTAAATCTTTTATGGAAAAGCCGCCCAGAGCGAGAAAGGCTTGCCATTACGTCCCTGCTGGACATGATCCCCTAAAACCTCTTGCATATCGACACGCTATTGTGCATAATCTTGCCTCTTTTTGGAGGGAATTGCATGACAGCACAAGACAAGAAGCGTTTCTACAATCGGGTGCGCCGCACCTGCTTGCTTCACGACATTGAGATTCGCTACCAAGGCATGCCTAAGATGTACCGCGCCGTTGAGCTGGTTAAGGACGGCAAGGTTATGTTTGCCGACCGCGCGTGCGAGCGTCTGCCGCTCAATATTGACTGGAAGAGGCTGCACGAACAACTTACGGAGTACGGTTACAAGGGCGGCGTTAAATGAACGCGCCGGTGGAGCCGTTACAGATTGGTGACTCTGTGAAGTTTTCGTGCATTGAGGACGCTTTGGAGTTTTTTCGAGAGCAGCGCAAGCTGCTGGGATCAAAGGATGGTCGCAACAGTCTGAGCATTTCACGCTCGGACGCTGGTTATTGCGTTGTGGGGAGGCCGGAATGAGCGCGGTTAGAGCAATAAAGCAGATTAACCGCATCTTTGGTTACGTTCGCGTATCGACAAGGGAGCAGGTTCGGTCCGGAATCTCTTTGGAGACACAAGAGCAGGCTATTCGTCAGTTCGTTTCGGACAAATATGGGCGCGAAGTCGATGAGATTTTTGTTGATGACGGCGTCTCTGGCACCCGCCCCATACTAGATCGCCCCGGATCGCGAGAATTGACCGACTCTATGGACGAGTTTGACGTGATTGTGTGTACGCGTCTTGACCGGTTGTCTCGAAATGCCGGCGATTTGCTTAGTTTGCTGCCGGATTTGGAGGATTCTGGCGTCACTTTGTATTTTTGCGAGCAATTTGGCGACGTTCCGGTGTGTTACCCCAAGCATGAGGGCTCGAAAGGCCTTAATTCTCGCTTTGACATGAACGAGATGGCTAACAAGATCATGCTGATGGTGCTGTCGGCCGTTTCTGAGATTGAGCACGCCAATATTCGCGACCGTTTTGGGGATGGAAAGGTCGATTGGGCTAGCAGGGGCTATTTTATTGGCGGTTCCCCGCCATACGGCTATAAATGCGTGCCTGTAAAGATAGGAAACAAGACCAGAAAGCGGCTGGAGCCAATTCCTGAAGAACAGGAAGTGATTAAGGCCATTAAGGCGCTTAGTGGGCGCGGTTTGGGCTATCGCAGGGTTGCCGCGCAGATCAACAGCATGTTTCCCGACACAAACATCACGTACAACAAGGTTGAGAAGATTCTCAAGCGCAAATTTCAAGGTCTTTCAGAGGCGTCATAGGCTATGATTGGCGCATGACGCCAATACAGTACGTTAAAAACGCCATCGCGCTGCTGGAAGCTAGCTTGGCGACAGACTTTTTGACTGATTCTGTCAGGGACATCATGACCCGGTCTGTCGCCGATCTGAAAGAAGCCGAAAAGCAGCTCGGAGCCTAAAAAATGGCTCAGGAAGGCTGGGGTCGAGGCACATGGGGGTTGGGCGCGTGGGGAACCCCGCTCAGCACTTCTGTCTCGGTCACCGGCCTAGCAATTACCAGCGCCCTTGGCTCGGTCACCACTGACGCCGAGGCCAATGTCTCGCCTACGGGGGTGGCGGCAACTGCCGGACTTGGCGCGCCCAGCACCGACGCCGAGGCCAATGTCTCCGTTGCCGGCGTAGGCGCAACCAGCGCCGTAGGCTCGCTCAGCATTGACGCTGAAGCGAACGTCACCCCGACCGGCCAAGCGATCACGTCTGGGGTCGGCTCGATCCAGATTGTTGCGCGCGCGATTACCCAGATTACGGGTGTGGGCGCAACGTCAGCGGTCGGCTCGGTTACCACTGATGCCGGAGCCAGTGTCACGCCGGCCAGCCAAGCGATCACCAGCGCGGTGGGCGCCCTTACCGTTACGGGCAAAAACAACGTCACGGTCACGGGTCAGGCTGTTACGTCAGCAGTTGGCGAAGTCACCCCGATTGGGCCTTCGATTGTCAGCCTGACCGGGCAATCCATCACGTCTGAAGTTGGCGCCGTGTTCGTCTGGGGGATCGTTGATCCAGACATGACGCCTGATTATAGTGTGATTGACGACAGCCAAACTCCGAGTTACTCGGCCGTCAGCACGTCTCAGACCCCAAGTTTTGCTGCGGTCAGTACGTCGCAGACTCCGAGTTTTTCAACTATAAGCACGTCGCAAACTCCGTCCTACGAGGACGTCGACGCCGCCTAAAGGAATATATAAATGGTCACTTATGTTAATGATCTTCGTTTGTCTGAACTCGCCACCGGCGAAGGTTCTGGCACATGGGGGACAACGACCAACACCAATCTTGAGCTGATTGGTGAGGCGTTGGGTTACGGAACCCAGAACTGCTTCACGAGTGACGCGAACGCGACTACGACGGTAGCCGATGGGGCTACCGACCCGGCACGCGCCATGTATTTCAAAGTCACTTCTTCTGCGACGCTGAGCGCCACTCGCGAGCTGACCATTGCGCCAAACACTGTCAACCGCGTGATGATCGTTGAGAACGCCACCACGGGCGGCAGGACGATTACTATCAAGCAGGGCAGCGGTGCGACGGTTGATGTGCCCAATGCTCAGGTGGCGATTTTGTATATGGACGGTGCGGGTTCGGGAGCTGCGGTTACGACCGTGGCCGACTTGTCCGCTATCAGCGTAGCCCTCAAAGAAAACAACTCAATCTATATTGGCTCTGATCCTTCTGGAACCACCGACACTGCTTCTAACAACGTGGCTTTAGGCGTGAATGCACTTGATGCAATCACGACGGGTGATAACAACGTAGCTATTGGCGCGGAGGCTGGAGGGGCAATGACTTCGGGCCACTCAAATGTAGCAATCGGCTATTTGGCACTGGACGCAAATACCTCCGCAGCCAATAACGTAGCTATAGGGAGGGAGGCTTTAACTGCTAATACCACAGGCACAAGTTTAACGGCTATTGGCTATAGTGCCCTGTACGCAAATACCGAGGGAGATTCTAACACTGCCTTGGGTTTTGAAGCTGCGCTTTCTAATACCACGGGAAATACCAATATAGCTTTAGGTGGCAGAGCCCTTAGAACCAACACGGTCGGGGACAGAAATACGGCGGTTGGCTTTGACGCTCTTTATAATCTAAACCCTGCTGGCAATGCAGATATGTACAACGTGGCGGTCGGCTATCGCGCTGGCTACGATCTGACTGTTGGGGTGCATAATGTTCTTATAGGTGGCCTTACTGGGTTTGAAATTACTACAGGCAACAACAATGTGGCGTTAGGTTACCGTGCTGGCGGGGGACTTTCGGCGGCAGATATGACAGGAACCCATAACATTTCTATAGGAAATGATGCGGGGGGCCGTCTTACTAGCGGTGAGGACAACATCTTCATGGGCTACGCCGCTGGAACACAGCACACCACTGGCTCTAAAAATGTATTTTTAGGCATAGAAGCCGGAGAAGCTTCTACTACAGCCGAAAAAAATATTGGCATTGGCTACCGCGCTTTAGAGGCTCTTACGACAGCGCAGATGAACGTGGCCGTGGGGTCTTATGCCCTCGACACAAATACTACCGGCGAAAGAAATACGGTGCTAGGGCATAGCGCATTAGCCGCAAACGTAGCGGGAGATTCGTCAACTGCCATAGGTTTTCAGGCGCTTCTTGCTCAGAATCCTAGCGGCAACGTGGACATGTACAACGTCGCAGTTGGGTATGAGGCTGGTACCGACTTAACCACCGGCAAGCACAATACCTTTGTTGGGTCTTTAGCTGGTGAGAAAACGACTACTGCAGAATACGGCGTAGCGGTTGGATACAAAGCTGGTGGTAGCAATACGGAGGCTACTGGAAATTACAATACGGCTGTCGGGTATACGGCGCTTCAGAATGCTACTACCGCAGGGTCTAATACCGCCATTGGTGGTTTTGCAATGCAACAGGTCACCACGGGAGCCAACAATACGGCTGTCGGGTATACGGCGCTGGATGCAATTACCACTGGGTCGGATAACGTCGCCGTGGGTAGAGGTGCAGCTACTGCTCTGACAGAAGGAACCAATACGACAGCCGTAGGAAGACACGCTCTTGCTGCGGTGACAACTGCTAATAGTAACGTAGCGGTGGGATATGGCGCGGCGGAAAGCACAACTACGGGAAATCTAAACACAGCCGTAGGCACCCAAGCACTTAAAGAAAATACTGTAGGCGACAGAAATACTGCCATAGGCTATCAGGCTTTATTTCAAGTAGATCAGGCTTCAAATGAGGACACGGACAATGTAGCCGTAGGGATGCATGCAGGTCGTGGCATTACTACAGGAACGCAGAATGTCTCTATTGGTACTTATTCAATGGAGGACGGCAATCTTACTGGAGACTACAACAATGCGTTAGGAACTTTTGCAGGGGAGAAGCTGACCTCTGGTACTCAAAATGTGATGCTCGGGGGCAGAGCAGGAAAAGAATTAACGACCGGAGATTACAACACCTACGTCGGCCACCAAGCTGGTGGAGGGGCTGCTGACGCAGCCGGGACAGGTGATTACAACACTGCTGTAGGCAGAAACGCTCTTTCAAAAATTAAAGGAGCCGCTGCGGGTAATACCGCGCTGGGCTTCGGGGCGCTTGAAAGTTCGACCACAGTTTCTAACAGTACGGCAGTTGGTGGTGCTGCGCTGCAACTTTCCACTGCGGCAGACAACACGGCCGTTGGCTATCGAGCCATGACCAGCAATACCACAGGTATTTACAACGTAGCAGTGGGCGACAACGCGTTAAGGTCCAATCAAGATGACCACGGCAGTACCGCTGTCGGCTACAGAGCCTTGTACTCCTCCGATTACACGACTTCTGCAACTTATATTTATAACGTGGCTCTTGGCTATCAGGCGGGATATAGCGTCTCTCTGGGAACATCAAATGTAATTATCGGAGGTAACGCAGGCCAAGACACTGTGCCTCTGACGACTGGAGACAGCAACGTAATCATTGGTAGAAGTGCTAGAACCAGTGCAGGCGACAGTAATAATCAAATCGTTTTAGGGCGAGATGTTACGGGCAACGCAGATGACTCTTTGTGCTTTGGAAACGGATCAACAGACTCTGCAATTGCTTTTGGTGCAACTTCAATAACCGCCCCATCAGATGTTCGCTACAAAGAAAACATTGAAGATCAGCAGGCAGGGCTAAGTTTCATCAATGACCTGCGACCTGTAACTTTCAATTGGAAGAAGAAGAAAGATTTGCCGAAAGATCATTTTGCCTATGAAGATTCTGAAGAACGCGAAATGAACGACAAAACTAATCACGGTTTCATAGCCCAAGAGGTCAAGGCCGTTATCGACGCGCATCCAGAAATAGCTGACGGGTTTGACATGTGGTCAGAAGACGAGGCTGATGGTAGGCAGAGGGTCGCTCCGGGGGCCATCATCCCAATACTGGTTACAGCGATTCAGGAACTTTCGGCAGAACTCAAAGAGATCAAGGAGAAAATATAATGGCAGCAGAACCACGCACCACCGAGCAGAAAGCTCAAGACTACAAAGCAATGGGGCACTCCGTTTCCCTGATTGACATCATTAGGACTGATTCAGACCCGGCTTACAAAGAGAATATGTCAGTCGAAGAACGGAAAGAGACCGTGTCAAGAAACGTAGAACACCTTGAAATCATGGTTGCTCTTGAAGACTGGGGTTCTGAGGACATGACGGCTTCAAAGGCAGCGATCACCAACGGCAAGGCGTATGTAGCATCATGAGCGACGAAGCACTGGATTTTGAGGTAGAAGAAGAGACGGCAGAGGTTGTGGAGCTTCCGCCTGCGATTGAAAAGTTGCAGGCAAAGCAGGCCCGGCTTCAGCAGGAAATCGCGAAGTATCAGGCTCAGATCAATGAGCTTGTTGAGCGGCATGAAACGGCACAGATGGCGTTTGCCCAGTGCTCTTTGTTGATTCAGGCGCAGGCCGAAGCGAATTAAGAGATGAACGAGCTAGACCCCGCCCATAAAGCTCTTGCTGAAATCGAGGCCCACGAACGAGAGTGTCGGCTTAGATACGAAGCGATTGAGGAGAGTCTTGAGCGTGGCTCGAAACGGTTCGACAAGCTCGAAAATATGATCTGGGGCATCTACGGAGCCTTGATCGCGGCAGTGATTTTCCCGCAGGTTCTAAAACTTGTGACTTAATATGGCTATCAACAGCATCGACCAAACGACCGGGAATCCACCAGCAATTGCGTGGAGGCGGGTTGCCAATCGTCAGATGCAGGAGTTGGTCATGGCGTCTGACGGCGCTCCTGTCAAAAAAGTCACAGAAATTTCTGAGACTCAGCTTTACCAGCTACGCGGGAACAAAATGCTTGTTACCGACATTAGCCGGTCGATGTCCACCGTCGATATAAAAGTATGATTGCCGAGCTTTCAGCCGCGTTCGCCGCGCTCAAGGCCGTAAACGAAGGTATTCAAAGTCTTCGTGATGCTCACGGTCATAGTCGTGATCTTGGAAGCATCCTTGGCTCTTGGAGCGAAGCCGCTATGGCGGCTAAAGAGTGCGAGAAAATTCAAGCCGCTGGGAAAATGAGCTATTCCGAGGCTTTGCGGCTTGAGAGTGTATCTAGGCAGGTTGCGAACTACGACCGGATGCTGCACGACGTTTGTCTGCTGCAAGGTCAAGGCGACTTGTACAAAAGTATCAAGGCGCGAATGGCTGAGGCTGAGGCAAATGCGGCGAAAGAAGTCGCTAGAATTAAAGCTCAACGAAAAAAGCGGATTGCATTCTGGAAGGATGTTGGGCAGGTGCTAAGTATCATGGTCGGCGTTTTTTTAATGTCGATGGTCGCTCTTTGGCTGTTTTTTCTTTTCTATTATGGAGCTGACTAGGTGTCTAAAAAACTGGAACCTAAATCTCAGTACGCTGAGTTTGACTTAGATGGTGACGGCACGGTCACAGATGACGAGATTCGCCGCTCGCAAGATATGCTTGAGTTGGAGATGCGGGAAGAGAAGGCCGACACCCAGCGCCGCATGGCGTGGGTAGCGATGTGCTCCATGTGCGGATTTGCAATCCTGCCCCTGATGCCTTTTGTGCCTGAAGCGCGGTTAGCTACGCTCGCAAGTCTTAGCGATATGCTGTTTCTTTCTCAAGCATCGGTAGTCGGGCTTTACTTTGGCGCAACGGCGTATATGGCTAGAAAATAATGTGGCAGGTTGCGGGAGTCTTAGGAGCCGCACTGGTCATGTGTGGGGTGTCTTTCAAGGTGTACTACGACCGCACGGAGACCGAGAAAGATGCTTTGAGAACAGAGCTTCAGACTTCCATCAACAACCAACAGGTTCTGGAAAACACGATTCAGGATCAAAACAATCGGATTGCTCAAGCAATAGAATTTCAAAAGCAGCAGCAAGAGCAGATTCAAGGGCTGGAACAGAAAAATCGGGAGGCTACCGCAGAAGTGTCGTCGTTGCGCCAGAAGTTTGCTCGACACGACCTCAACCACCTTTCGCTCAGAAAGCCGGGCCTGATTGAAAAGATTGTCAACAAAGCGACCAAAGAGGTTGGCGATGAGCTTGCCCAAATCACTGATCCTAATCGTTAGCCTGACGCTGCCGGCTTGCTCCATCCTCGATAGACCTGACCCCATCCCGCAGGTTAAGCCGGTCGAGGTAATTACTGTCGAGAAGCCTGCACCCGTTTATCATCCGCCATTGCCAGAGCAGATTACGTTTCTTCCGGTCGAATGGAAAATCCTTACGCCGGCGCTGATGGAGCAATACATTGCCGACCTCAAGGCCGGCGAGGCGCCGGTAAATGTGTGGTACGGGCTTCCAACCAAGGGCTACGAAAATTTGTCATCCAACATCGCGGACACAAAAAGATATTTGCGGCAAATCCTTTCGATTGTAGACTATTACAAAAATCTGCATTTGGAGGAGCAGGATGAAGACTAGCGCAGAAGGCATTGCCCTGATCAAAAAATTTGAGGGGCTGGAATTAGACTCGTATCAATGCTCAGCCAATGTCTGGACGCTGGGGTACGGCCACACCCAAGGCGTTGCGGAAGGCGATAGCTGCTCCGAGGAAGAGGCAGAGATCATCTTGGTCAATGATCTCAAAGAGTTTGAGACATACGTTAATGCGTTAGTTGATGTCGAGCTTGATCAGAATCAGTTTGACGCGCTTGTCGCGTGGACATTCAATCTTGGCCCCACTAATTTGCGAACAAGCACGCTACTGAAGAAGCTTAATGCCGGAGAGTACAACGACGTTCCATCGGAAATAAAACGATGGAATCGCGCCGGGGGTCAAGTATTGGACGGTCTAATTAGGCGCCGGGAAGCAGAGGCGTTGTTGTTTGCTGGAGAGCAGTGGGAGAATGTCTGAGCTATCGTACAAAGACTTTGACATTCTTAGCCTGCAAGACCAGCAGGAAGCAGTTGCTCTTCTTAATCGGTACAAGCAACTTGAGAAACAAGAAGACTGTCAGGGCGATTTTATTCGTTTTGTTAAGTCCCAGTGGCCGGATTTTGTAGAAGGCCGGCATCACAGAATTATCGGGGAAAAATTCAATCGGATTGCCGAGGGCAAGCTCAAACGGCTTATTGTTTGCCTGCCGCCCCGTCACACCAAATCTGAGTTTGCTTCGACGTTTTTCCCTGCATGGATGATGGGCTTGCGGGGCAATCTAAAAATTATCCAGACGACGCACACCGCAGAGCTTGCTGTCAGGTTTGGCCGTAAGGTCAGAAATATTATCGACAGCGAAGAGTACAAGACTGTTTTTCCAGATTTGACTCTTGAGGCGGACAATAAATCGGCTGGTCGCTGGACAACAAATCAAGGTGGCGAATCATTTTACGCGGGCGTTGGGGGCGCCATCACCGGCCGGGGTGCTGATCTTCTGATTATTGACGATCCGGTCAGCGAGCAGGATGCGCTCAGCGCCACCGCGATGGACTCAATCTACGACTGGTATACATCTGGACCACGTCAACGTCTTCAGCCCGGCGGAATCATCGTTATCGTTATGACGCGGTGGTCTACCAAAGACCTTGTGGGTCAGGTTTTAAAGCGGCAGGAAGATGAATTTTCTGATCAATGGGAGGTTGTCGAGTTTCCTGCAATTATGCCGGAGTCTGAAGACCCTCTGTGGCCTGAGTTTTGGAAGAAAGACGAACTGCTGAGCGTGAAGGCCTCTTTGCCTGTTTCCAAATGGAACAGCCAGTGGATGCAAGACCCGACCGCAGAAGAGGGCTCCATTGTTAAGCGGGAATGGTGGAAAGTTTGGGAAAAAGAAGACGTTCCTGCATTTTCTTACGTCATCCAAAGTCTGGACACGGCTTTTTCTAAAAAAGAAACCGCAGACTACAGTGCGATAACGACGTGGGCGGTTTTTGAGCCAGAGCAAGAGGGCTCGGAGCAAATTATTCTGCTGGACGCAAAGCGTGTGCGGCTGGACTTTCCAGAGCTGAAAAAGCTTGCACTGGAGGAGTACCGGTATTGGGAGCCGGATTGCATATTGGTTGAGGCGAAGGCGTCTGGAACACCTTTAACTCAGGAACTGCGCAGAATGGGCATTCCCGTTACGTCTTACACCCCGTCGCGCGGTCAGGATAAGATTGCAAGAATGAACAGTGTGGCCCCTATATTTGAAGCCGGAATGGTTTGGGCGCCAGAAAAAACATTTGCCGAAGAGGTGGTCGAGGAGATGGCATCTTTTCCTTACGGGGATCATGATGACTACTGTGACTCGGCCACGATGGCGCTAATGAGATTTCGGCAGGGCGGCTTTCTGTCGTTGGAAAATGACTACGCCGAAGAGATTCGGCCGCTCAGGAAAAACAGGACGGTTTACTACTGATGGCTGTTGAAAACTTAGGAACTGAAAACGATCCCGACGTTTTTTCTATGGGTCGGGAGCTTGAAGTTTTTCCAGAGCCTTCCCGGCAAGACCAGATTCGGGAAGCGGCGGAAATTCTGGTTGCTGATGATCAGATTCTTATTGATGAAGAAATTGACGCTCCGGCGGAGCAAATTCAGGTTAGCTTTGACGCCAACCTTGTTGACGAAATTGACGCGACTGAGCTGTCTCGATTGGCAAATGACGTTTTGTCTTCAATTAAGGCCGACAAAGAGTCCCGTTCTGAATGGGAAGAGACTTACGTCGACGGCCTGAAATATCTCGGCATGCATTTTGACGAGACGCGAAGCAATCCGTTTCAAGGTTCCTCTGGCGTCATTCACCCGATTCTTGCAGAGGCGGTGACTCAATTTCAGGCGCAGGCTTATAAAGAAATGCTCCCGGCAAAAGGGCCGGTCAAGACTGAAATTGTGGGTGCCAGAAGCCCGGAAGTGGAGGCTCAGGCAGATAGGGTGCAGGAGTTCATGAACTTCTACATCATGAACGTGATGTCCGAATACGATCCTGAGCTGGACATGATGTTGTTTTACTTGCCGCTTGCCGGATCGGCGTTCAAGAAAGTTTATTTCGACACGGCTATTGGCCGCGCGATGAGCAAGTTTATCGAGCCGCAAGACCTTGTGGTCCCTTACGAGGCCACCGATATATTCTCGGCAGAGCGCGTCACTCACGTTTTGCGCATGTCAAAGAATGAAATTCGCAAGCAACAGCTAGCAGGGTTCTATGCCGACATTGAGCTTACTGGTGGCGGCGTTAATTTCACTAGAGACGAAATTGACGAAGAAATAGACAAGATTGAAGGCACGGCGCCCGGTTACTCGGAAGACCGAGACCACACGGTGTACGAGGTTCACACTATTCTTGATCTTCCGGGGTTTGAGGATATTGGCCAAGACGGAGAGCCGACCGGTCTCAAGCTTCCTTATATTGTCACGATTGATGAGCCTACGCAGCGCGTGCTTGCCATCAGGCGCAATTACAAGGAACAAGACCCCTTACGGCAAAAAGTAAATTACTTTGTTCAGTATAAGTTCTTGCCGGGGCTGGGGTTTTATGGACTGGGGCTAAGCCACATGATTGGTGGCTTGGCCAAAGCTAGCACCAGCATTCTTCGCCAGTTAATTGATGCAGGAACGCTGGCGAACCTGCCTGCCGGATTCAAAGCTCGCGGCATGCGAATTAGAGACGAGGACGATCCGCTTCAGCCCGGCGAATTTCGAGACATCGATACGACCGGAGCCTCGCTTAGAGAAAACCTGATCCCGCTCCCGATTAAAGAGCCGAGCAATGTCTTGATGTCGTTGCTGGGGCTTTTAGTCGAATCTGGCAAACGCTTTGCAAGCATTGCAGACATGAATGTGGGAGACATGAATCAGGCGATGCCTGTTGGGACCACGGTTGCTCTTCTGGAGCGCGGCACCAAAGTCATGTCTGCTATCCACAAACGACTTCACTACGGGCAGAGAATTGAGTTTCAGCTACTGGCGACCGTTTTTAGCGAGTATCTGCCTCCGGTCTATCCTTATCAGACCGGAACGGGTCCGCAAGAGGTAAAAGGTCAAGACTTTGACGGTCGCGTAGATATTATTCCGGTTAGTGACCCGAATATATTCAGCCAGTCTCAGCGCATAACGATGGCGCAGGAACTGCTCCAGATGGTCCAAAGCAACCCGGAAATTCACGGCCCAATGGGCACGTATGAAGCATACCGAAGAATGTACGCGGCTTTGGGCGTGGATAACGTGGAAAGCTTATTGCAGCCGCCTCCTCAGCCTCAGCCGCCTATGCCCGTGGATGCCGGGTTGGAAAACAGCGGTTTAATGATGGGGGCGCCCGCTCAGGCTTTTGCGCCTCAAAATCATCAGGCTCACGTTGATGCTCACCGCAACCTTTTCTTGACGACGGTCGTCAAAGAAAATCCTGCTGTTCAGGCAAGTATCATCAGTCATTGCATGCAACACTTGCAATTTATGGCTGCCCAGATGGCCCAAAACCAGCTACCGCCTGAGCTTGTGCAGCAACAACAACAGATTGAGCAGGCAGCCAATTCTGGACAGATTCCGCCGCAGCAAGCTCAAATGATGCTGTCTCAAATCATGACTCAGCAGGAACAGTTTTCTGCTCCTATCCTTGCGCAATTGGTTCAGGACTTTTTGCTGTCCATTGGTCAAGGCGACGAAGAAGACCCTCTGGTTCAAATTAGGCAGCGAGAGCTTGATTTGCGTGCCGAAGAAATAGATTTAGATAAGAAACAGTTTGAGCAAAAAGAAGCTTCCAGAAAACAAGAGAAGCTTTTGGAAAACGAAATCCAAAAACAACGTATCGCCATGTCCAAGGAAATTAGTGACGATAAGATGGACTTGGCGTTTGACCGACTAAAGCAACAGGCTGACCTGAAACTGCTTGAGTTGAATCAAAAATTTGGAGGTTAAAAGTGACAACTAGCTATATTTTGGAACAGCAAAAAGAGCTGAAGAAGATAAAGCGGCTTGAGCGACAATCTGAGGCTTCAGCAATGCAGTTAGCAATGGAAAAAGCTGTTGCTCAGAAAGCCGCTTCTGACGCAAGGATTGCGGAAAAGCTTAAACGAATTGAGTCTGGAGAAGCCCCGGCAACTCCTGCGCCCAAAGCTAGTCCTGCGCCCAAAGCCAAAGCTGCGCCTAAAGCCAAAGCGCAAGCAAAAAAGCCGGCGTCAAAAAAATCACCTTTTAAAAGGAAGTAATCAATGCCGCTCAAGAAAGGAAAAAGCCAGAAGGCTGTCAGCAGCAATATCAAAACTTTAAGAAAGGAAGGCAAGCCGCAAAAGCAGGCTGTCGCCATCGCTATGAAAACCGCCAAGGGCATGAAGAATGGCGGCTCGGTCGGACAATTAAAAGTCAAGGTGAAAAAAGTTCGCACCAAGGGCACCGGAGCCGCAACTAAAGGCCTCGACTTTTACGAGCGCGCTTGATGGACGACATTGATCTAGCGGGGAAGATCAAAAGAGTCATTGAGGATCGCCGGGCGCTAATTCGCGGCACTCTCATGGACGGCTTGCTCAAAGATATAGAGCATTACAAATCTTTGCAGGGCGAGCTAGTTGCGCTAAACTTGATCGAAAGCGAAATTTCGCAGCATTTCAAGGATTCAGACGCATGACTCAAGCCGGCGCGGAAAGTGCCTACGTTGCCCCAGATGAACGGGTGCTAGACCCGACGCTGCTCGAAAAATCGGCGATTGAGAGAATGCCGGACCCGTCCGGTTGGCGGATGCTTGTCTTGCCCTATGCGGGCAAAGGCTTGAGCAAGGGCGGTATCGCGCTGACAAAGGAAACCGTTGATCGAGAAGCCCTTGCAACCGTGGTGGCTTACGTGGTCAAGATGGGACCGCTTTGCTACGGCGACAAGGAAAAGTTTGGTGAGACCCCGTGGTGTCAAGAAAAACAGTGGGTTCTCATCGGTCGCTACGCTGGCGCCAGATTTAGGCTGGAAGACGGCGGCGAAGTCAGAATTATTAACGATGACGAGATTATCGGCACCATACTTAACCCTGACGACATCCTGAGCTATCTATGATTGAAAACACTGCACCTCATGCTGAAGAGGAAGAAATCAGCATAGAAATTACCGATGAGCCTGTTGAGGGTCAGGGTTCTGACGAAAGCGAAGACGAGCTTGATCGATACACTAAGTCGGTCTCAAAAAGAATTAACAAGCTCAACCGAAAGAATCGAGAGGCTGAAGCGCGGGCTCAACAACTTGAGCAGCTAGCGCATCAAAAAGAGCAGGAGCTTGCTCAATACCGTCAGTACGCAGCGAATCAACAACAAAGCGTTCTGGCTAGCGAAGAGCAGAAGCTGGCAGCTCAAGAGTCTCAAGTTAATGACATCTATCAGCGCGCGGTCAGTTCAAACGACGCCGACCTGATGTCAAAGGCTGACAGCCTTAAAACCGACATCGCGATCAAAAAAGAAAAGCTTAAAACGGCGAAATCGCAATATGAGGCCGCCTACGCGCAGCAAGCGCAGGCGCAACAACAGCCAGAGTCCTATCAAGCTTATCAGCCGCAGGCCGAGGCTCAGAATCAAAGTGCTCCCCAAGAGCAAGTCGAGCCAACTGAAGAGGCTTTGGGGTGGCATCAAAAAAACAAGTGGTTTGGTGATCAGGACGACCCTAATAATTGGGAGGCCACGGAGTTTGCGTATTACGTTCACCACAACCTAATCAACGAGGGATATGAGCCAGATTCAGACGAGTATTACGGCGCTCTGGATTCAAGGATCAAAAAGGCTTATCCTGAAGTCTTGGCCGGCCAAACTGTGACCGACCAAACGTCCGAAACAGAAGGAAAGCGGCCCCCCGTGCAAAGAGTCGCTTCCGCCCCCGCATCAGGGGGCCGGGCAAAAACACGAGGCAATCAGAACAACGGTGTGAAGTTTTCGCCTAGCGAACTGGAGCGTCTCCAAAGATTGAAGCCACACAACATGACCGAAGAAGTTTGGTTGAAGCGTGTGGCGATTGAAAAGCAAAAAATTGCTCAAAGAGAGGCGTAACAGTGGCAACAGAATCGAAAAGCACCCGTTCATCGCGTGAAAGCGGAGCGCACGATAATCAGGCTCGCGATAAAGTGTGGCGTCCTCAGCGTGACTTGGAAGCCCCACCGGCACCTCCCGGCTACACCTACAGGTGGATTCGCGAGGGCATGATGGGCACCGAGGACCGTGCGAACGTAAGCCGTAGACTTAGAGAGGGTTTTGAGCTGGTGCGAGGCACTGACTTACCTCCTGAATGGGAGCTTCCCACTATGGATTCCGGTCGAAACGAGGGCGTTGTCTACTGTGAAGGATTGCTGTTAGCAAAGATTCCGACATCGATGGTTGAGCAGCGCACGGACTACTATGCGCAGAAGTCTCAAGACGCCAAGGACGCGCTGGACAACACTATGTTCAACGAATCCAGAGGTGATAGTCGTTACGTGAAATACGAGCCGCAGCGAAGCTCCACAGTGTCCTTTGGCAAAAATTAACCTCTTAGGAGAAGCTACAACATGGCAAACAAAGATGCCGCGTTTGGTTTGAAGCCTTCCCGCATGATGGGCGGCGCTCCGTATAGTGGGGGCCAGTCACGCTATCGCATCGCATCGAATACGTCCGGCGCGATTTTTCAGGGTGATTTGCTTAAACAGTTGACAGCCGGCGTCGTTGGACGCGCAGCGGCTTCGTCAACTGTCCCCGTGGTAGGCGTTTTTAACGGCTGCCAGTACACGGACCCGACTACCGGCGAGCAGGTTTACAAAAACTACTACCCCGGTTCAATAGTGGCTGATGACATCATCGCGTTTGTGATCGATGATCCCAATGTCGTTTTCACTATTCAGGCGGATGACACGTTTCCGGTTGCCGACCTGTTTGGCAATTTTGACATTGTTGATCAGTCAACAACTGGAGACACCTCAAGCGGGCGCTCAAATGTTGAGCTGGACGTGACGACGGGGGCGACAACGACTACGCTGCCCCTGAAAGCCATTGACATCTCGCAAGACCCCGACAACTCAGACGTAGCAAGTGCCAACACGAACGTTCTTGTGGTGATTCAAAACCACATTGCGGGCGTGAAAGGCGCCGGCTTGGCATAAGGAGGGCTTGAAGAATGGCGATTTCAAGAGCACAACTCGCGAAAGAACTTGAGCCCGGCCTGAACAGCCTGTTCGGCTTGAGTTACGACAGTTACGAGCGCGAGTACGAAGACATCTTTGCAATTGAAGATTCTTCTCGCGCATTTGAGGAAGAGGTGCTGATTACCGGTTTCGGCAGCGCCCCGACCAAGACTGAAGGGCAAGGCGTTGTTTTTGACAACGCTGCCGAGTCTTACACCGCACGCTACACGCATGACACGATTGCGTTGGCGTTTGCGCTGACCGATGAGGCCGTCGAGGATAACCTCTACGACTCACTGGGGAAGCGTTACGTGAAGGCTCTGGCCCGCTCAATGGCAAACACTAAGGAAGTCAAAGGTGCGGACGTGCTGAATAATGCATTCAGCAGCAGCTTCACCGGCGGCGACGGTGTGTCGCTTATTAACACGGCCCACCCACTGGCTGGTGGTGGCACTGCCGCTAACCGCGCCACGACAATGGCCGACCTGAACGAAACGTCTCTGGAAGATGCGCTGATCGACATCAGCACATTCACGGATGACAAAGGTCTTACGATCTCCGTTCAGGCGACTAAGTTGGTCGTTCCCCCTCAACTCGTTTTTGTTGCAGACCGGATCATGAACTCTACGTTGCGACCGGGAACTGCCGACAACGACATCAACGCAATCCGCAACACGGGCGTGTTGCCCGGCGGCTACACGGTCAACCATTATCTGGCTGACCCCGATGCCTTCTTCTTGCTGACAACGGTTACGGAAACGGGCGAAGGCCTGAAGATGTTCCAGCGCACAGCAATGGAAACATCGATGGAGCCGGACTTTTCTACCGGAAATATCCGCTACAAAGCTCGCGAGCGTTACAGCTTCGGGTTTTCAGACTGGCGGGGAATTTACGGCAGTCAAGGCGCGTAAAACTCTTTTTGAGTTTGGGAAGAGGGGGCCGCTGGCCCCCTTTTTTTTGCGTGTGCGTCTGGGCTAAACTGCCTTTGACATCTGGGAAAATTTAGCCGCAGCGACCGACCCAGCGGACGCTTACCACGACGCGCGGCAAAATCTCTTGGTAAGAGGGAATCATGGCAAAAACAACTTTTTCTGGTCCGGTTAAATCTCTGGCCGGCTTTATCTCCGCAGGCAACGCTGCTGTTGTCAGTCTGACGGCCGACACCACGTTGACGGTAGCTGCTCACGCGGGAAAAACCCTGCTGACGAACGACGCTGATGGAAAATTTACGCTGCCCACCATTGTGGCCACCGCTCCTGACAGCGATGACGACCCCAATCAGCTAAACAATCTGGGTGCTTCATTTACGTTTGTAGTCGTAACGGCCGCAACGGACATGGACATCTTGACGGACGGCACCGACAAATTTGTCGGCGGCATCTATACCGGCGTCAGCGACGCCACGGGCAAGACGTTTATCAGTGGCGCGTCAAATGACGTGATCACCCTGAACGGCAGCACTAAAGGCGGTATCGCCGGCTCAATTATTCGCGTCACAGCGATTGCCAGCGCGAAATACGCTGTCGAGGGATTAACTCTCGGCTCTGGCACGCTCGTAACACCGTTCGCTGACGCTTAAAAGGGGTGACTTATGGCTGACGCCGTAACCAGCCAGACCATTCAGGACGGCGAACGAAAGGCCGTCCTGAAGTTCACCAACGCCTCTGACGGCTCCGGTGAGTCTGCTGTAAAAAAAGTTGACGTTTCTGCGCTCGCGGCTAACAGCGCCGGCGACACATGTACCGGGGTTGCCATCAATAAAATTTGGTGGCAATGCACGGGCATGAGCGTGAAGATTGAGTTTGACGCGACCAGTAACGTGTTGGCCATTGGTCTGTCCGAGGACAGCAATGGCTACCACGACTACAGCAATTTTTCAGGGATACCCAATAACGCCGGCAGCGGCGTGACAGGCGACCTTGATTTTACGACTGTGGGCGCGGGCTCAGGCGACACGTACATGATCGTGTTGGAGCTGATCAAGGCTTACTGAAGAAGCTGATCCGATGATGATGGGTTAAGAACGCATATGGCACATGAAACACGCAGAGCAAATATGCTGAAAAAGCATGGGCTATCTGGAGTAAATAAGCCTAAGCGTACTCCGAAGCATCCAAAAAAGTCTCACATGGTTTTAGCGCAGGAAGGACATAAGCTAAAACTAATTCGTTTTGGTGAGCAGGGCGCAAGAACTGCCGGTAAGCCGAAGAAGGGTGAGTCTGAAAAGATGAAGAAGAAACGGGCCAGCTTCAAGGCCCGTCATGGTAAGAATATTGCAAAAGGCAAAATGAGCGCGGCATACTGGGCAAACAAGGTGAAGTGGTAGTTAGGAGTAGACCGGTGGCGTTCAACCCGTTCCAGTACAACCCGTTTCGCCGGATGCCAATGGGCGTTACGGTCGATCAACCGGACTCGGACTTTGTAAGCCCGTATGCAGGCCTTGCGGAGTATCTGCTAGACCGACCGGTTTTTAATCGAGGCCCACGGTCAGACGATCCCTTAGCGTCGTTTAGGGATAGGAATGATGAAAAGCAGGCCATGCGCTCGGTACAGATGGATTTTGAGGGGCTGGAAGATCAGTACCAGAATCTGGTTGAGCAGTTTGAGGCCGCGAAAGAGGCGTCATACGAAAATCAGCGCGGGGCAGATGAGGAAGTCAAACGGATTGCCGATGAAATTGCTCGTGTAGAAGCGTTGATTGGCCCCAAGATTGATCCCGCTCTGCTGAAAGAAGACTTGCGGCAAGAAATCCTTGCCGGCATTCCCACGCCGACAGAGATTGATCCCGATTTGCTCAAGGAGGAGCTTCGCCAAGATTTAATGGAAGCGATGCCGGATCAAGAGGCTTTAGTCGCCCAGATCATGGCTGACCTTCCTGACGACTCTGTTGAGCTGCAAGCCATGATTGACAGTTTGCGCGAAGAGCTTACAGGGCTGATTCCAGATATGCCCGACATTGAGGCATTGCGAGCCGAGCTAATGGGTCTGATTCCAGACGCCCCTGACTTAGAAGGGTTGCGATCTGAATTAATGGGCCTGATTCCAGAAGCTTACGACGACACCGGCTTGCGTGAAGAACTGAAAGGCATGATCCCAGAGGCTCAAGATTTGAGCCCATTAGAGCAGCAAATTTCTGACGTGATGTCCAGATTGGACGCGCTAGAGGCCACGCCAGATGAACCCGCTCCTGCTCCTGCTCCCGCTCCTGATCCTGCCCCTACTCCTGATCCTGCCCCTACTCCTGATCCTGTGGACTACACGGGAATGTCCACAAGTGACATCTTGGATTCAATTGGCGCGCCCGGAGTTGGGGACATGACATTCGATCCGTTTGATCAATACACTGGGCAAGAGCCCCTTATTCAGTCGCTT
>VTLG01002733.1_pt1 | contig 19578 bp, 42 predicted proteins | sample 4694571 | NCBI WGS metagenome assembly VTLG01 (sample SAMN12604809, study PRJNA352737) | marine metagenome | biome: ENVO:00000447; feature: ENVO:00000209|ENVO:00000569|ENVO:01000036; material: ENVO:00002151; isolation source: viral sequences binned using virsorter ...
AAACCAAGTGCGTATGAAACTAGCTATTGAAACTTTAATAGAAGATGTTGATTCTATACAAAAAGAATTATCTAAAGCTAGAAGTAAGGACAAAAAGATAATGAAACAGCATGAAGAAATATTTGAAATGCTACAAAATAATACTTCTGGTTCATCATCTTATGATTATTAATGATTAAAATATGGTTAATGGTAATGTTTATGTCATCACCAAATATGCCTTCGGTAAAATATCAAACTATTGCATATAAAACTGAAGAAGAATGTTTGTATGCTAAAAATAGTTATTTAGATTTTTATGCTGCCAAACCTGATTCCTATAAATCAATATTAGTTACTGATGCTCATTGTATAGAATTTGAATCTTTTCCTATAAAAGCTTTCAATAGTATAGCTTCCTAGACAACTTCTATAATAATAGTTTATAAAGACTTATGAAATTTCAAGGACACAAAGTCCTCGTCATTGGAGATATACATGATTCTCCAAAGATACCTCAAGATAGATTAACTTGGATTGGTAAGTACGCAAAAAAAACTAAACCAGATTATATAATTCAAATAGGAGATTTTGGTAGCTTTGATAGTTTATCTTTTTTTCAAGGTAATGATACTCAACAAGGTAAGTTAAAAGATGCTTTTATGGTAGACATAGAAAGTCTACGCAGTGGTATACAAAAATTTAATAAAGCTCTTGGTAATCCATCTATTCCTAGACATTGTACAATAGGAAATCATGAAATGCGTGTACATAAATTTGAAGAAAAAATACCTGAAATACAAGGTCTAATGAAAAAAGCTTTATATGATAGTTACCATAAAAATGGTTGGACAACTACAGAATATGGAGAATTTTTCTTTATTGGTGGAGTAGGATTTGTTCATGCTCCTTTAAATATAATGGGTAGAGAATATGGGGGTAAAAATGCTGAAATACAAATAGCTAATGATTCGGTACATGACCTTGTTTTTGGGCATACACATAAACATAGGGATTGGAAAGCTCCCAAAATTGGCAACTCACAATTCGTTAGAATTATCAATGTTGGTTGCAGCTTACCCTTTAATCATGTAGAAGAATATGCGAAACTCAATATGACTGGCTGGAGCTGGGGAATTGTTGAGCTTCACATATGGAATAGCCATATACAAGAAAGTAACTTTATTAGTATGAATAGATTGGAGAAAGAATATGCCTGATAAAATAGCTGAGATGATGGAAACATTAAACGATCTCAAAGAAAGAGTAGAAGAAATAGAAAATATATTAGGTGTTGAAAATGATGAAGATGAAGATTATGATGCTGATGAAGATATAGATGAAGGAGAAGAAGATGGAAATTTGGAATAAAGCAAAAGATACTTGGAGAGGATTAAAAAAATCAGTAAAAATATTTATTGTTATTTTTGTTGGTATATTAATCTATGCTTTAATTAACAACATATTTAACTAATGCCTTTACCATTATTATCTACAGTAGGACCACTTGCTAAAATGATAGGTGGTATTGTTGATAAAGCAATACCTGATAAGGACATGAAGGAAAAACTTAAACATGAGCTTAATACACAATTAATAAATGGGGAACATGAAGAACTTATCGCTAAATCTAATATCATTAAAGCAGAAGCTGAATCTAAGCATTGGCTTACTGCTACTTGGCGTCCAGCTCTTATGTGGATTTGTATTATTGTTATCGCTAACAATTACATTATTGCTCCTTTTGCTAATGCAATATTCGGTACGAGCCTTTCGTTAAGTATTCCTGATCCTATGTGGAATTTACTTACTATTGGTGTCGGAGGGTATATAGCTGGTAGAAGTGGCGAAAAAATAGCTCAAAAATGGAAGGACAATGGCTAAAAGCCACTTCGGTAGGATAATCTACCTCAAAATATAAAACTCCCTGTATGGCATAAAAAAAGGGCAATAAGAGGATATCCCATGATTGCCCTTATTGCACAGTAAAAAAATACAATTAAGCTACTTTATTTACTGCCAATTTTATTTTATCTGCATGTATTGGCTTACATTTTCTATGATATAATACAGATGTATGATCTCTTTTCATAAATTTAGCTATAGAATTACAAGTATGAGGAGTAAATCTAGATACTAAATGTACAAAATCTCTCCTTGCATATACTAAATCTCTATCTCTTTTATTAGATAGAAAACTATCAAGATTAATACCATAAAAATTACATACAGCAGATGCCCAATCTAATAGACCACCTTTTCTAGTTACATTAACATACTGTATATGACTATTTTTATGTAATTGTACTATACCTTTTAATATTCTAATATCTTCTTGATCTAAATATAACATTGTATTCCTCATTAATTAAGTGCGTAGAGGGATTAGCTTGTGATCACCCTCAATCTTTTCACGAACAGTCAAGTTTCCTCGCCTTACGCTACTTCCAATACCACCTCCGATTACCTCAGTCATTTGACCATACTTCATCTTTAGTGTACCTTATGCCCTGTTTAAAAGGCAGACATTATTCAGTCATACGCTATCCCATGTTGCAACATGGAAACCATTGGGGGAGTAGAACACAGACGAACTACTCCCTAATTCTACTATATACTTTCTTAGTAGGCAGTATAATACCCATGAGGAGCTACCTCATTATTCAGTAGAGTGTTCTTTAGCGAAAAGAGTGAAAGACAGCACCAACTTTTTATATCTGTATTCAACTCGAGTAAGGACTTACACTCTTTTCTATACTACTTTCCGAATATATCTCCAGTAGTGTTTTTTAAAATGGTATATCTACTTTATCTTGGTTCATGTCCTCATCAGATACAGCTTCTGCTTTAACAGGAGCTTCTGATTTGCCACCAACCATACGAATTACACCACTAAATTTTGGTACTAATATTTCTGTAAATGTTTTCGTAGTACCACTATCATCAGTATATTTACTGTAATCTATTTCTCCTTCGATATACAGCATAGTACCTTTGTGTACATACTTCTCAACATTTTCTGCTAGTCTAGGATCAAATACTTTAATCATATGCCAAGCAGTTTTTTCCTGATTTATACCACCAGATTTATATTTTTTACTGGTAGCTAAAGATAACTTAGCAAACTTTTCATTCTTTGTAGTTACTTTAACCTCAGGTTCAGAACCTACTCTACCAATTAACATTACTTTATTAATCATTTTATCTCCAATCTATTAATTATTTTAAGAACTTGATTCTCCCATTTAGGATCATCAGAATATCTATGTAAAGTATAGATTAACTTTTCATAATTAATTTCTTCCAAGAACCATTGATCATGTAACTCATTTACAAAATCTTGATATCTTCTTGTATCAAATATTAATAAATCCATAAAAGCATAAACTGATTCACATACTGTATAGTATTTAGATAGTTTTACATTAGGATTATTCTTTGGAACTATATACATATCTGGATCATCAGAATCTGTTTTAATTCCAAAATAATTATTTGCTTCTTTTGCAAATCTACTTTCTCCCCAACCAGTTTCGTGTGCAGATATTGCAACTACTAATGGTACTGGTATTCTATTTTGAGGTTCAGTAAAATATGCATTATATTCTATTGCACAAGTAGAAATCTCTTGTACAAAATCATTTCTTTTATCATCAAAGAACATATTTACTGTTGTATTACATAGAATTAATAATGTAGCACATAAATGATTCATAATTACTCCCATCTATTATATCTTCTTCGTAGAATATTACTTACTCGTTCCCATAACATTCTTACTTTAACTTGTTGAACTGTCATAGGTTCTCTTAAAGCAACTTTATCTAATTCTATTTTACATTTAATTAATCGTACTTCCCATTTCACGAAGTTTCGCCTATTTGTAAATCATATACTATACTAGAATCATTAATAGCTTCTTGAATCTTAGTAGTTATATCTACAGTTTTACCTAATGCTTCTGTAGTATTTCCCCATTGATTCCAAAAACCTTCCTCTGTACTACAATTAAATTTTACTCTACTTCTTCTGCTATCATTTAATTCAATATAACCTTCAACATATATTTTTGTCATACTTACCTCAAATCTGCTGTTCGTTCTGATACAGCTTCATCAATGATTTCATCTACAACATTTCTACCAAAAAAGAATCCAAACATAATTCTTTTCCAGTATGGTATTCCTCTATAAACATTATAACATATTTCTGCTTGGGTATATCCATCATAATTTATCATAACAGAATCCCAAATAGAATCTTGCAACCATCTATACATCTTGTTCCTTTCGTTTCTTTGGTTTGTCAATCATTTCTAATTGTTTTTCTACAAACTCTAATAGTCTGTCCTCCACATAAATCTTAGCATGTTTCTTTGCTATAGAATAAGAACTGTAAACTCCTATTTCTTTTTTACCTCCTATTTTAACAAGACTATCATCAACGATTACTTGCCACCTATCAGTACCAGTATAGCTAGTAGCTCTACTATTTTTAACTAAATGTATAACAATATCATTGTTAAATGTTCTTGGAATAGTAGCCACATAATGACCTTTAGCAACTTTTCTGTAACCCATGATTAATCCTTTCGTTTATCGGTGTCATACTCCCACATGAATGAGAGCTGACAAGAGTATGACACCTACCTTTTATAGGAGGAGTGTCAGCCTCATGCAGTATTAGGTTTTACTTCTCTAACTTTTGTTTTATCAGTAATACCTAAATCTTCTTTTACTTTCTCAACATATTTACTGTTATCAAACAATCCTAAGAATACATCAGCACTTAATCCTAAATGACTAAACGCTTTTGTTAATGCGTCAGTAAATGCTTTCTTAGGAGCTTCATCATCTAATGCTCCAGTTTTTCTATACAGTTTTTGAACTGAACATATTGGTCCATATCTGTACCAAGTATCTTCTTCTTGCCAAGTAACTTTAACTTCAGCAAAAACTACTTGGTCAGTATAATGATAATTAACATCATACGCCCAACCTTTTCCAACTGGACCAAACACTTCTGTCATTTTCATTATCTGATACATTGGATCAATAGTAGTTATTTCTCCAAATCCTTTATTTACTCTTTTAGTAAATCTAGGATCAGTTTGTTTTAATTTATCCCAAATATTTTTATTCGGATTTGTTTTCTCTTTCGTCATTATACCTCCATACGATAATGTTTTTATTAAATTCATTCTTTCTTTTTTCTCCTGAATCTACAATATGATTACTCAATTTAAGCTCAGTAAATCTCGGTCTTACCGAAAGAATAGTTATATTAAGTAATGATGCTACTTCTTCTGGTGTAGCTCCATACTTGCCTTTATTTTGTATAACTTGAAGAACTTTATCCCTCAAATGTGGCAGTTTTTTGTTTATATCTTCTGCTGCTTCCTTGCTAGTGGATTGTTTCCGATATCCAGCTTGGCTTGGGTAAGGTAAATTCATTTTGCTCTCCATATGTTAATGAATTGAAATCCACATAATCAGGTGGTTCAATATTTGTTTCTACAAAATTCCAGAAATAAGATTCTGCATATAATAATTTAAATATAAATTTATCATCTCTATCTATCTCAAAGATTTTATGCATACTATTACCTACAAATACAGACAAGTATGCTTTCTCAAATCTTGTTACCATTAAGTAATGTTGTATTTGAGGATAGTATTTTTCTACTACATCTTTGACTGTAAATGGACTAACATGCTTTGCTTCAAATATGCAGCCATCTTCTGTTATTCCATCTACACTTGCATATAAAAATGGAACTTCATTTGAAGTAATAATATCTGGTTTTAAAACTGTTAAACCAGTTTGTTTCATAAACCATATTCGGTTCATATCTTCAGTTTCTAATCCCATTTGTACTGGTAAGACATTATTTAAATTAGGATATTCTCTTTTACCTAATTTTAATTCAAATAATTCTTTCCATTTACCTTCTACTATTTTCATAGCGTCAGTACCTCCAAGACCTACCAAATCATTTCGATCCTTATTCTCATGGATAGTAAAATGGGTTGAACTTCTTAATACCTTTTTCTTTCTAGCCATTGTTTCCTTTCCTGTTTATACTTTGTTATCAATAACTTAACAACATGTTTTACTTGTCTATTATCCCAAACATATTTACTATTATATAATTTATCAAAAGCTAATGCTTGTTCTGAAGTAAAATATCTATAAGCTAATCTTGTGATCCATGCTTTGCGTTTCCTCATCACTACCATTGGATCTTCGGCTCGAACTGTTGATTTGGTCATCTTCAAGGACCTCAATATGTTCTTGAATGTTTGTCCCATATTCAACTCCTAGTAATTTATTTAAATACCAAACAGCTTTCAATAAATCTTCTTTACCATTTTTTTCTTTGTGTCTTACAACATACTTTACTATGTTGCCCTCGCAAAAATCTAATCTCCAACTTGTAATAGCGTCAGCTACTTGTATGGGATAAGATTTATAATAGTGAGGATTAAATTTTTCGGTCATTCTGATATTTCCTTTGATTCAAGACAATCTTCATGTTCCCAACTGTCATAAGATTCATCTAGTGTTTCTGAATTACAAAATTCATTTAATCCACTATCTTCTTCATAGTCATCTTCTGAACAAGTAATGAAGTATGTTCTTTGAACATTATATTGATGCACTACTTTATATTCTGGCATTATTTACCTTCCTTTTTTTTTGGTTTTAATATTATTTCACAATCTAATGCTTCTGCCCAACAACAAAATAGAAATCCAGATGGTTTTCTGATACCTACTTCCCATTTAGATACTAAACCTCTCGCTATATTCATATCATTATCTAGCGTAGATTGAGTAATTCCCAGCTCTTTCCTTCTTTGGACGAACTGGGGAATTAGTTGTTCATAGAATTTTTTACCTAAAGCGTAGTCCATTCATAGAAAATAGACTGTTTTACGCTGCAAGTAAAGTATTCCAATCATTTGATTCTAACATACCAGATACTTGTTCTGATCGTGTTCTAATCTTATTGGCTTTCAATCCTCTACCCTCAGGGTGTGATGCCCAATGAGTAGCTGTTTGATATACTGCCCATAAATTAGAACCATATCTGTTTTTATACATATCCCAATGAGTAGATAATTCTCTCATTCGGTAATCAGACACTCTCGGATATATCTCATCTTTAATTTGAGCTATTGTATTTTCAAACAAATGTTTTACATTATCAGCAGATACTGTTGTTCTAGCCATAGGTTCTAATACTTCTGGTAATTTATGGAACGCTTCTAATGCAGTAGAAATATCTACAGCAGATAACTGTGCTTTATTAGACCAGTTTTTCTTTGACATTCCTTTTATTTTCCAAGCTCCATGATATAATCCATTAGTACATATAACCACTATTGGACCAAATATAAATTGTTCTGCCCATTTAAGATTATATCCTGTCCATAACCATAGTCTTAATATAAAATCATCATTGTTCCAACGAATTACAATATCATTGAAATCAATTTGTTTCATAAATTTGCCACCATTTTCAAAGGTTTTTTCTTTAACAGTAATATTATTTAAATCCATACCATAATCAGTTATACCTTTGATTATCATATCATTGAAATCTCGGTATGTTCTTAGGTTTTCATAGGATTTTAATGCCATTGTAGAAATATAATGATCTTCATTAAATACTGCTACTCGGTCAGGTAATTTTATACTATCAGAACCACCTTCGTGTTCGGTAATATAATATAAATCTCTCTTATGAGGTATTATATCATTTTGTGCGTCAATTTGTAATTTACTAGCATACGAATTTAACATATATATTTAACTCCTTTCGTATAGTGGGGTAGGTTTATTCCTTTCTCCTACCCCATAAATATTCATTAACCAAAAGGTTTATCACTTTCAGTTCTTTTATCTTCATATCCAGTTTCATTTGGAATATCTGAAGGTTCATATGATTCCTCAAATACTTTCTGCTCAAATTTATCTAACTGTTCAGTTGTTTTATTTTTTGCATTACACAATAACTGAAAAGCAGATAAGCAGTAAGCATGTACAACAATATCATCAGTTGTGAACATATCTTTAATCTGAGATAATTGCTTTAAGATTTTTTCTAATTTAGAATCTAATCTTGCAATTTCTCCCATTCGTTCTTCTTCTTTTAAAGATTCTTCATATGCCCATTGACCAGTTTTACTCATACTGTACCTCCATATGATTTAGCTAATTCCATATCAGCTTGATATTCAAGTTCTTTTGTTTGCTCTAACTCTTTAACTCTTTTTTTCAAATCAGTTACTTCGTCAGTTAGCTTTTTGAACATTCCAATCGTCATCTGCTGGTCTAATTGGTTTAGCTTTTTGATAATTGTTCTGTGCGTTTTCATAACTATGTTCCTTTCGTTTATATTGTACATCTACATCTCGCATAACTTTATGCTTTTTATAGTATCTTGTTATTATATAAGAAAAATCTTCGCTTAATAATAATCGGTAATACCAAATAGCTCGTCTTTTTCCATATCCATATAATGCACTCGCAAATATATATCTGGTCATTCGGCTGCTAAGTTTAAAAAATGTTTTAATCATTATCTTCTCCTTTCGTTTCGGTAGTAAATCCACCTTCACATTCATAACATGGATCATCTCCATTGTCATGTTCTACATATCCTTTTCCATTACAATTATGGCAGAAATCTGTCATAAATTACTCCTTTCGTAATTTTATTTTACATAAATTATAACCTCATCTCTATCAGTTTCATCTGATTTGAATTTCGTTACAATTTTATCTATTTGAGAAAAATGCTCTATATCAAACTCGGATTCTTCTCTTGTTCCATGCCAAACTTTAGCTCTAAAAGTTATTTTAGCAGTAGGACTTATTCGGTTCACTTTACAGATTATGTCCTTAAATTGTTCTGATGTTATTTTCATAATTTACTCCTTTTCTTGTAAATAGTAATACCAATATTTTTCTTGACCATATTCTCCATAACCATGATACTCATAAAGCCATTCGGTATGATCAAACCAGCTCCTCGCTGAAATCATGTCTTTAATCCACAACAATCTCATGTGTAATCTGTATTTTAAAATATCAATATTCATATTGTACTCCTGTTATTATTATTTAACCAGAGCGACGCCGAAGGCGTCGCGAAATTTTTTTTCAGGGCAGTATATTTCAACCACCCTGAATATTTATTATTTATTTATAGTTTTCAGCAAACTCTAATGGAAGTGTATCTCCTATTTTTACAACAGGTTCTACCTTATGACCATTTTTTACCCACCACTTATTAGCATTTTGAAGATTGTTAGTTTTTCTTTGAAAAGACTTTTTAACATCTTCAGGTTTTGCACTTCTAAATGGTACATACTCTTTACCAAGTATATTCTTAAAGAAATCTTTTCTTGCTTTCACTTCTTGTTCCAGCATTTCTTCAGCAACATCAAACTCATTTAATTTAGTTGATAATTCTTGAAGCTGATTTCCTAATACTTCTTGGTTATTATTATATGCCTCAGTAGAACCAATATAACTACCATTTTCTCTTTGATGATAGTTAATTTTTCTTTGGATACTATCTTTAGCTCCTTTAATGCTACCAAGTCTTTTATCTAATCTAGCAATATTGCTATTTAAATCAAACTCAATAGATATTAACTGATCTTGGCTAATCTCATCTTTATATAAGATACCAAGACTTTCGTATGTATTATGATATTTATTCATGTGAACTCCTTTTTTATATCATTTTACTTATTCTACCTCATGTAAGCTCATCTTACCTAAGATATGCCTCGCATATTTACCAATGACTAAAAATACTTGTCACTTTATCCCTATACAATAATCTTACGAATAAGGGGGGGTAAAGCCAGCTCTGCTGGAGGGCTTGTCCCTTGACTAGGATTTTTTCATTGGTATAATGTACCATATCTTGTAATATGAATTACTTCTCCTACTTCATATTGATGTCATTATTTTTCTCTTGACACTCATAAATTAGAGTTTATCCTTACGCATAGCAATGTCTGAACTATCCACCAAGAATGATGAACTAACCGATAAACAAAGGAAGTTAGTCGATACTATCGTAACAACAGGGTGTAGTATAACAGAAGCTGGAATAATCGCTGGATATTCAACAAAAAAGAATAAAGATTCAGCTAGAGTAACAGCTAGTCGTACACTACGAATCCCAAAGGTACAGCGATACATGATGGAATGTATAACTCGTACTATAGGGTTAGGCGCAGTAACTGCTTCCAACAAGATGATACATCTAGCCGATAACGCCAAGAGTGAGTATGTACAACTAGAGGCTAGTAAGGATATACTAGACAGAGTAGGACTACGCACACCAGATAAGGTACAACACAGTGTAGTAGGGGATATTAAGGTAAATATAGATTTAACATAAAATGAGTGGGGGGGTTAAAAAACTAGAGTTCCCCTGACTGAAAGATGTTACACAAACAATAGAGGTTAAAAAGGTACTTCACTATGTGCGTAGACAACGAAGGTATTTATGATAGCGTTCTACTAGGCAATAAGGTAAGTACAATTCGGTACTTAAACTATACTGGTTAAGTAGATGCCTAGCAGTACTGCTTAATAAATGGAGATAACGATATGCCAAAGGTAGGAAAGAAATCATATCCTTATACCAAAAAGGGTGTGGCACGAGCTAAAGCTGCAGCCAAAAGAAAAGGTGTTAAGGTTGGTAGAAAAAAAAAATAAGAGCAAGGAGCTAAACTGTATTGGTTATCCACATGATGATCCCTATGGATTAATAGCAGCATGGTGGAAAATTTTTTCAAAACCACAAGGTAAAAAAGAAGCTCCTAAAAAAGATAAGCCAAAACATTCTTCAAAAGATTTTTATTAGTGAGTTGAAATTTGTTATAATCTAAATTAAAAGATTATAATGAACGCACTTTACTCCCTAGAAAAACAAATAAAAGAAGAAAAAGAAAAGAATAAGTTATTGCTTGAACGAATAGAAAAGCATATACAGGAAAAATCAGAATTACGAATGGAAAACCTAAAGTTGAAAGGATTAGATAAACCATGTCCAGTTCCCATAAGAGAAAAGGCACTAGGGTAGAAAACGAGATTGTTAAACTTTTTAAAGCAGAAGGATTTAATGCTGTAAGACAGCCATTGTCTGGAGCTATCCAAGACTTCCCCCATGATGTTCAAGTAAAAGATTTGTATGAAGGTACAAATATAGAAGTAAAAGCAAGGAAATCAGGCGAAGGATTTACACAGCTTGACAAATGGAAAGGATCAGCAGATTTATTAATTTTAAAGAGAGATTTTCAAAAACCTATGGTATACTTAACATGGGATTTTTTTAAGGAGTTCTTAAATGAGTACAAAGAAAATAGAGAACCCAGATGCAGTAGTGAATCTGGAGAACAGGCAGATATTCAACATACCCTTTCAGGAGAGGCAACGATTAAGGAAGATAGTCAGAAAAGTACATCTAAGATTCCTTCCAGAAAGTTCAATAACAGACAAGGAATGCGACAAGGTAATAGAAAGTCTTGGTCCACAGGTAAGAGAAAAATTGCTAGTCGCACATTTAAACAAAGTAAAATAAATGGCACAACTAAATTACAAACCAGATGGGAATACCTTAAAAAACTTTCTAAAGGACGATAATTTTTTTCGAGGCGTAAGAGGACCAGTAGGTTCTGGTAAATCTGTTGCTTGTTGTATAGAAATTTTTAGGAGAGCTTTACAACAAAAGCCAAACCATGAAGGTAAAAGAAAATCCAGATGGGCAGTAATTAGAAATACAAATCCCCAATTAAAAACAACTACTATTAAAACTTGGTTAGATTGGTTTCCTGAAAATGAATGGGGAGCTTTTCGTTGGTCAATTCCCTATACACATTATATCCAAGTAGGCGATATAGATTTAGAAGTTATATTCCTAGCATTAGATAGACCTGAAGATGTAAAAAAACTTCTATCCTTAGAATTAACAGGAGTATGGGTAAATGAAGCTAGAGAGCTACCTAAAAGCATTATAGATGCCTGTACTATGAGGGTAGGTAGATACCCAAGTATGAGAGATGGTGGAGCTACATGGTATGGTGTAATTGCAGATACCAATGCTCCAGAAGAAGATCATTGGTGGGCAATAATGAGTGGAGATGTACCTACACCAGATTACTTATCAAGAGATGAAGCATTAATGTTGGTCAAACCTGATACATGGGAATTTTTTACACAACCATCAGCTATGACAGAAAAGAAAGAAACAGATGGTTCATTAATTGGATATACCAATAATGTTTCATGTGAAAATAAAAAAAACTTAACGAAAGATTATTATGCCAACATAATTAGAGGAAAGACAAAAGGGTGGATTGATGTCTATGTAATGAATAAACTAGGTACAATAGAAGAAGGAAAACCAGTTTATTCTAATTGGAATCCAGAACTCCATCTAGCAAAAGAACCAATACCTAAAGCTCCTAATACAGTTTTTATAGGAATTGACTTTGGATTAACTCCAGCAGCAGTCTTTGGACAAAAACTTCCTAATGGAAGATGGTTAATATTACAGGAATTAGTTTGTTTTGATATGGGTATATCAAGATTTAGTGAACTATTAAAACATGAGATAGCAAAAAATTATAAAGGTATGGAAGTAGATATTTATGGCGATCCCGCTGGAGATTTTAGAGCTCAAACAGATGAAACAACACCTTTTCAAATCCTAAGGCAGAATGGTTTAAGAGGAAAACCAGCTCCTTCTAATGATGTAGCATTAAGAATTGAATCTGTTGAAACTGCTCTAGGTAGATTAATAGATAAAAAAGCTGGATTATTGCTAGATAATAGCTGTCTAAATCTAAAAAAAGGTTTTAATGGTGGCTATCATTATAGAAGATTACAAACTTCAGGCGATAGATATGATGAAAAACCTAATAAAAATAGATATTCCCATGTCCATGATGCATTACAATATATGATGATGGGAGCTGGAGAAGGAAAACAGTTAATTTCTGGTAAAGCAAAGAAACCTACTATAATAAAAACAAGAAGTTGGAGTGTTTTTGATAAGAAAAAGAAATCAGTATGGCAAAACAGAATGAATGGTTAGTCTATTTTTATGAAGATCAAGGTCATCATAAATCACATAGATTTTTTAAAAAAGGATTTAAGCATTGTGGAGTAATGTCTTTTGATGCAGAAACAAAAGTATGGTTATTAGTAGAATATATATTTGGTCATATATTGGTAGAAACATTAACAGAAAAAAAAGTAGATGCTATATTTAAAATGATTCAAATAAAGAAAGGAAAAATATTAAAAGTACCAGTAAAGTATAAATTAACTAGGTTTCCTAGTATTATGGGTTCATGGATTAAAGAGCATAGCTGTGTCAGTTATGTGCAAAGATTGATAGGATTAAATAAATTTTGGATATTTACACCTCATCAGTTATTTTGTGAGTTGAAAAAGAAAGGTTTTTCTGAAATAAAACTTTAATTATGGGAATGATGCGACAACCTAAATATCGAGAATCTGCTGCAGACAAAGCTCTTAGAGAAGATATAGAAAGAAGAAGAAAAGAAGAAGAAGCAGAAAAAGCTGCTATGGAAAAAGAAAAAAAATATCAAAAAAGTAGAAAAGCAAAAGGTTTAGTAGGTTCAAGAAGTATGTTTAGTAGAGCTGGAGGAAAAGGATTTTATTATGAAGGAGAAGAAGTATGAGTAGTGAACAAGGCACTTCTAGTTCTAGTGGTAAAGGAATGGATAAAGGTGGAGGAATGTCTCCAGTTCAATCTGCTGCTGTAACAGGATCAACACAATATGCTGGAATGAGTGTTACACAAGCACAAACTGAAGTTGGAAAAGATTATGTTAAAGATAAATTAGGTTTAACAAATGTAACACAAACTCCAGTAGATGCTCCTCCTATAACGACTGATATGACTGCTACAAATCTTACTGGAAAAGATAAAAAATTGTATGGACAAGAAGCAAGTCAATTTACAAATGAATATTTAGAACAAATTGGTCATGCTAAAAAAACTTCCAAAAATCCAGATGGTTCATGGAATTATCATTTAACTTCTACTGGTTGGAAAATGAAATATGGATCATATACTGCTGGACAAGCACAAACTCCTTCTGCTATGGGTTCAGGTAATCCAGCTGGTATTTTAACTTCAACAGCTATTTCGCAACCAATGTTTGAATCACAAAAAAATTTACAACAAATGATAGGATTAGGTATGATGGCAGTAGGAGCGCCAATGGCTGGATCAATGATATATCAATCAGGAAAAGGATCATATAATAAATATATTGATAGTTTTTATAATCAACAATCTTCAACATCTATGGCTCAAAATACTTATACAACTGGAAATATATCAAATGGACAAGGAAATGCATCTGATTCAGTAGGAACATCAACTTTAGATAAAAGTTTTTCAGATACATTAGTACAAGATACTTCAACAAAAGATAAACAAATAAAACTAGCTATGGCAAATCAAGAAATTGGCGAAGATGAAAGAACATTTTTAAAAGCAACTAAAAGAACAATTACTGCTGGAATGAGTACAGTATAATGCCTTATATACCAGTAGCAGAAACACAAGTAGAATCTTATACTTCAGATAAAAGAGTAATATCTTTTTTAAAAAAATTAAAAGATGCTGAAGGTATATTTGATCATTGGAAAGATAAATACGAAGAAGCATATGAATATACTATGCCTCAAAGAGAATCATTCTATGAAGAAACTGTAGGCGAAAGACGAACAGATAAAATATTTGATGAAACAGCAGTAGTAGGAATACAAGAATTTGCTAGTAGATTACAAGCTGGTATATGTCCAACATATGGAAGATGGGCAAACTTTGAAGCTGGTTCTGATATACCACCAGATTCAAAACCAGATGTAAATGAACAATTAGATGCAATTACAGAATATGTATTTGAAGTATTAGGTGGTTCAAACTTTAATCAAGAAATACATGAATGTTTTATGGATTTAGCAATCGGTACTGGTGTTCTTTTAGTAGAAGAAGGAGATGCTTTAAATCCAATTAAGTTTAATGCAGTACCATTACCAAGAGTAATGTTAAACAATGGACCAGATAATAAAGTAGATACAGTATTTAGAAAAAGAAAAATATCATATGATAAACTTATGATAGCTTATCCTAAAGCAGAAATGTCTGAAAACATGATGCGTATTATTGAACAAAAGAAATCAGAAAAAGCTACAATAGTAGAAGGTGTATTCAAAATGTATGATGAACCTAATGTAGAAAAATATAAATATTGTGTTGTTTGCATGAATGAAAAAGAATTTATTTATGAAACAGAATTTGTAGGTACTGGATCAAATCCTTATATTGTATTTAGATGGAATAAAGCATCAGGCGAAGTATATGGTCGTGGACCAGTATTCAATGCTATGGCTGCAATTAAAACTACTAACTTAACAGTAGAATTAATATTACAAAATGCACAGATGAATATTAGTGGTATATATACTTATGAAGATGATGGTGTTATTAATCCTGATAATATTTCTTTAGTACCTGGCAGTCTAATTCCTGTAGCTCCTAATAGTAGAGGATTAATTCCACTTAATGCTGCTGGTAAATTTGATGTTGCCCAATTAGTATTAGGCGATATGCGTCAAAATATTAAAAAAGCATTATACATGGAATCACTTGGTAGACCTGAAGGTACACCAATGTCAGCTACTGAAGTATCAGAAAGAATGGCAGATTTATCAAGACAAATTGGTTCTTCTTTTGGAAGATTACAAAATGAATTAATTGAACCATTGTTAAGAAGAATAATTAGAATATTAACTAAACAAGGTAGAATAGAAATACCTAGAATTGATAATAGAGAAGTAACTGTAATATCTCAATCTCCATTATCTCAGGCACAACATCAACAAGATGTAGCTACAGTTAATAATTTTAATGCTATTTTAGCTCAAACATTTGGTCCTCAAATTTTAAATATGATAGTAAAACAAGATGAAGTAGCTAGATATTTAGCAGAAAAACTAGGATTACCAGAAAAACTAATAAGAGATTCTAATGAACAACAAGCATTAGTTTCGGAGTTGCAAAACATGGCACAACAAGGTAATATGGGAGCTGGAGGTCAAAATGAGCTGGGAAACCCTAACCAACAAGGACAAGGACAAACAACAGCCATCTGATGATGGTTCAGATAAATTATTTGCATCTGTGTTTAAAGGACCTGATGGTCAAAAAGTATTACAATATTTAGAGCATGTAACAATGAATGTGTTTGCAAATCCACAATCTTCGTCTAATAGTTTATGGCACTTAGAAGGACAAAGATATTTATTAGGAATAATTAAAAATAAAGCATTGAGAGGTAAGAAGAATGGCTGAAGAAGAAACACAAGTTCAAGAACAAGAAGTAGAACAAACTACTGAAGAAGTTAAAGAAGAAATAATCAAACCTGATTATATTAATGAAAAATTTTGGAATAAAAATAAAAATGAAGTTAATATAGAAGATTTAGCTCTTAGTTATAATTCATTAGAAAAAAAACTTGGATCAAGAACAGATGAATTATCAAAACAAATTAGACAAGATATAGAACAAGAAAGATTAGGTAGTGTACCTAAAGAATATGAAGTTAAAACACCAGATATTCCTGAAGGAATAAATATAGAAGTAAATAAAGAAATGCCTTTATTACAATGGTGGGAAGAAACTGCTAGAAATAATGGATTATCCCAAGAACAATTTGATGCTGGTATTAAAGCATTTGTAGATAATGAAATAAATGCATTACCAGATTTAGATAATGAACAAAAACAATTAGGAGAAAATGCTAAAGCTAGAATAGAAGCTGCTGAATTATGGGCAAAGAAAAATCTTTCAGATGATGCATATAATACAGTAGCAAATATTGCCTCAACATCTAATGGTGTAAAAATGATAGAAGAATTAATGAATCTTAATAAAGATACACCAATGCCTAAAACTGAAACTTCTATAGATGCAGCTCCAAGTTTAGTTGATTTAAGAGCTATGATGCGTGATCCTAGATATTGGGATTCAGGTCAAAGAGATGATTCGTATGTTAAAAAAGTTACTGACTTATATGAAAAATACTACGGAAAAGCAGAAGCGCCTAAGAGTTAGAGTTGTATGGCGTGATGCTGTATCACATGCTGAATGGTTAAATCCTGAAGATGCTAAAAAATATAAACCTTATTTAAATATTACTGAAGGTTTTTTGTTAGAAAAGAACAAAAATGCCACAATAATCTATATGTCTTACAATGATACTGACATTGGAGATACTTGTGTGATACCAAGTGAGAATGTTGTTTCAATTTGTGAGTTGAAAACTACAAAAAAATATGCCAGTAAATCATCTATAGACCTCTAGGTTTAAAGAGATGCCTTGAAAAAGATAACATTTCAGATTTCCAACGAGATAATCTTGGTTTAACGAACACTAACAAGGAGATTTGAAATGAGTTCGACTATTAACAATGCTTTTATCACTCAGTTTGAGGCTGAAGTGCATATGGCATATCAAAGACAAGGTTCTAAGCTAAAAAATCTTGTTCGTGTAGTTAATGGTGTATCAGGAGAATCTGTTAAATTCCAAAAAGTTGGTACAGGAGAAGCGACTACTAAAGCAAGACATGCTGAAGTTGTAGCTATGAATATCTCTCATACCAATGTTACTGCGACTTTATCAGACTACTATGCATCTGACTATGTAGACAAGTTAGATGAGCTTAAAACTAACATTGACGAAAGATCAGTGATTGCAAACAACGCTGCTTACGCTTTAGGTAGAAAAACTGATAGTATTATTACTACAGCAATGTCATCTGCTACTACTTTAGCAAATAATGCTGGAGCAAGTGGAGCGACACCAGCTACCGATATGAATGTAGACAAGTTCAAAGAAATGCAAGAGCTTTTCGGAACAAATAATGTTCCTGATGATAATGCTAGATATTGGGCGATTGGTCCAAGCCAATGGGCAGACCTTTTGGCTGACAACCAATGGACACAAATGGAGTATTTAGGAAATTCTGAGCTTCCTTTTGCTGGTATGAATTATACTGCAAAAAGATTTGTTGGATTCCTAACATTTGTACACTCAGGTCTAGACACATCTGGTTCAACAGATAGACATACTATTGCATGGCATAAGTCATCAATGGGTCTAGGAGTAGGTTCTGAGGTAAGAACTGAAGCTAACTATATACCTGAAAAGGTATCACACCTTTTGACTTCTTATTTATCAATGGGATCAATTTTGATTGACGACAATGGTATAAGAGTGCAAAAATGTGCAGAATAATAAGGAGATATTAATATGGCTTACGCATTAGCAAACCCTGTAAAAAAGGCTTGCCAATTAGGCGATACCAATTCTCTTTGGTATTATACTGATGGCGATGCAATCGGAGATATAGATAATGATGATTACTTTATCTTATCTTATAGAGAACTAAAAGCTGGAGACATTATTATTGTAAATAGTGGTGGTTCAAACGCAGTTGTAGATATACTAATTGTATCTGTAAATGATGGTGGATCAAACTTAAATACAGTAATACTAGCTTAATATAACTAATAGAGAGGGGATTTATTCCCCTCTCTTAACAAGGAGATTAAAAATATGGCAATCGCTGGAAGTTTATTAAAACAAGCTGCAACAGTAGTAGGCAAAGCTATTAAAGCTACTAAAAAAAAGAAAGATAAAGTTGGTGGCTCAGTAAAAAAACAATTCAAAAAAGAAGCAGATTTCATTGACAAAAAAATAGTACAACCAGCAAAAGATAGAGTAGCATCTCTTAAATCAAAAGCACAACCACAATTTATTAAAGGTATGCAAAACCCAAAAGCTATGTATGCTGGAACAAAAGCTAAAGCATCTGAAATTGCTGACGCAGCTATGAACACACAAGCATTCACTAAAGGAGCTAAAGCAATTCAAGCTGGAACAACAAAAGCTAAAGCTGGTTTAGGGAAAGCACAAGGTATTGCTGGAGGATTAGCAGATGATACAATGGCAGCAATTAAAGCAAATCCTACAAAAGCTATGGGTGTTGGAGCAGCAGCTTTATTAGCTCCTTCATTACTTAAAGCTACTATGCAAACACAACAAATGTATACATATGAAAAAAATCCAGATGGAAGTTTTAATTTAAAATTTAAAGATGGTAATGTTACTACAATGAAAAAATATATGTATTCTCCACAACAAGTAGATGATATTAGAACAAGATTAGCTATATTAGATTCTATTATTTTATCAGACGATCCTTATTCAAGAAGAAAAGAATTTAAAAAAGAAGCTCTAGCATTAGCTAATAGATATGGAATAACATCTATTCAAGGAAAAAATTTATCTTTACAATTTGCTTCTGATGGTTGGGGGAATAAAATAAAAGGATAATGTATGGCAGTTACAAAGATAGATATAGCTTCAAGAGCTTTAATAATGATAGGAGCAAATCCTATTTCATCATTTACTGATGGTAGCACAGAAGCTCTAGTAGTAAATAATATTTACGAAGAAA
>VTLG01005361.1_pt1 | contig 19572 bp, 33 predicted proteins | sample 4694571 | NCBI WGS metagenome assembly VTLG01 (sample SAMN12604809, study PRJNA352737) | marine metagenome | biome: ENVO:00000447; feature: ENVO:00000209|ENVO:00000569|ENVO:01000036; material: ENVO:00002151; isolation source: viral sequences binned using virsorter ...
AATGATTTTGCAATTCATAGCTTTGGTATGGTATGTTTCAAAGATAGATTCTAAAGTCAATATTCTATATTCAACTTTCGAGGAAGATAATCAAAGAGATGTCATTGAAAATCAAGTCAAGATGAAACTGGACTTGGAGAATATTATCGCTGATGTAAAAGAATTAAGACAAGTGGTCAAAAAATTGAAAAACAAAGATGCTGACATTCAAAAGACCAACAAAAAAATTATTAAGCAACACGATCGTTTGTTTGATTTGATCGAGGGAAATACTAGCAATTATTCTTATAGTGATTAAACTATTTGATTGGTTTGATTATTCTGCAATAGTTATAGCAATTTTTACTGTTATATTTTTTTTATTATGGGTTTAGTCAATACTCGTAATAGTTTTACTCCTGTTAGAAAAAGAACTTCAATCGGACACTCGTCGAGATCAAAACCAAAAAACAAACACAAGTTGAAATCCTGGAAAAAATATAATAGACAAGGTAAGAAAAGATGATTTATTATGTGGACTATTGTTGCAACTATTTGTTTTATGGGTATGGCATTATCGCCCAATAATCCCTTATGTTTTCAACAATGTAGAATACCAATGCAATTTGAAACAGAAGCCTCTTGCATTCTCGTAAGAGATCAATTAGTAAAAGACTTGAATACAGATTTAAACGCAAGAAATATTAATATGGCTTTATATTGTTCTAAATTATTAAAAACTTCTGATGCTAATTATGAGCAAGTTAAATCCTAGTACAACAAAAGAGCATCTTGTTCACATTTATGACAAGATTGCAAACATAGAACAAAATCATTTAGTACATATCGAAAAAGAAATAAAAAAACTTAACTTCGTTCTTTGGAGTATTGGCTTTGCTGTTTTTGCAAATGTCCTCATTGCATTTCGCAACCTTATTTTTTAATTACAAATATCAATAATTTAGATATACACACACTATGAAAGATAGTGAATGGGACGAATTAAAACTCGTTCAGGAAAAACTACACGAAGCACTTGATAAGGGTTATCCACCAGAGGGAAAAGGTGGAACAAGTAGCTTAAAGGGTGCGAAACAAGTTGTATGTGAAGTGTTGGATATTCCACGCACAACATTGGCTCGTAGAATAGATCAAATTCATAAACTTGCTATTGGCAGTTCTCATTGGGAAATTGAATGGCATAGATACAAGGAAGTCAAACCAGAATATATTATTGAACAAGTTAAGACACCTATTGTAAAAATTTATAAACCTAAAACATCTTTCAGCAAACCGATAAAAGTTTTTGTGATACCAGATGCACACGATAGTCCAAACAAGAAAAAAGACAGGTTTTATTGGATAGGTAGAAGAATAAAAGACTACGATCCAGATCACATTGTCTGCATAGGCGATTGGAATAATTTTGATTCATTAGCTAATTTTCCAAGTATGAAAAATTGGACAGTAAAAGGTCAACAGAAGCCAAACATATTGGAAGACATTATCAGTTCAAAAAATGCCTTAAAAGAGCTTTATAGGGGTATGGGAAAGGTTTTAAGGGCAAAGAAGCACTTTTGTATGGGCAATCACGAAGGACGAATATATCGGTATGAAAATGAGCATCCAGAAATAGTCGGTGCTTTTTCCCAGCAGTTTGAAAACATATGGCGAGAAAGAGGTTGGGGAATTTCACAGTATGGAGATTTTCATTTTATCAAGGGAGTTGCTTTCGTTCACGCACCATTGAATGAAATGGGTCGAGAATATGGCGGTAGACTTGCAGAATCTTCCACAATTAGTAATTCAGCAACCCACGATATTGTTTTTGGTCATAGTCATAGGGAACGATCTTGGCGAAGTGGTAAGATTGGTAAGGGGAACTATGTCAAAATAGTGAATGTCGGTTGTTGCTTGGAACACAACGAAATTGAATCTTATGCTAAAATGTCAACTTCTGGTTGGTCGTATGGAATAACAGAGCTTTTATTGGCTGATGGTCATATTCAAGGACACAATCAAGTTTCTATGTTAGAACTCAAGGAGAAATATGAAGAAAAAAGAATTACAAAAGATACTAAATGAACAAAAAAAAAGGCAAAAAAAGCTTTGTTAGATTGGGGTTTTAAAAAGGAGTGGATAAAAAAAACCCTAAAAAAAATGAACAGAATTTAGGTTGGGATAGTTTCTTACCTTTTTATCTGCAATACTATTGGCATAAAAATTGGGAAAACAAATGGTCTATAGCTTGGTATAATGGACCTAGAATAGAATGGATGGAGTTATATGAATCTGGAAAAATTAAAAGACCACCTACGAAGTGAAGAAGGATATAGAGACACAGTCTATCTTGATACAAGAGGATTCCAAACAATAGGCATTGGTCATCTTGTAAAGTCAACTGATAACTTTATTCAAGGGAAAAGATATTCGAGAAAGGTAATCGAAAAAATATTTGATTATGATGTTAAGATATGTGTTCAAGATGCTTACAATTTGTGTAAGGATTTGGAAATAAATGAGGAAGCAATATTGATTGTGGCTCATATGTGCTTTCAATTAGGAAGAACAAAAACAGCCAAATTCGTTAAAATGTTTGAAGCATTAAAAAATAAGGATTATATTGAAGCTGGATTACAGATGGAAGATTCACTATGGGCGAGAAAACACACACCAGCGAGGGCGAGCCGATTAGCAGAACAGATGAAAAAGTTGACTTGAGAAAATTTAGAAAAAGGATTACTACACAAGAAGAAATACAGGAAATACACGATAATAGAAAAAAATATAAAGAGGAAGATTTAAGAACAAAAATGGAAAGAATATCTAAAATATTAAAAGAAGATGGCAGAATAATAGGAGCAGATTAAATGGGATTATTAGACATATTTACAGGTGGAAGTATTAAAGCTGTTGGTAAAATAGTTGATGAATTATATACGAGTGATGATGAAAGAAACCAAGCAAAGATAACTTTAGAAAAAATACAATCAAAATTAAAAGAAAAACAATTAGATATTAACATTGCTGAAGCGAAACACCGATCATTATTCGTTGCTGGATGGCGTCCTTGTCTTGGCTGGGTGGGTGCCTTATCTGTTGCATATGTCTATTTGTTACAGCCAATATTGAATATGATATTGCAATTATTTGATGTTCATATAGATTGGGTCGTTCTTGATCTAGGTCAGCTTATGCCTTTGATACTTGGTATGTTGGGTTTAGGCGGATTGAGAACATTTGAAAAATCGAAAGGAGTTTCAAAATGAGTAAATTATTAGATTGGATAAAATACAATGAACTTAATCCTATTGTTAAATGGGTAATAGTTTTTGTAATAATCTGGGCGGCACACCAATATATCTTACATTAGAAGTATGCCGAAAATTAAAATAGGTGGGAAAACGATTCACGCAAAATATCCTAAGAAATCTGGAAAAGGGAAATCATACACCTATGGCAAAAAGAAAATCGGCAAAGCTAGAAATCGTAATAGATAACAAATCATACGAATTACACGAAATACATTGGCTTGACATTGTGGGCGATTCCACGATTACAAGTGCAGATGAATTTGCCAAAATGAAATGCGCTGAAATGGTCAGCGAGGCTTATATTTGGAAAAAGGACAAAGAATTTTTATATATATTTTCTTCGTATCAAAAGAATGATGTGGGATTTGGCGATAGAAACATAATACCTTTAGGATGTATAAAGGATATACGCAAAAAAGCCTTATAGATTAATGGAGGTTTAATTGTAGGGGGGTAGGTATATGATATTAACCCCCCTAGTAATAGATGCCTAATTTATGCTTTTACCCTTGCCATTATCCCAAACATATAACAATTAGGCAAATTAACCTTATACTATTACTTATAAGGCGAAAAACTGGGATATGGCGACCATTAAAACCCCCAAACCTCTTTTCTTGCCTTAATAAGTGAACCATCATTTCCTTTAGGATAATTCCAAGTCCAATGTTCAATATCTGGAACAAGGGAATTTCTAACATCATTTTCGGTTTTATTATTGCAAAGAAATTTACTCATAGCTTTTATGATTTGTTCGGCTATGCGTAAGGGAGTCTTTGTATCTTTTATTGTTAAAGGCAACATTTTAATCTCATTGGCATAAATTATTGCATATAATAATTCTTGCCTAGCATTTGTCGCCTTTAAATAAATGGATTGTTGCATTGCGTGGGATAAATTAATATCACTCGGCTTCCTCTTGGAAGTTTTTAAATCAAGATAATAATCCTCTTTGGTTTCCTTATCTTCAAAATGAAAATCAGTATAACCAATGATTGGAATATCCAAAATTTGAGTTTCAACTTTTCTCTGGTAATCCAATACCTTTAGATTTTTATCTTTTAAATAATTCCAAGATTCATTTAATAAACGCTCAAGGTTATTTCTTTCCCAAGAAATATAATCATCTTTCACATTTTTTAAATTTGCATCAAAATCACGATACATAGCTTCAACAGCATCAGATTTTTTATGCCGATTAAATAATAATTTAATCCCTGTTTCAACTGCACTTCCTCGTTCTGCGGCGGCGCTGGTAGGGAATTGATAACCAAAAACCCTACGCAATGCCCAGCGAGGTCGATTAAATGCAAAATCAGTTAATTGAGAATAGGAAAGTGGAAGAATTTCCTTAATTTTTAATTTCTTATTTCGTTCATTCCACTTTTCAAAATGCTCAATACCAACACCATGAATGTTACTCATAATGCTTTTCGTATTATTTTATTAAAAGCATTTTCTAATCTATAACTCAAAGTTTCCAATGTGGATTTTTCTTTAAGCAATTTAGTTTTTTTATGTTTTACAAGGAAAACAAAATTTTCTTCTCGACAATTTGCTTCGTGTCTATCTTCTTCTTGTTTAACTTGTTCATCATAAAACATTTGACCAGTTTTACTCATTTATACCTCCTTCAGAGAATATTAAATATAGGTTGCCTTATATCACAAGGCTTCCATTCGTAATCAATTAAACCATAATTTTTTGAATTGGGAAATTTACTTCTCAAATCCCTCGTCAATTTTTTACCACGATTTAATGCATCAATAGATAGCGTCATAGTTTCACCATTATGCGATACCTCTATGCCACCCTCTTTAATACCTTGTTCAACGACATAATCCCTAATTGAAATTAAATGCCCTTGCCAAAGTTTCTTAATTAGGACTTTTTTCATAATCCTCCTTACAAGTTCTTTGATAATTCCCTTTCATTAACGACTTTAGTTCGTAAGTCATTTCTAAAAGCCTTATAGGTTTCGTACCGAACTTTAGCACGATTCCTTTCTTTAAGAACATTCGCATATTGTATGTCGAACTCCTTAAACTTTTCATCTGCATAAATATATGCATTTAATTCTGTTATATTTTTGTATTGTTTAAATTTATATTTGGCTGTTAATTCGCCAATGAGAGTTTTTTCAGTTCGTTTTAAAATTTCCAACGCAGTATCTGAATCTGCAAATTCCAAACCTAATTCTTCCTCTTTAACGGATAAAATATTAGGATCAAATTGCACTTGATAAATATCTGTCATTTTTTTTTCCTCTCTTTTTTAATTCTATATTTTTTAAAATTACTCCCAATGGGTATTTTTTTTGTCTTACTTTTATATTTAATAAAATCTTCTTCGTAAGGTATATTAAAAAACTCCTTAAAATTTCGTAATTCTCCTTGTAATTTCCTTATGGATTTTTGTTTTAAAGAAATTTTTTCTTTTAATTTATCCAATTCATTAATTAATTTATTATAATTTTCTTTGGATATGATTTTAAATTTTGGAATTTTCATCAATCTTCCTTTTTAAAAATTTTTTTAGTTTATTATTAAATTCCTTATCTTTATCTGTTTTTATATGACAATCCCTACATAGTGGGATTAAGTTATAAATGTTATCTTTGATCTTTTTAGGATCGCCACCCATACCTTTTCCGTCTAAATGATGAATATCATTTGCTTGTTTAGAACACGACCAACAATCTGGTAAATGTTGTCCTCCATATTTCCAATATTTAAAAAAAATTTTAGTGTGTCTTTTCATTAAATATTAGAAATAAGGGGGGTAATTAACCCCCCATATCTTTATTTTAATTTGTTCCAAGCAATAACTGCATTGGCAGTCAATTTTTCAATTTCTTCAACTGTAAAATGACCACTACCCATAGAACGACCAACTACACCTGTTACGAAAATATCTCGCCTAGATTGATCTGGTCTATCCATACCATTGCTGGTAGATTGGATATTATTACTTGATTGTGTATTATTACTTGTTTGATTATCAACTTTTACATTTTTAACATTGACATAGGGATTGCCCTTTGCACTAGTTTTATGATTTATTTCCTCATAAGAAATATTATCGCCAATATTTGCAGAGATTTGCTCCCTAACATATAATTGTTGACCATTAACAAGTATTATAGAAAAATTAGGATTTCCGTTTTCGGAATTATCCCAAAGTTTATCTATTTTTCCATTTGTCATAAACCCTCCTTAAGATTTATTATTATTATTAATTGAGGACACTATATCCTCTACCCTCCAAACATCTATCAACCATATCTTTATCGGTTTTTAGTTTGGGGGATATCCATAGCACACGCCATCTAAAAGCATTATATACCTTTTTTGAGACATTTAATACTTCATTTGTATTGTCATTTGCTATGTCTTTGCAAGTATAAAGGTCATCGTGGAATCTATCCATATTACCCTCTATATTCGCAGAACTTTTACCCCTAGAATCAACGACAGGAGTATAAGAGCAACCAACCAAGAACAAACTAACAAAACAGGCAACAATAATAGCAATAAATAATATTGTATTACTGTTGTCCTTTTTCTTGTATCTTTTGGATCTAATCGGTTGTTTTGTTCTAGGACACCACCCAATAATGGGAGGTGTCATAAGATTTCCATAAGGAAAGTATTTATGCTTTTTTCCATATTTGAATCGAAACATAATTACCTCGACATAAATTTTTGCCATTGTGGACTACGCATAAATATTAAAACCTTATCCTTATTCTTTTCAGCAAGGTTATGGTATTTAGTATTTTCCTTGTAATCATACAATTCTGGGTGTGTAGCCCAATGAGTTAAAGTATTATAGAATGCCCATAAGGTCGTTCCTAATTCATTACTTTCAACATCAAATTGTTCCAACAACCAACCAAGCAATTTTTGATTATGGTTTCGTTTATTTTTACCTGTAGGTTTTCTTTTGCAAATGGTTTCTCTCAAAGCCATTTCAATTTCAGATTTGGAAATGGATTTATTTCCCATAGAATTAAAATAAGGTTCCATTTCAAAAAATCTTTCAGTAGATATTTTAAAAATATTTACCAGATTTTCAATCTCAAAACCAACTGTATGACGAAACTTAAATATTAATTGCCACATTGGCGATACCATACCATTTGCACAAGCCAAACGACTTGGTGTTCCATCAGTTATGGTAGGCCAACTTCCATTCAGAGAGGTTGAACAACTTTGACGAAAGTTAACAATGTCACCAACTTTTGGCTCTATTGTTAGGTCTTTCCAAGTTACATCTCTTCTAAATTTCCTTACTCCTTCGAAAAAATAGTCCTTAACTTCAAAATCGCCTTTCTTTAAAAGTCCAGATTGCTCTAAACCTTCGGCTTGTTTTTCTGCTAATTCCCAATAATTCACAGGGTAATATCGACCACCCACAGTAGAGATATATTCTTTCGTATCTTTACGAACTAACATTACTCGATCCTCTGTTGGAACATCAATAATGATTGGCATAGATTTATCACCCATATTTCCAAACATATCAACTTTTTCCACATCAAATTTCAAATGCTCTACCGATAGGTTATTTTCTTGAGTTTTGACTAACATAATAGTCCTCCTTTTATATATTTCTGTTTCGTTCTTATTTGAACTCATCAGGCAAGTAAATAACTTGCGACAGGGGGGATAAACCCCCCATATTTTATTTTCTCTTTATTATTTTACTTGTTATAATTACATTCCCTTTTGGATCGTAACAACAAGTGGTATTATCAAAATACCATATTTTAATAGTTCCCTCTAAATAGACTTGAAAATTTTTAATAGCTTTTTTTTCTACTAAATGTTTTAATAATTTTATCATTCAAGACTCCTTACAATATAATTTGGCGCCTATTTCACAAAGACCATTGTAATATTGTTCACTTAAATGGTCGCTTGAATACCAATGACCAAATTCGTGAATAATAAGTTCAATGATTTTTTGCTTATTGTCTAATAAATTAAACCATTTTTTACCCAATGTTTTATAAGAAAATTGTAAGTCTCCTTTTCCATAGGTGGCTAGTGTACCATTACCATTATGAATTTTTACTGAACATTCAGTATTAAAAAGATATAAATGTAATTTTTTAGCTAATTTAATTATATCTTTCATACCATCAGTTAATTCATCATCAGTTAATGATATAGCCCCACTTTTCAAATCAGGTGATTTATATTTTCCTATTTGTCCACTTGGTAAAGCCAAATTATTATATGTAGTTCGTGCTTCACGAATGTTATCCCAAGCATTTTTATTAAAAGCACCGCCTGTGACAACATTAATATCATCGGCAAATGCCTTTTTATTTGCTTCGGAATCACTCATATCAAACACAACTGCATCTTCGCCATAACGACCATCAAGAACATCCTTAACAGCTTTATGGGTTGATTTTTCCATACCTTCAGATACCCAATTAGCCTTTAACTGCTCTTTGGATAATTCTGAGGATATTTGGTCAAGGACAACTGTATTTAATTTTTTCAAATATGCTGGTTTGACATTATCCCTATCTTTATTTAATGGAATTTTTTGATTCACATTAACAAGATAAGGAATATCAAGTTCAACTACAGGAATCCCTAATTCATAAATACAACCCACACCATTAGTGGATTTAAACAACTCAATGTTGGTTTTCCTAGAAGTATTTACTAGGTTGCCCTCATTATCTGTTGTTATGCTCGGCAAAGTTTCTTCAAAGGTTTTAGTTAATTGTGGTCTTTCAACCTTTATACTATCAACCAAATAATTTAATCCAATAGGTGGTATTATTTTATGGGAGTGCTCTCTCATAAATATAAATTCCTTTTGAGTTAATTTTTTTGTAAAACCATAAAAAATAGTTCCTCGTTCAGTTTTTTTATTATTTGTCTTACGAGTTCCATCTTTTAAAAATATTACAGAGCCCTTTGTTGATTTTATCTCTGCATCTTCAAACATTGATAAAACAAATTTCTCGCCAATGTTGAATCTACCTCTTAAATTGGGATTTGATTTTTTATAAGAGGGTGCGAACATAGTGTAGGCATCTCTTAAATCTTTAAATCCCTCTTCTGAATCATCAAAAACAGTAATACTGTAACCAAGTTTATTATGATTAAAAATAATATTAATTCTTGATGTTTTTTCATCAAAAGCATTAGAGACAAGCTCATTAACGATAAATGTCTTATCTTTGTTATTCTGTATTTGTTGTAGACCTTTTTTGTCTACCTCAAACCACGAGTTTTTCATAAACTCCTCCTTTTTTATTATTATAGGCTAACTTATCAATATAACTTGCCTAAGGTTATAGACTAGGGAGTGAATCCCTAGTTTCGTATTTATTTAATTGGTAATTCTTTTTTCAACAGAGGATAAAATTTCATTTTCCTTTGCTTGAGTTTCTTTTTTAATAATTTCATCAATTATTTGAAGAATTTTATTAATTTTCCAATTGATAAATTTATCATCGTGAATAGAACTCCCAATTAGTTCCCAAGAGCCATATTCATTGCTTTTGTTCCAATTCCAATTTCCTGTACTCCAAGAAATTTTTTCAGATTGATAATCAATTACTATTGTCCAATTTCTATAATGCGTTGTTGAATTAAAAGTATTTTTATTAGTCATTGTTCCTCCTTAAGGAATTATTATTATTAACTGTTTCGGTTATTAAAACCTCATCAGAGCAACTTACTTTGTTGCTGACAGTTAGTTAAAATAGGAAAGGGGGATATTGCTATCCCCCATATTTTTATAATTTTAAAGTTAATTGATTTCCTGAAATCATAATAATATGTTCAGCTACCATTTTGACAACTTCATCAACATCATATTTTACAGGATCGTCTTCATCCCATTTATTTTTTTCTTCAAAGCTATCATTAACATAGCAATCACAAGTTTCCATACCATAAGATAATATTGCATCTTTTGCTATTTTTTGAATTTTAGAATATTTTGTTATACTTAAAATTTCAGCATTCACATCTTTAAAAGTATAAGTACCTTTTCCTTGCATAACTAAATAAGCTAAATCAAAAGCACAAAAACCACCTAGAATATTTATAGAAATATATTCTAACATTTTTTTATTTTTAGATCTTTTTATTGCCATTAGTTTTCTCCTTCATTATTATTATTATTATTCTGTTTCGACTATATTAAGTCTCATCAGTTATGCTATTTGCATAAGACAAGGGGGTATTTCTACCCCCATAAAATTATTGATTTTTAATTAATTCTTGAAAAATTGTATGTGCCTTTTCCCAATCTTTAGAATCAAAAAAAGCGATTGTTTTTTCATCTTTTGCGTTAAATATTTCATATTTTTCATTTCTGAAATATAATTGATATTTATTTTTATCATAAAGATGAATAATAGTTTCTTTATTATTTAATATTGCATCAGAAATTCTTTTATCGTCTATTTTTTTCTGAATATTATTAAGTTCAATTAAAACTTCGTGTTGAGTTTCAAATTCATATTTATATAAAAGTTTTAAATATTTTTCTGAATCAACATTAGTATTCATACTTACTTCCCAAAAAGTTTTAAATTCCATTACCTTAAAATTTTTATAATAGAAATATTCTCTTAATTGTAGGGTCATTTTTCTCTCCTTATTATTATTATTATTTGTTTCGACCAAGTAGGTCTCATCAGTTTAGCTTAATTGCTAAAAACAAAAGGAGGAGGAAACAAGCAAACCTTATAAAAAGGATTTTAATTGCCTTGCCACTTACGATAAATTTATATTTACTTACCAAGAGGTGAGTGGGTGCGAATATTTGGAATGTTTCAAATTAGGTAGAAAAAAATCTAGACTAAATTTGCGACCCAAACCCAAGAACCTAAAATTACGGTAGTAAAAAAGAAATTTTCCAAAGGTAGCTGGGAAATATTAATCTGAACTTTAACGATTTGCATTAAAGGTTTCCATTCCCCTTTGGAATTTTCTAGTTTTTCCCCTAATCTGGGTTTTCTTGAATTTTTTATCATTATTTATATTAAAAGAATGGGAGGTAAATTAAACAACTATCTATATAAAGAAAGCAAGGGAACCCAACGGTTTCCAATGAATTTTGTTGTGTTCCTAATGGATTCCGAATCTATATAAATTTACCTATGTTATTTTTAATGCCTTGATATTTTTTAATTTAAGATTAATATTCAATTTTTATATAGTAGCAATCCTCCTTCATAAATAAATTGCTACATAGGGCAGGGGATTTGATCTGGGAATTTTTATCATAATAATCTATTCTCTGCCCATTTATGCACAAAGAGATAGATATACAGATCGCCTGTAATAGTCTTTTAGATGATTTAAGTTTTCAGTACCAATTTAGGCATTTCCATTGTCCTAATGAGGGTAAAAGAAGCCCACAGTATCAAATTAAGCTACGCAAAATGGGATTAAAAAAAGGGTGTCCTGATTTTATTATTGAATATCCAGAGGGTAGGTTAATTTATGTGGAATTAAAAACACCAAAAGGTAAATTAAGTGAATCCCAAAAACTATGGAAAGTTAAAAGTACTATTTTTAAAACCCCTCATTTTGTTATACAAGGGAATTTAAAAGAATGTTTGGAACATCTAGCAAAAGTAATTGTGCAATATGCCCCAAGTCGTAACTGTAAGTAATCATCCTATTTCAATCCCAGATGATTCTTTTGAACAGGATATATTTATAGGTTTGTGGCGTAAGGCACAAGATTTGGCAGTCCATCATATTGTTTCCACCGAGAAGAATTGGAAGAGAAACATAAATTATGTGATTGATGATTCAACTATTTATTTTTTTTATAAATTAAGGAGGCAAAATGTCGCATATAAAGAACGGGTATATAAAAATTAATAGAGCATTATTATATCATCCCTCTTTGACAAAACATAATAGGAGTTTCTGTGAAATAGGTGCTTTTATTTGGCTATTATTAGAGGCTAGTTTTGCAGATAGGGAATATCGAATTAATAATATAATAATAAAATTAAAACGAGGACAAATTTGTTGTTCTTTAAGCTATATCGCCGAGGCTTGGAATTGGAATAAAAGTAAGGTACAGCGATTTTTTGATAAATTAATCGAAAATCAAACCATAACTACCGATACACCGACCGATACACCAGCCAATACGCCAAATGTTGTTACTATCTGTAATTATGATATATACCAAGATATACCGAACAATACACCGAACAATACTAAACATAATAAATTAGATATAATTAATTATAATAAATTTAATGATTTGCTTTGGAATAAGGTAAAAATAAAAAGAGGTAGTAAAGAAAAAGCATTCAAAGCTTGGGACAAATTAAATAATAAAATAGACAATGATTTATTGGTAAATAAATTTAATGAATTAATAAATAAAACAGAAGATAAAAAGTTCGTTCCTCATTTATCAACTTGGATTAATGATAAAAGGTGGGAAGAGGATTTAGATGTGCCTTTTGGAAAAACCCAATTAGATAATGAATTTGGATTTATTCAAAGAGATCCTTTTCGTAATTTGTTTTTTTGGAAAAAAGGTCGTAAAATGCCAAATGATATAGATTCAGATATTGAAATAATGCATAAAAAGGGCGAAGTTTCTGATGAAGCTATGAAACAAATGGGATTTTCAATATAATTATAAAAAGTCACTAGTTTTTTAGTTTTTTTTCGCTGGTGGCTTTTTTTCTTTTGTTGTAAGGTAAATTTATGGAAATTGAAAAAGATAATTTATTGAAGATGTTTTTTACTGTGCAAGAACAAGAGGGAAAGCATTCCGCCTTTATTCAAATTTCTGGATTTGAAACAGAAGACGAAGCTAAAATGTATTTGGCAAAGATAACGAAAAATGATAATGAACGAATATATACAGAAATACCAACGATTCATTGATGCAAATAGAATTAATAGAAACAAATAAATTAATACCCTACATTAATAATCCGAGAAAAAATCAAAATATAGATAAGGTCGCTGGTTCCATTAAGGAATTTGGTTTTCAACAGCCAATCGTTGTTGATAAGGAAATGGTTATTATTGTAGGTCATACTCGTTTCGAAGCTAGTAAAAAATTAAAAATTAAAAAAGTTCCTGTGGTGATCGCCGATTTACCAGAAACAAAGGCAAAAGCATATAGGATAGCCGATAACAGATTAAATGAGGATAGTGATTGGGATTTAACTTTATTGAATTTGGAATTTAAGGAGTTAATGAATGGAAATTATGATCTTGAAAGTTTGGGATTTGATTCACGTGAAATGAAAAATCTTTTAGATGAGGAGCCAAGCGAATTTAAGGATTTAGCCGATACCCAAGAGGAATATTTTAAAAGTATTATATTCGCCTTTGATGATTTGGTGGTTTTTAATGAAACAAACAAAAAAATCGAGGAATATAGGGAAAAAAACAACCTTAATACGAAAGAGGATGCCCTTGTTAACCTATTGAAATGATAATTTATGTCAATCCAATGTGGTCAATGCAAACCATTAATTCCGATAGCAATTATGTTTTTTTAACAGAGGTAATACGAAAATTTATAGATAAATATCCTAATTATTATTTTATAATGCCATTCCCTGTTTCAACAGGATTTCGTTATTATGATGATGGCTTCTTTAGATCACAGAATGTATTGCGAATACCGATAAAATTACCACTAGGTAAAAGGCAAAATAATATGCATTTCGACAGTAATTTCGTCAGTAAAATATATGAAAACTTTGGTGTGTTTGTTGTGTGGAATCAAATACCAGAGATAGCCCCCCAATTAAAATATTTATTATCCAATTATCAATTACAACCATCAATAATAAACCAACATCATTATATAATACATAAAACATTGCCTTACCCCATACAAACCGATTTACATTTTATTTATATGCACTTGATTGGCGACCATTTAGCGAATGTTAATGTTTTTAATTCTGAATACTGTTGGAAAATGACATTGGATAATATTAGGGAATACCTACCCAACCTAGAGGATTCAATAAGCAAAAAAAAATTAATACTTAAATTCGGTTTTTTTGATGATACCTATAAAATGGGAAATGTTGAAAAATACGATAAATTTACTTTCTTATTTAACCATAGATTCCAATCCTATAAGAATTGGAGGACAACATTTGAGTTGTTTGATGAATTGCACAAGGATTATGATTTTCAAGTGCTGGTTACGAAAGCTGGTGGCGATAAAATAAATGTAATTAATGGCAAACCCTATGTAAGAATAAAAGATTTACCTACACGCAAACAATATTTTGAAGAAATACAGAAATGCCATTGTAATACCTTTAATTCCCAGCACGAAACATTTTGTATTTCATTATTGGATAGTATGCATTTTGGATTATCGGTTATGGTGCCTAATAAAACAACAATGCCTGAATTATTAGGAAAGGATAATTGGCAGATATTCAATAGTGTTGAGGAACAAAAGGAGAAAATAATACAATTAATTAAAAATAAGGATTTATTAGAGAAACACGGACAAGCTAATATTAAACAAGCCAACCAATTTAATGTAACAGATTATGTTGAGGAATTAAAAAAGGTATTTGATAAAGAAATGCCCACACACTTGTTTGATTCTATGCGAGAACATAATCAAGAGAATTTAATAAAAAAAATAGGCAATAAAAAGGAATTAAAACCTAATGAGTTAAAAAAAATGAGGTCGGAAATGGGTTTAGCCTCTCAATCTATGCCATTATTTAAGATGAATGTAATCCTACACAACCTAGGGTGGGAACAGATAATAAAAGATAATTCTAGTTTTTGGATTAAATAAAATATAACTCCTATATTTAGTAGAGGTTTAGATGGCACGACCAAAAAAATATAACATTAATATTAAGCAACTTAAAAATTTAGCGAGGTTTGGTTGCACAAATAAAGAAATGGGGGAGTTCTTTGGATGCAGTCCTGATTTAATTGGGAAGAGTTATTCCGATATTATTACAAAAGGAAGAGCCGAGATGAAATTACGATTAAGACAGCTACAATGGAAGTCAGCCGAAAGAGGAAATGTTACTATGCAAATATGGTTGGGTAAACAGATGTTGGGTCAAACAGACAGGATTGAAACAACAGAAGTGGAAAAACCATTGCCTTGGTTACACGAATGAGTTTATCTATTCCCCAAAAGGAAGTCATAAATAATAAAAAAAGGTTTAGGGTATTAATATCTGGTAGGCGATTTGGTAAAACATTCGTAGCCATAAATGAATTGGCACGATTTGCTAGATATCCTAATAAAAAGGTTTGGTATGTGGCACCAACCTATCGACAAGCAAAGGCGATTTGCTGGATGGATTTAATAGCTAAATTAAGGAAATACCATTGGGTTAAACATGTTAATAATAGTGATTTAACTGTGACATTACGCAATAATTCATTAATTTCATTAAGAGGTGCCGATAATGAACAATCATTAAGGGGGGTTGGTTTAGATTTTTTAGTGATGGATGAATTTGCCGACATAGATAAGATGGCTTGGTATGAGGTATTGAGACCGACCTTATCCGATACACAAGGACACGCATTATTCTGTGGCACTCCCAGAGGTTTTGGTAATTGGGCTTATGAATTATATAGTCAAAAGCAAAACAATTCCGAATGGGAAAGTTTTAAATATACCACAGTAGAGGGAGGACAAGTTCCTAGACAGGAAATAGATCAAGCTGAATTGGATTTAGATGAACGCACATTCCAACAAGAATATTTGGCAAGTTTCGTAAATTATTCTGGAATGATATATTATAGTTTTGATAGAAAATTACACTTGATAGATGAATACAAAAAACAATATAGTGTATTACACATAGGTTTAGATTTTAATGTCGATCCAATGTGTGCTATTGTTTGTGTAATAGAAGATAATAAAATATTTATAATAGATGAAATACAAATATGGAGTTCCAATACAAATGAGGTTGTTGAGGAAATACAAAGGCGATATAAAATGAAAGTTAAAATTTATCCTGATCCAAGTGCAAGGCAAAGAAAAACTTCTGCTGGTGGTATGACCGATTTAGCGATATTAAAAAATGCTGGGTTGGAAGTTTTCTGTCGAAATTCTGCACCACTTGTAAGAGATAGAATTAATGCAGTAAATTCAAAATTAAAAAATGCAAAAGGACAAGTCTCGTTGTATATTGTTAATTCTTGTAAGAATATGATTAAGAGTATAGAAAGACAGATATACAAAGAGGGAACACATATACCAGATAAGGACTCTGGTTATGACCATTTTAACGATGCCCTAGGGTATATGATTGAATATAATTTTCCTCTGCGTAGAGAATTTAAACCTAACAAAATTCGTAGGTGGAGTTGATGGCAATATACGATAGAGATTTTTTAACCACAAAGCATGAGCTATATAAAACCAATTTGGTTAATTGGGAATTTTATATTAGGTCTTATCTTGGTGGTAGAGATTATAAAAATGGATATTACCTCCACAAATATATTCTGGAAACCCCAGAGGAATACGATCAACGAGTACGATTTACTCCTGTTGATAATCATTGCCGAAATGTCGTTCAAATATATTCCAGCTTTTTATGGAGAGTTCCACCAAGTAGGGATTATGGAACTTTAAAAGGCGATCCTCAATTAGAGGAATTTATAAAGGATGCAGATCTAGATGGTAGAGAATTTAATAATATTATGCGTGAAATGCAAGTAAATGCGAGTATTTATGGCAACTGTTGGGCAATCGTGGATAAGCCACAAGTTAATACAAAAACAAGAGCAGATGAATTACAACAAGGCATACGACCTTATGTTTCAATTTATACACCAGAGAATATTGTTAATTGGCATTACTCAAGGGCATTAAGTGGAAGATTTTATTTGGATTTATTGGTTGTCGTTGAAGATATTAATATGGAAAGGGCAATAATAAAAGTATTTACACCAGAGGATATTACAACTTATGAAGTAAAGGATTATCATATCGCTTATGGCAAAAAAGAGGCGAAGTTAATTGATGAAATTATTAATCCCATTAAAAAAATTCCAGCAGTTAATTTATATAACCAACGATCAAGTAAAAGACCAATAGGCATTAGTGATTTATCTGATGTCGCTGAACTGCAAAAATCAATTTATAATGATTATTCAGAAAAGGAACAACTGATACGATTATCCAATCACCCTAGCTTGGTTAAAACTCCCAATGTTGAGGCAAGTGCTGGCGCTGGTAGTGTTATTGAAATACCAGAGGATATGGATAGTAATTTAAAACCCTATATTATTCAACCTAGTGGACAGAATTTAGATGGCATAATGAAATGTATTCATAATAAAATTGAGGCGATAGATAGAATTGCACATATGGGTAGTGTAAGGGCAACTGAAAGCAAAGTTGCTAGTGGAATAGCCTTACAAACAGAATTTCAATTACTCAATGCTCGATTAAGTGAAAAGGCAGATTATTTGGAAAATGCCGAAGAGGGAATATGGTCATTATTCGCATTATGGCAAAATAAAGTTTGGGATGGTGAAATAAATTACCCAGATACATTTGATATAAGGGATTGGGCTAGTGATTTACAATTCCTACAACAAGCGAAAGCAAGTGGAATTAAATCTGATACCTTTACAAAGGAAATAGATAAACAGATTGTATCGGCAGTTGTAGATGATGATGAGGTTATTTCTGTTATTAATAATGAAATAGATGTAGATACAACCTCCATAGGTCAATTCTCTACACCAGCAATCGAGGGTCAAGAGTTGGCAGAAGAATAGGATAATGTCTAATGGCAAGGTACGAATTTAATGAACAACTTGCAGATTTACACGAAAGGCAAATTAAGAAAACACTAGAAAACCTTGAAGATGAGATCATCTCAACCATCTCAAAAGCAACAGAAGGGGAATTAATTTCCACAAGGATCGCTATTGAATTACGCACAGATATTAAGCGACATATACAAGAGACATATTTAACAGGAGCGGATACATTAGTAAGGGATTACGATAAAATCGTTAATGAATTTTTAAATGAATTTGGTAAATTAAGAATACCTGATAAATTCAAATCATTAACAAAGGTCGATTTAGAAACCATTACTGCCCTAAAAAAACAAGCATTTTATGGTTTTGAGGATATAGCAAATAAATATTTAACAGAAATATCAGGCAATGTTTATCAGAACGCAATCGCTGGTCGTTCCTTTAAGGATATGATTAAGGACATAAAAGGTAAAATTAATGGCGAAGTAGATAGGGTTGGACGAAGTATGTCAGGTTATGCAAGTCAAATAGCACACGATTCAGTAATGCAATTTGATGGTCAGTTTACAATTCATAAGGCAAAGGAAGCTGGGTTAAAACATTTTAAATATACAGGCACGATTGTTGAAACAACCAGAGATTTTTGTAGGCGACATATCGGAAGAACTTATAATGAAAAACAAATACGAGCAATATGGACAGGAAATTGGGGTGGTAAATCTAGTGGCGATCCATTTGTTGTAAGAGGTGGCTATCGCTGTCGCCATACTTGGTTGCCTGTTGACAAAGATTGGGATATAAGAGATATAACTTAAAAGGAGTAATATAATGGCTGATGAAGTTGTTAAAACAGAAGAAAAAATGGAACAAGTAAAAGAAGAAGTAAAGGACACACCACAAGAAGAGCAAACAGAGGATGCTGTAAGCTATTCCCAAGAACAAGTTGAGGATTTAATTTCAAGACGAATATCAAAGGAACGAGAAAAACTATATAAACAGTTAGGAACAAATGACTTGAAAATAGCCAAATCTGCATTGGAGGAAAAAAAGGAAATAGAAAAACAAAAACAAATTCAAAAGGGCGATTTTGAAAAAATATTAAAACAACAAGCAGAGGAATCAACTTCAAAGATTGATGATTTATCAAGACAATTACAGCAACTAAAAATCAATGACGCATTAATTGGTAGCGCCTCAAAGCACAAGGCAGTTAATGTTGATCAAGTTGTTAAATTATTAAAGACAGATATATCTTTAAACGATGATGGGGTTGTTGAAGTTCTTGCAAATAATGGAACACCTCGCTATAATGGAACAGGGGAACTTTTAACTGTTGATGAATATGTCAACGAATTTCTTACTTTAAATCCTCACTTTGTAAATGCTACCCCAGCTGGTAGTGGAAGTGTGGGAAATACTGCTCGGCCATCTCCTTCAAAGCCGTTAAACTTGGGTGATCTGGATATGACAAAACAATCTGATAAAGAACTTTATCGAGAGTATCGTAAGGA
>VTLG01008000.1_pt1 | contig 19572 bp, 31 predicted proteins | sample 4694571 | NCBI WGS metagenome assembly VTLG01 (sample SAMN12604809, study PRJNA352737) | marine metagenome | biome: ENVO:00000447; feature: ENVO:00000209|ENVO:00000569|ENVO:01000036; material: ENVO:00002151; isolation source: viral sequences binned using virsorter ...
CCTGACGACGTATTTGCGTTGTAACCAGTGACTGTTAGGTCATTTAAGCCTGACCCCGTGAAGGTATCATTATTATGACAAGTTGTTTCAGTAGTTTTTGTTGAAAGGGTACACTGTGGAGTACCAGAGCTCAATAGATAGTAATTGTTACTATCTGCGAGGTTTAATTCGACGGTTGATTTATCCGTCTTAGAGCTATCACGCTCATATAATTGCACAACTTCCGCAATAGGAAGTTCTGTTGGAAAGAGAGAAGATTCACCTTTGACTATATCAAAGTATTCTGTCTTTGCCGTACTATAGTAGTCGATAAAACTACGACCACAATAGGTTTTAATAAGTGTACTAACTTGGGATTTTAAGTTATTAATGGTTGCGTCGCGTGTATTACTGCTTATTCCTGCGTATGTTTTATAATCACTTACTGTAACTAAATCTGCCATTCTTTTATTCCCAAATACTTGTAAAAACCGGCGGGTTGCCCCGCCAGTTAAATACTAACTTATGCTATTAGCTAGCTGCTGTTAAGATTAAAGCCATTGAAGCTTTACCTGCTGCTCCAGCCTCTTTAGCTATGAAACCAAAGCGACGAGTAGCAACAATTGCTCTTTGTTGAGCAACTACGTCAGTAGCCATCTCAATTGTTAAGCCTCTATGATTACCAATTAGGTAATTAGAAGGGTTAACTAAAATACCAACCGCTTTAGCTGCAGCTGCCGCTTCAAAAGCGTCAGATACGATTAGCGGGATACCCCATAGTTTACCAAGCTCACCAGTTAAGATAGTAGCGTTATCACCGTACTTATCAACAGTAGTAACATCTGCATCAGTTACTAAACTGTAGTATTGTGCTTGACTTAGAAAGCAAACTAGGTCTGCAGGGTTCATACCCCATTGGCCCATGTTTGTACGAGCTGTGTGTAGCTCTGCTTTCACAAACAAGTCAGTTGTACTACCAGTAGTTACGTTGTTACCAGAGTGACCACCAGCTAACTCTTCTAATTCAGTAAATGGTGCTGTTTGACCAGTACCTAGAATTGAAGCGTCAGATGTGCGTGCCATTCTACGAACGATTGCGTCACGAACTATACCTGCAATAGGTATAATTGAGTCTTCATCTTCTTCGTAACCTATGTACTCACGAGTCGCAAGCTTATGAGCGGTCAGTGTGACCTCTGTTAAGCCGTGCGCCGCTACTGCACCTGAAGAAGCATCGTTAAATGCTGTACCAACTGCATCACCATCATTTAGGTTACCAGTTGTTACCCAAGTCGCATCCATTCCAGTATCTGGATTGAATGGGAAGTTCATCACGCGTGCGTTCATTGCCATTTGCTGGAATACAGGTTCAACAACTACACGATTTTGAATACCTTGGAATATGTTTGAGTTCCAAGTAGTTTCCCAATCGGCATCTGCCCAACGAGTTGCTTTCTCAATTAGCTGCTTACCGTAGCTTAATTGATCAACGCTCTTACCAGTAATTTTTGACGTAATGTACGCAGTGTTAAGTTCGTCTGCTGTAGGCTCATTTGCGCCCGCTTCAGAAAAACTCATCTTTGACTTAGCTAATGCAGCTAACTCATCTTTATTAGATTTAAGTTCTGCCGACATTTCTTCAATAGCTTTCGCGTATTGATCGTCGTTTTCCTTAATTTTTGCTTCTAAAGCCTCAGCGACTTTATCAGCTTGGGTCTTACCCATTTTTAGACTATCTAGTTCAGCTTCAGCCTTAAGGGAAGTTTCCTTCTCAGCGACCTCTGCCTTATAAGCCTCAACAGCAGCTTGTGCTGTTTGCTCCATAGTCTCTTGTATTTCTTCTTGTGTCATATCAATGTCCTTAAGAATATTATCCTGAGAAGCCTCCTTCTCAATTATGTTTACATCTACTTCTTCTTTGACTGACTTACTGGTACCAGCATCGCCAGTCCCTTGTAAGTCCGAGTCTTCATTAGCAACAACAGTAACTGTTGCAACTTTTGAAGGTGCATAAGACTCTTTATAAGCTTTATAGGCTTCTTCTGAATCAAATGCTTTTGCTAAAGAAAAGGTAGAATTCTGATTTGCAGGTACAGAAACTACACTTATTTCATATAAAGATAAATCTTTAATAAAAAAGGTATCTTCTTCCCTGTCGTAGTCTGCATCTTTAATGCTAAAGCCTACACTGAATGTTTTTAAAACACCATCTTTAATTAGGTTGTACACCTCACCTGCAGCTTTGCTTATTTCAGCAACGATTTCCAAGCCCTTATCAGTCACACTGTGACTAACAGTCGTACCCACTGGACGTGAGTAATCATGGAAAGCAAGAACGATAGGATTTTTTAAGTAATCATCCATAGCTCCCTTTTCCCAAGCTTCTTTAACGATAACATCGCCCGCTCGGTCTTTGGATACAGTATTCGCATAACCTTTAATTGTTAAAGGAGAGTTGTCATCTGACTGCTCTTTTTCAACAACATCAAATAATGAGTTAATTTGAAACTTTTTATTCATTGTCTCCTTCATCCTCTTCATCCTCAGTCGGTCGCCCGCCCTCGGAAGGGTTGCCTGCACTACCTGCCACATTGGCTGGTATGCGTATATCGTCATGACCCTCTATCTTTTCTAATCTTAGGGCCTCTCTAGCTTCGTTAGGAGTAATAACTCCCCCGTTGACTAAAGTGCTGTAGTATTTTGCTTTTTCATCTAACTCTGGCTGTAAAGGCGAGAGGTCTTCTAGTACTGCTGCAAGGTCATAACCAAAATATCGTTCTAAACCACTGATTACTTTTCTAACTAGTGGTAGAACGGTTTCTTGATACATCAGTCTGTGATTAGGTCTAATATTTGCATTGTTTCCACCTTGTAGTAATATTGATGGAATACCTAATACTCGGAGGACTGTATCCTCTAAGTTTTTCACAGACTCTTCAAAATCTAACTTTTTAAAATCAACATCAGACATGTTATCTATCTCTAAGCCACCATCTAAAACTAGAGGTCTACGACCGCCACTTTTAGGATTGTATCTCTGTGACCAAGAGTTAATTAACCTTTCTTTAACCTTAGTACTAAGAGTATTTGGACTCTTTAATACAAGGCCTGGTACTGCTCCATTCTTGAAGAAAGTACCTTGGAAATCCCTCATGTTGTACAGCAAGTTTATATTATCTCTTGCTGCTATCAGTCGAGATGTACCTCGATAGATAGATTTTGATGAGTTATCTTGGATGTGAATAATTTCTTCAGGCTTATACTTAACGTCGCTGTATTCATATCCTTTAATAAATGTTTTCTTATCTGGACGTATTACTACGTTGCTCGCAGGTAAGTGGTATAAATGCACCCCATCATAATACATAAAACAGTTACCATCTAATAGTAAATCTAAAAAGATTTGTCGCCTAAAAGAATCCGCATTTTGAAATGGATTCGGCTGTCTATTTAGTAAGGTAGCTAACTTTTTATGCCTAATAGTCGCTATACCCGGGAATGCTTCTTTGTCGCCAACATCTACACCTATTTGTGATGCAGCATCGACTATCATATTTACACCACGATTAACACACTCTAGTTTTTCAAATGCCCTTTCAAAAGGGACTGAAAAGTGTTGTGCGCTATTTACGCCTTCTCCGTCAGCAATTCGAGGTTGTGCAGGGTTTAACTTGCGCAACCCTAATCTATCTAACATTCCCATATTCTTTATCTCTTCTTTTGTTAACCCAGCGTTTTTGCTTGGGGCCAGTAATTAATGAAGGCTTCTTCCCGTATATCGAATGAAGTTTTAAGTGATGGGTATGACAGAGAGTAACTGTATCATCATAAATTTCTTTGTGATGTGATTCAATAAACTCATCTCTAATACTCATCATATCTTCGGCCGTCAATACAACGAGGTTCTTTTCCTTAATCCACTTGTTAAGAAGTTCTGTTACACTAAAGAAGTGGTGAAAGTCCAAGTCCTCGACTCCCCCACAAATGTAACATTCTTCGTCTTTTATGTATGCACTCTTTGCGCGGTCTCTAATGTATTTTATTTTATCGCGTTTAAGTTCACTCATAAAGTATTTTTCTTACAAATTTTCTATATTTGGATAATTATATCAAACTTATAGCTAAAAGTCAAGAGGAATTTTTCATTGGTGGTAAGATTCTTCTGCTGAACCAAGAAAATTCATCTACTAAAGTAACATTAAAAGGTTATTTCGGAAGCTACAAAGGTGTATAGCGCATACCGCAAGGCATCCGCCATATGTGAAGCAATATTATGAACAGGCTTCTCTGTTATTAAATTGACATTAGGATTCCACTGATACATATCTAGTGACATAAGAGTGTCTTTACATCTCTGGTCAACTATGAGTCTATCATTATCTACAATAGTAGCAACTGATGCAATCCCGTCTAATACGCTTTTAGTAGCATTGATGGTTGAAATATCATACTCCTGCGCCAAATCAAACCTCATCTGCTGTGCTGCTGAATCGATATAGATGGCATCAATATCCCACTTATCTATTAATTCCTGCATTATTACAGCATGTTGCTCAGTAGTTTTCTCCGCTTCCATGTACTCCTCTAGTACGTAGTACTTCTTCTCATCCCAATCGTAGCCAATTACGCAAAAAGCAGTAGGGTCACGGTAACCCACGTCAAGTCCAGCAAAAATTTCAAATTTAGAAGTATCTAGTTCCTCTAAATTAGCAACACACTCCTCGTAATTGAAATCCCACACTTGACCTTCAAAAGTATTAAAGTCTGCATTATACTCTTGATTAAACTCAGCTTTAGACATACCATTTTTAGCATCAGCTATATCTTGTGCACTAAAGCGAGGATTTTCATGGTAGGAAGCTCGGATAGAAATCCAGTTCTCATACTCGTCACTATAACCCCGCTGGTAGAATTCTGAAAACCAGTTATTCCGTCCACGAGGAGTAGATATAAAAATACATTTGCTTTGGGGTTTATCTAGAGTAGGTCTAAGTGCAACGTTGAAAGCATCCTTACCACTGTCACCTAATGCCGCTTCATCAAATATAATAAGATCATAACTCCTACCAACGGTGCTATCGACCTGATTAACTGACCCCATTCGGATAGTACTTCCATTAGTTAATTCTATTACCTTATCTTTTGCGTTGTCCCTAGCTACTTCTAAATCAAAGTGCTTAATTAGATTCCTCTGTAAATCAAAAGATATCTGTGAAAGTGCATAATTAGGACTCATTATTAAAACATTAACATTTGGTACTAGTGCTACTAGTTGACCAATAATGTTTGATATGTATGTCTTACCTTGTCTACGAGACAGGGCTGCCACAACAAACCTATAGTCTGGTGAGTTAATTGCATTTATTAATGCTATTTGGGATTTTATGGGTTCTACCCCGAGTAAGTCTAAGTATTGAGGAATAGGTAATTTTATAAACCTGTCCTCTTTAGTATAGTTTCTTACCCTATCTGTAGTTATATTCTCTCTACTAATTTCTAACATTTATTTTCCTTTGTTAAAAGTAAAAGCCTTACAATAAGTAAGGCTTTTTGGGGTATGCCTAACTTATGTGTTACTCGCTAGTAAATAGTCTGTAGATTATTGCCGCCGACAATAGACCTACTAGGCCTGCTTCACCTAAGCTATGAATGATACCGGTAATTGTACCAATAACGTCTCCACTTAGGAAAGGAACAGTGTTACCAAAGACTACTTGTAGAACAATTGTTAAAGCAATTAATGCTATTCCGGCGTGTGTACCTGATTTTATCCAGCCGACAACTTTATCCATCATAAATATCTCCTATTTCAACTTTTGTCATCTTGACAATATAAAATTATACCAGAGTTTAGCTAAAAGTCAAGTAGTATATTTCTTAGGTGGTCGGTTCCTTACTGTTCAAGGTTTTGTTTCTTTTCTATGATTGGAAACTACTTTCCCCAGTCTTAAACCAGATATTTTCTCATTAGGGACATATCTCCATATGTAACCTCGCTCAACATCTTTATATCCAAAAACTGTCATCATTAAACCTATTTTAATAACCATAGCTTTCTTGCCATCAAGCTGTACAATGTCTCCCTCTTTAAAAGGCCCAAAGTACTTAAAACTCATCCCAGCAGCTGCTTTCGTAGCAAAATCTTTTATCCATAAAGCAATAATAATACCTACCATCATTGCCATGAATGGAGTAATTAAATCTGCGATTTGTAATCCAAAATCATTTGGGTTCATGAGAATGTCTCCATTAATTGCGGGCCGAATTGAACCATAACAAAACTAAGTGCTGCTAAAGCTATTATACCTAGTAACATCCATTTCATTTTGAAGTCATTTACTGTCATCTTAAATCCAATGATTTCATTTCCTAAGATGCGTAGTGACATTTCTACTTTGCCCTCGTCTTCTGTTTGTGCCATTATTTAAATCCTATTATTTAATTAAATGTTACGGATTCTCCACATCCGCATGCTGCCTTAACTTGTGGGTTATAAAATTCAAATCCCTCATTAAGCCCCTGCTTTTGATAGTCTAATTCTGTACCTGACAAGTACAATAGACTTTTAGCATCAACGATAATATTTACTCCTCTATCTTCAAATACAGTATCATCTGTATTTAAAGCATCTACGTATTCCATGGCATATTCATACCCAGAACATCCTGCGGTTCTCACCCCCACACGAATACCTAAACCCGACCCCCTATGTCGGAGTTTATCTAGCATTACTTGTGCGGCTTTGTTTGTTAGTGTCATTAAAGTTCCTTATGAAACCCATTCCATCTTTTTATATAAAGAATATAACCTACCATAGCGTGGTCGGAAAAGTTATCTACTTGTCCTTGCTTCAACCCTAGCCACATACCTTTCATTCTGTCTAAAAATCTTTTAAACCAATTAGATGTGCCTGTAGTGTTTATTTTACCTATACTATTAATATAGTGTAGTTTGCCATGGTGTCTATAATTCATTATTTTAAGAGGAACACGAGTTACTATATCATTATTATTTTGCCACCTTATATGGTCTACTTTTAGTGACTTCACATACTTAGGCCAACCAACTCGTGGTGAACCATAAGTATATAGCTGAACTGGGTTTGCTAATGCAGGGTCTTCCATACAACGGGATGCCATAATGGTTGCCATTGCTGCTCCTAAAGAGTGCCCGCAAAACCACAGTTGTTTTAATGTTTGAGTATCCTTTCGAATCTCAGGCCATAATTCATCAACTTCAGCTTTAAATCCCCTATGTACTCGTGAAACTGTCTCGGCAACTACCGGGAACGCTTTCAAGTCTGCTTTTAAGTCATTAAATTCTGTAGGTTGTGTTCCACGACATGCTATTACAATATCGGTTTCGTTCTCAAATCTGTACGCTTGCGCTCCATCTAAGTTATAAAACTCTACATCTGTAAAACCATGCTCTTTTACTATTTCTCTGACAGTAGCTTCCTCACCGTATGCATCTGCCGATAAATTTGCAAAGAGTAAACTTCTTTGCTTTAAATTCATTTCGGATATAGTCATTAATTCTCCTCTTTCTTTCGAAATTCTTTCCTTGATATTTAGTTAACCAGTTTTTACCATCTGGGTCTATTCGCCCTTCTTCCCAATTACTCACCGAAACCGTCTATTGCTTTTGGTGATAGAAAGCCCATTCTTTGACTTTCAGGCATATTTTGGTATTTAGCTAGTGTTTCTATGTAACGTTTATCACTAAGCTTATGCCAACCTACGCATTTACCTATGGGAGAGCGTCCACAACTGCAACCAAATTTCTTCTTTTCGGTCATTTTACAAATTTTGCTGCTTCTTCGGAACCACCTGTTGCAGTTCCCTTAGTATAAGAGTGCGCTCCCATTCCTGCGAGATCCCCATCTTTTACAATTAAATACTCATTTCTAATCTCATCACCCGCAAAGAAGTCTTCTAGTATCTCTCTGACTCCATCAGCGTATCTCGCTTGAGCCGATAAAGAAGTTCCTGATGTGTGTGGTGTCATACCATGATGTGGCATTGTTCTCCAAACATGGTCGTTAGGAGCAGGTTGTGGAAACCAAACGTCCCCCGCATAACCACTTAGCTGACCAGATTCTAAGGCTCTGGCTATGGCATCTTTATCGCAAATCTTGCCTCTTGCAGTATTGATTATATATGCACCTTCTTTACATTTGCTAATTAACTCATCATTAAACATATGTTCCGTTTCAGGATGAAGCGGGCAACTTATGTTAATAACATCACAAACAGACACTAAAGACTCTACCGACTTATGGTACATAAGGTTTAATTCTCTTTCCTCATGTGGCTCTAGCCTATGCTTATCATAGTAATGTAAGTGTACATCAAATGGGTACATCTTTCTTAACATATCGTATCCTATACGTCCAGCTGCAATAGTACCTATGTGCATGCCTTCTACATCATAAGAACGCTTAACTGCGTCTGCAATATGCCAACCGCCCTCATTTACTATTTTGTATTGAGTATGATAATCTCTTACTAAAGATAGTATCATCATAACAATATGTTCTGCAACTGACCGTGAGTTACAGTATGTTACTTCGACTACATCAACATTATGTTCCATTGCAGCTTGTAAGTCTACATGGTCGGAACCAATACCTGCCGTGATAGCCATTTTTAAATTTGGTGCTGACTCTATTCTTGCTCTTGTTAAGTAATACGGCCAAAATGGCTGTGATATAACTATATCCGAGTCAACTAATTCTTTATCTGCTGTACACCCTTCAGCATCTTTATCCGAGGTAACCACTAGAGTATGTCCGTTGTCTTCTAAGAATTTTCTTAGTCCTAACTCTCCAGACACACAACCAAGTAGTTCACCAGGTGTAAAATCTCTCCCTCTAGGAGTTGGCAGTTCCATACCGTCTGGGTATACCTTTAAATAAGGTAAATCTTTAACAGGATATGAGTCAGGCATTCCGTCCGTAGGGTCATCATACAATATACATAATACTTTCATTATTTTTCCTCTAATACTTCGAGGCGCTGTTCTAACTCCCCGATTTTCGCAGCTATTTTAGGGTTTACCTTTTTCCAAGCATCGGGGTCTTGGTTTAGCCATGTCCAGCCTAAGTAATCCCTACAGTAGTCTACTGTTTTATCAAACTGAGAGTAACCCCAAAGTCCTACTCTAGTATCCTTTATATAAAACAAGAAAGCTGCGCCTAGTAACGCTCCAGCTATACTTGTGTAAATCCATAATGTATCTTCAAACATTTATTCTCCTAGTTTTTAAATCTTCGTTTATTGCAGCCCGCATTTCATTTGTGTAGTCATACCAATCAAATATTTCATTTATATGCCTCTTACACCCTACACAGTAATCTTCATCATTATAATCACAGATACCTACGCAAGGATTATCATACTTACTATCATCATAATACTTATCGTATACAAAATCATTGGTAGACATTTACTTTTTAAGTTTTTTCTCAGTATATAATACATGTTTCCTTACGACTGGGTCGTATTTCTTTAACCTCGTATTCTCTGGGTGTAATCTTTTATTCTTCGTACAAGTATAGTAGTGCGGAGACTCTGTTGACTGCATTCTTATAATAGTTCTCATAATTAATCCTTTCCTATTCCAAATGCACTACCTGTTAGTATTGCACCAAAGGCTAAGTGAAATAACCCACCACCCATAAGAGTAAAGGGATTGTGCTGTCCTGTTAACTTCTTCATCAGTTCTAACTGTATTAAAGGGTCTTCAACAGTATTAAGTATATCGATAAACATTGCTAAATCTGGTCTGTTTAACCCGTACCATATAGGCACGAACATAAAATCATAAAAACAAATTATGAGATATAGTATTAAAGCGGACCACCGCCATCTCATTGTACTTAATTCTCTTTGATTCATAATTAATTCTGTGTTACTGTGATATCACACCCTGAAGATGTCTGACAGTTGTTTGTTAGTGTGTATGTTTTGTTTGACCCGCTATTTTGTGTTACCGATAAGTCTGTTGTATAAGAACCTGTCAAGTCTACTGTTGCAGTATGTGCTCCGTCCCCTTTCTGTATAATTTCTTGTTCACCATTGTCCGTTCTTACTATTAAAGATAACCATTTATTACCATTACCCTTTTGCTTAAAGAATATATCATTATTGTCCCCACCATAAGTATAAACTCTTGCATAATGGTCTGCGTTACCTGTACCAGTTTCTTGAGAGCCTTTTAACTCCGTATTTCCTGAATGAAGGTCTATATTCACTGTATGTCCCCCGTACTCCCCCGTTGTACTAGGCTCACAAGTTGAATCATCAAAATCAAGAAATGTTTTACCTTGACAAATATGTACAGTATTGTTACTAGTTGGTATATGAAAGCCTATCTTGTTATCATCTGTACCTAAAGTATTATACTGCTCAAACTTTAAAGTATTGCTTGCGCCATCTAAGTCACCTCCCCAACCTTGACCACTCCCCCAGTAAGAAACCCAACTTATAGTATTATTATCCCCTATTTGGTCAATATCAATACTATTACTGTCATGAGATACGGATAGGCGAACTTCATTGTCATCACCATCTTGCAAAATATCTAAAGTAAAGTTATTACTTGTGCCAACTTGAGTAATGTATATCTCATTAGCTGCGTATATAGGAAGGCATAACAATAAAAGACTACTGACTTTGATAAATAGTGATTTCACTCTCTGTACCCCCTAACTCGAAGTCAAGTAACTCAAAATCGCCTTGTACTATATTTATAATATAGCTATTCTCTTTCTCAAGTCTGAATTCTATTACACTACCGCTTGCAGCTTCCCTATGCCAATACCACTCAGGGTCTTCATCTAGTAAAGTTATTCCTGTTTCAGAATCTTTACCTAATTTTAAGTCTCCTACTTTCTTCTGCTTCTCAAACTCACTTCTCATCTGTAAAGCTAATTGTAAGTTTAATTGGTCTAAAATATTTCCTAAAAAGTTTTGGTCTAAGAAATCTGTATCAAGAGCAGTTTTCCAAGTATCCTCTTCTTCTGCTAGAAAGTCTATATCTAAGTCCTCGAACTTTAAGAAATCAATATCTAGCGCAGTGGCAACCTTATTTAATTCTTGTGTCTGTTCTGCTTCTGCAATTGCTCTAGGTTTAGATATAATTAATAGATTACTAATTAAACTTTCCTCTAAATCTAGAACTACTGGTTTTAATGGTCTACTTGCGCTTGTAGCTACAGTAGTAGCTTGGAACGCTTGATTCATGATAACCATACCTGCATCAGATTCAACTGAAATCTCTCCCACGAAACAATTACCATTTGTATCACAAGAAGGTAACAAAATAATAGTAGAACCACCAATCTCGTCTACTGTCATTGTGAAGTCTGTGCCACGAACACCAATTACAGCACTAGGAGTAGTAATCTTAACATTTTGACGGCTAGTCTTTGCTATCTGCCCACTTGCGTATCTTATAGTCCCCAGGCTCGCTTTTAATGATAGAGAGCCCTCTTGAGAGGCTGGGTCGTACACAAAGTCATCAATTATTAAGCGACTATGTTCTGTTACATCAACTCTGGTCTCATCAATGAAGTCTATTCGTACTTTACCTTTGGCTGTAGCAACAACGTCTTCCATTTCTACACCAAGGTCTTTTACTACCTCAAATACTTCAAAACCTTCATCACGTTCTATTGCAGCACTTCCACTAAAATTTGTTACTAGACCTATATTGGCTAGAATTGAAGTACTAAACAGTAATAAACTAATCCCTCTGAATAATGTCCACATTTGCGCTTGCACCATTTACTGTTAAAGTTAAGATATCACCACTACCGCCAGTCTGCAAAATAACGTAATCTGCACTTGCCCCGTCATGATGTAGTGAAATTGTACTTGCATTATCTTGGTCAATATCAGCTGTAAAACTTGAGCCAGCCGCATCTACGTGAACGGTACCTGTACTTGTCTGTTCTATACTAACATTCGCACTTGCGCCGTTAACATCTAAATTGATTGTACCAGTACTTGTTTGATCTATATCATATGTACCACCAGCACCAGCTAGTCCAGATGAAGTTTGTCCAAGTATTGTTCCATCAGTATTAAATACCGCATGACCTGACTGAAGAAGATTAATTGTCTTAACAGCAGAGGAAGTACTTCCAGTAGACGTTATTGTTGCTGAGCCGCCTGCAGTCTGTGTAATATCTATATTCTGCGAGTCACCAGTTGTAGTTACTGTTGCTATGTTATCATAAGAACCCGATTGAACAATATCAACATCAGCTGTAATACCAGTCTGTGTCATAATTAAAGTATGACCGTTGACATCTCCGTTATCGTCAATATTAATTAGATAGTTATTTGTATCACCATCAATTGTTAATCTTAATATTGCACTTGTGCCATCAATTGTAGCGGCAACAACAGTACTGTCTGTGCCTGAAGCACCAACAATATCAATATCAGCAGTATCACCTGACTTTGAAGAAGTAAGACCCACATCTATATCAATATCTTGTGAGTTACCTGCAAAGGTGATTACAGCATTAACATTATCACATCCAGAAGTAGCATCTGCAGAATCACAGTTAAAATCAATATTATTACTATTACCTGTTGTACTCCACACACCTGTAAAACTATCACCATGAATATCAAAAGTAATTATATTACTATTACCAACTTGGTCGATATTAAAGTTTGTTGCTGAACCACTAGCGGTGGAAGCTGTAGTGCTATTACCTATCATGTTGCCATCGCCGTCTTGTAACACATCAAATACAAGTGATGCACCTGCTTGCGTTACATAAATCTTGTTTGTTGCCATAGAGGGCAAACTCATCATTAACATGATAAAGAATGTTATAAGTTTCATACTACTCTCCCATATTCTTATTCCCCTTGTTTTTCAGAAATTGGGTGTTCTACCCAACCGTCTACTAATTCATAATCTGCTACGTTTTCAACAACTTCTGCGGTTGCTAATTCTTCCCACTCCCATAGCCCTTTTTCTTTACCATCGTAAAGCATTTGTAAAATTCCGTATTCAATTGCAGTTCGAATAGCATAGTTAACTGGCTCATTCGCTGCATTGCCTGATTCTATTTCTAAAGCTCTTGTACCTAAATCTAAAAATCTAAATACGTCTGCTCCGTTACTGATACTTGCTATTGTTTTAGTTGATGATACAGTCAGTAGAATCTCTCCTGTCTGTACAGCAACGAGTCTTAAAGATATTGTTACTTGATCTGTTCTATATTCTTCATGTGAACCTAAACCAAAATATCTTGCTCCAGCACCCCCACTTGTTGTATTAGTATCATAACCAACAATACCGCCTTCTAATATTAAACCTGCGAATAACATAGGCTGTAACGCATCTCCCGCGTCTGTGCCGTCGTATAATTCCCTAGTACTCCTTATAAGTTGTCTTTCTTTAACTAAAGAGTCTAAACTCGCTCTTTCGACAACTGTAAACCACTCTCCATTACTAACTGCCATTAAAGCCTGTATAACCCATACATCAGCTCCTTGTGAAACTGCTGTCGATAATCCAACTGGCTTTCTCTGTCCTGTAACATCAGGAAACTTGTAAACAGCTACCGTAATCTTTACTGGGTTACCCTCACCATCTGTTGGCACGTTTATCAGCTCTGGCATCTCTTGTAACAAGGTTTTAGTTGGAGTTCCTTGTACAAAAGGCATATCGCCCTGTATTGCTTCTGTTTTTTGATTAACAGAACAAGCTCCCACTAAACAGGATAATAAAGCTACTGCAAGATATTCCATATTAATCACCTTAAAATTTAAAATCACCCACTGGTACAATCAATTGAGTTATACCTCCAGAAGCATCGGTAACTGTTAATGTAATAGTTTCTGCTGTTTCGTCTTTTATCCAATAAACTGTAGAGCCGTCAGGTAGAGTTGCTGTACCACTTAGGGGGCATTCTTCTTCATCCGCTACTTCATCATCAGATGGAGTACAATTAGTACCAAACATATTATCAACCATCTGCTTAGAAAGATTTGCAAATATACGACTTTCAACGTTAGTTACAAATTTAGCTAAAGTAGTATTCTTAGCTGCTCTGTCCGCTGCCTTCTCTGCTGCGGTTGCGTCATCTAGTACACCCTGTTCTCTATTATGTTGCAGTTGCTCAATCGACAATACATGACTTGAGTATCCTTCCCCACTAAATGATGGGTTACTAAAGCTAAAGGCCAGTGTTGTGGCTTGACCTTCTAGGCCTATTACTGCCAATAGTAATATCGCTAGTTTTGATTTCATTCGCTTCTTCCTTTTGCTGTATAATCATATCTAATTTTGCATTAAGTCTGATTAAGTCATTATCTAACATTCGTATTCTGTCAATTAGAGCAATAAGAGTCATATGGCTCTCACCAATAATCGGGTCAACCTTTTCTGTTACCCATCTCCATATAAAGTATATAAAATAACCTAAACCACCTGCTGCGATAATAGGAAAGCCATACTGACTAATTATTTCACCTAATTCCATTAATATGCACCTAAGTATCTTTTATTACATTCGCAACTACATCCTGCTTTACAGTCACACTCTCCTATTTTATGTCCACAGGAACATCTATCATTTTTATTTAGTGTTCCACAATGTGGACAATACAATTCTTTTGGATACCAAGCATCCATTGTGGCAATACTCCAAAATCCACTACAATGGTCACAAGTAAAATGCCAAATTGACTCTTTGTCTGCTCGCATTAGTCCTTCCTCGCATCTTTCTGTCCATCAGCTCTCGCTATCCTGTCCATGTCGGGTTTTATACCGAAAGCCCTACACATTTTAATGTCAATACGAAGAATCTCGTTATTCATTGTTTTCACTCTATTATCAAGAGCTATTGAAAACATACGCTGTTGCTTGATATCATCTAATACACCATCTAAAATAAAATTAAGTGTTAGGAACACAAAGTACCCACCAGCTAAGGAAGCTACTATAGGAAACCCTACATCTGTTACAAGTGCTAAATATTCACCCATCTATTACTCCGCTGGTGAATAGATAGTAACTAGCTCGTCTTTACCTTTCACCTTAACTTTATCAATTTCTATTGAAGGATACGCATAAGGTAATTGTTCCATTGTGTAAGAGGAATATAAAGTAGTACAGTTAGGATACTGCCTAGTCTGTGCCTCAAGTCTTGCAGCTAAGTTAACTGCATCTCCAATACAAGAGTAGTCGAAACGTGTTTTTGAACCCATGTTACCTACTATGCAGTCACCCGTATTTACTCCAGAACCAATCTTTATTTCTGGTAAACCTTTCGACGCTAATTCAGTCTTTAGTATCTCTGTTTCGATTGCAATCTCTATTGAACTCTTTACAGCCATCTCGGCGTGGTTCTCACATGGTATCGGTGCATTCCAGAACGCCATAATACAGTCACCCATGTATTTATCTACACAACCACCATTATCGTTAATAATTCGTGTCATTCTATCCAGGTAGTCATTAATTAGTTCACATAACCCTTCTGGGTCGTCATTGTTTTTAAAATGTTCTGAAATTGGGGTAAACCCTACAATGTCAGAAAACAAGAACGACATCTCCCTTCTCTCACCACCCAACTTAAGCATCTCTGGGTTCTTTTGCAGTATAGCGACCTGTCGTGGGTCGAGATAGTGCTCAAACTGTTTCTTAATAAGTTGCTTGGCTTTAAATTCTATTATAAACCTACCAAACACTGCTACAAGTCCAACAAGCAGCGTAGTAGTCAACGCCATTGTAATATTTAGCAAATATAAATAGTTTTGCCATGCATACAACGAACCGTAAACAAGTGCGCTAATATTTGCTACGAAAAACAATCCTATCAGCCAGTAAGGAGTAAACCTTACCAAAACAACAATAAATAGACCTAGTAGTAATGTTGTTAGTAATTCTGCAGTATGAGCCCAGTACGGCCTCTGTATAGTTTCGCCCTCTATTAGTGTTTGTAACGAAACTGCTGCAGGTATATAGTTATACTGTGGACCAGTCGGGGAAGCGATCATTCCTCCTACACCTTCCGCCGTTGCTCCTATTATAACTGTTCTACCTTGAAATGCTGATAAGTCTGTAGAGGCGGCAGAAATTGTCTCAAACTTCTTATTCCATCTCAGCCAAATTCTCGCATTTTGGTCTGTTTTCATAACTGGGAAGCCTTTTACACGTACAGCGCTAATTCCGCCTTCGTTCGCTTTAACCTGGTATGAAGGATTGCCAGTTGCAACCCTAAGTACCTCCACCGCTATTGATGGGTATACTTCTTCTCCTATGCTCATCATAAGAGGTAATCGACGAACTACTCCATCGATCTCTGGTACCGTATTAAGTACTCCGACTCCGTCTGCTCTTTCGCCTAGGAAGGGTATCGGTCCGAGCATTCCTCCCCATTCAAATAAGAACGGAATCGGGTTACCTATCTTTGCGACTCCTCTAGGAACGCCATTCTTATTTACTTGGCTAGAACCTACTTGAGCTATAACTACGCCATTATTAGTTAAGGCAGATACAAAGTTCTCATCTCCCCCAAGTCTATCCTCTTCTGAGAATAATATTGGAAGTACGATTATGCCTGCTCCCGCCTCGCGTAAATTCCATACTAAATCACCTAGTATCTCTCTAGACCAAGGCCATTGCCCATACTTTTCTATAGCTTCCTCATCTATAGTGAGAATACCAATATCTGGTGAGAGTACTGGTTCGTCTGTTTGTTGAAGTAGGTCGAATTGCTTAAGTTTAGCTGTTTCTACAATCTGACCACCATTATAGTGTACAAATGTAAGTAATAGTGCCAATAATAGGGGCACTATCACAGCTAGCTTCTTCACTCCTTATTTCTCCAAGGGTTTAGACTACCAAGTCCTTTTTCTAGTTTTTCATTGACTACCCATCCCACGATAAATCCAATGATAAATGCTGCAAATATCATATTACTCCTTAATAGTTATAACTTGGCGAACTGCCACCAGTATTACTTGTAATCTGTTTGAACAAGTCTTCATGCTGTTCCATAATTTCTTCATCTACATTTAACATTTCATCCATTTGGTCTTGCATCTTCTCAACCTGTCTTTCTAGCTTATCGACCTTATCGTCAATAACTGCTTGAGTTGTTGAAAGAGAAAATGTTTGAGTCATTGTCCAACCGCCTAAAGCAATAAGCAGTCCAAGTAGTAACATTACGATTTGATCTTTCATTATTTTTCCTTCCTAATAATTCTTTTCTTTAGATTTTTCAAACTCTTAACTAGACTTAGTTTCTTTTTATAAGCTTTCTTATATTTTAATTGTCCACTTTTCGGTTTTATCTTTATATCTTTTAATTTCTTTTTTGTATTTTCTAGTTGAGCTGCCTTTCTTTCGTTCCTTCTAGTGATTTTATTCATCATGTACCATTCCAAAATAAAATTATGGTCATTCCCACCAACAACATCCAATACGCTATCCGCCTTTGCTTGGGAGATAGCTTTCTCTTTCTCACTGCTGTCTTCGAGCATTGAGTTCGGCTTTCATCCGATCGTACTTCTCCTTACGAATTGCGTCCTGTGCCGCTGCCTCCGCTTTGCGTCTAGCTCTACGTTGAGCTGCCCAAGGGCCAATTACGTTAGTAAAGACTAAAAACCCTATAATTACATATAGGATATTAGACATAATATTTTGTGCTATATAAGCTATCATTTGTTCTTTATTTCCTTCTTCGATTTGCGTAACATCTGGTTTATCTTCGGGTAAGACTTCGTCGACTGCTACTGAGGTTAATAAAACTGAGAGTGCAGGAATAGGCCCACCTGTAACGTAAGCTACAGTAGAAGAGGCCGCTGTTTTAATAAGGTTTCCAGGTTCTAAAGAATTAAGCCCGAATAAGGAACATCCCGATAGAGATAGGGCTAGTACACCTGCTAGAATTTCTTTTGTCATTAATCGTCAAATCCTGCACATAAAGTTGAAGAGGCATCTGCACATTTCAATCTCTGCAGTTCCTCCATTTTTTCGGAAAACATACTACAACCCGATAGTAATATAATGATTAGTATAGTAGTTATTTTCATATTAAGTAACCCTCTCCTTGCGAAGAGGGTTGAATAAAAGTATTAAAACTCCCCGAAAGTTTTTAATACAGTATCTAAGAATCACAATTATGATTACTTAAATTAGTGTAGTACCCTGGGGTCATCCCCCGAAGGTAGTTGATAGCGTGGGTCTTTATGAAGTTCATCATATAGAAAAACTACTGCTTCACTAAGATTTAGTAGTCCTTCTTCGTCTTGATTTAGTTGTTGCCTTCGGGGTTGAAGGTGTACACAAGCTTCTGAGCAACTCTCATATAAAAGTGTTACCCATCTATCGTTTAATTGCATTTAACTATCCCTCTTTAATTGGTACTGATGAATGATTTCAATCATCATATCTAGTTTATCATCAATCTTTTCGAACATTGCTTTATTTTCGCTCTCGATTTGAATAATTTGTTTCTGCATATTAGTTATATTAGCTTCTAATACTGCTACGTCTTTTTCTATACCAGTGATATAGATAACTCCAGCAAGTATTAGTGCAAATGTAGTTGCAAGATGACTTACACTTATCGCTTTAGATAAGTGCCACTTCTCAGGCGTTCCCATAGTCCTCCCCTTACTTCTTTTTTACAGCCGCCTTTTTAGGTGCAGCTTTTTTGGGCGCTGGTTTAGGTGCAGGAGTACGGATTTTTTTAACCTCGTCTGCTGTTGTACCTGCCATAGCGGCTATTTCTTCATCTGTGTGTCCTTCCGCTATTTTGCGTTTAATTTTGTCTGTGTTCATTTGTTTCCTTTGACTGTCAACTTGGCTACTTTAAGTTCTAAGTTCTTAAGTTTTTCAGCTATTGCTTCTATTACCCTAAGTGTCCAACTGTCAAAATCTTCGCCTTTTGGGGCATCTTTTTCATCTGTTAGTTGTTGTAGAACTTTGTACGCTCTTTCTGCTTGGCTCATCCGCCTCTCCTTTGTTAATTAAAAATTTGTTATCCTGATTCCAATAATTTCTTCATTAGCTCGCCGTAGTTACCCTCACCAAAAGTAGAGTTATCATTTATTTGAACATTAGTTTGATGTTTGATACTAGACTGTTCAGCTTTGGCTGCGTCCGTTTGAATTTTCATTTCATCAACACGCATTTTATGAGCTAATTGAAGTAATTCTGCAATATCTTTATTTGACGTCATGTCTGCTTCATCCAATTCTTCTAACTTCTTTTCAATGATTTCATCTAAAGTTGCCGCTAGGCGGAATCGGTTTCTGTAGCCAACGTCTAGAAATACTGTGTCAACGTATTTCTTCACTTCACGTTGATTTAAGTATCTGCTTACTTCGTCCTCAGGCACGCCTAAGGAAAGGGCTGTTTCTGAGACAGACGTGGTCTTTAAGTAAGTGTTCGCAATCTCCAGGCCTTCTGGAGAAATGTGTGCTTCTTCAATTTTTGCTAAATTATTCATATATTTCTCCAATTATCTCGATATTATATCAAAGTTTTAACATGAAGTCAAGTCTTATTTTTCCGAGGTCATTAAAAAATTAAAAAAATTTTTCAGTACAC